>JACLAA010001175.1_pt1 | contig 30264 bp, 26 predicted proteins | sample 8027891 | NCBI WGS metagenome assembly JACLAA01 (sample SAMN15724900, study PRJNA655200) | protist metagenome | isolation source: fluorescence activated cell sorting (FACS) single amplified genomes of... | place: Spain: Blaines Bay Microbial Observatory, Mediterranean Sea | collected 2016-01-19 | reverse complement strand
GTAACATCACGTTCCATGATAGAAGTCATTATTTCCAGGGCGACTGTGGCATCAAGCTTGTCGACGGTCTTTGATAAGCGCAATTTTGCATGTGCTGTGGACAATCGGATCATCGTCTCAAGTGTTCGAGCTGTCACCGGAATATCATGATGTGCTCTCGATTTCGAATTCCGCCAGTTGGAGTAATATTCTGCGAGGCAACGTTGTGCTTCGATGGTCAGTTCTGGAACCCGTCGCTTCTTGACGTAGGAAATGAACTTCTTCAGAAAATCTTTAGAGACTGTATCAATTCTCTCTCTAGAGGAAGTTTTCGAAATATTTGCCGTTGTATCCCCGCCACGGACTGTACAAGAAAGTGAGGTTTCACAGGCATGCATGGCAAGCACGTGGGAAGAGATTATGCGATCGTTCCATGTATTTGACTCATCGAGTACCACAAATAGAATATCAAATCTAGACAGCAATGAGTCAGGTAAATTAATATTCCGTTGTACAGGCTGAGAATGATCGTATGTGCCATAAATTGGATTTGCTGCAGCTAGTACACTGCACCTAGCGTTCAGAGAAGCGTGAATGCCTGCTTTTGCAATAGTGACTGTTTGTTGTTCCATGACCTCATGTATTGCCACGCGATCTGCATCATTCATCTTGTCGAACTCATCGATACACACAATCCCGCGGTCAGCCAGCACCATAGCGCCTGCCTCCAGTCGTTTCTCGCCTGTATCTTGATCAGTAGAGACAGCGGCTGTGAGGCCAACTCCAGACGACCCTTTGCCTGTGGTACTTATCGCGAAAGGTGCGACGCCCATGACGCATCGTAGAAGCTGAGATTTCGCCACAGAAGGATCACCGACCATTAGGCAGTTTATATCACCACGAATGTGCGTACCATTTTGCAAGTTTTTTTCTACACCACCGACCAGTAGCAGGACTAGAGCTCGTTTAATTGTCTCGTGACCAAAGATAGAGGGTGCCAAGGAGCTACCCAATAAAGCTAGTAGATCGTGAGGATCTCTTTTCGACATTTCTTTTATCTTTTCGACATCTTCGCTCGTTAGATGAGGCACGCTTATTTCACCGACTAGAGGAGTGACATTGATTGCCACAATCAGTGTTCGGAAGGTACCACTAGTTGAGGGCACATTTGACAGCTTTGAGGGAATCACTTTGTAGACACCAACTACGTCAACACGATCACCAGGTTTGCACATGTCAACTAGATCGCCTTCAAGGACTACATCGACAGATCTCGGCAGTTGTCCACTTGGTGCCTGTTCAGGCATTTCTTGGACTGTGATACATTGTTGGTCACTGTATGTACTGAGACCATATTCAGTCGTCAGCTTGTTTCCGGATTCGTCCCTTGAGACTATGGCAAATGATGTAGGGGCACCTTTGAGAGTTGTTGCGTCTCGATAAACTCTTGTTGAAAAGGTCTGTGTAGCTTCACAAAACTGACGGATCTTTGTAAGCTTTTGACGGACTGCTGTACACTTTGTAACAATTCCCCTCACATTGACTACTTTTTCGACGTAGTGCGAGAGTAGATCGCGTGGCGAAATTGTACGACTACCAAAATGGCCCTTCAGATAAACCTTGATGACAGGCTGCACTTTCAGGTTACTGTTACGATGAAGTTCTACTTCCTCCAGAGCTGCTGTGAGGCTCGCCAAATAAGCAGTGGGATTGTCAAGCAGCTTTTCCACTAAATCACGGTCGTGTACATCCTCTAAGGTACAGTAATCACGCAATTTATCCAAATCAACCGCATAGCGGCCAGTATCGGTCGATATTTCGTAGCTGTTTTCAATTCGCTCAAGGAACTCGACGAAGCTCTTCTTTGCGGCAACTATGTCCAACTCATCAGTGGACATTTCCTATACAATAGACTTGGAGACCGGTTCTCTTACAAATTCGTTTGGTGCCCTGTCCCTGACGCAGTAGGCACTTGTCTTTATGTGTGCCCAGCGGTAGCGTGTTCGAGAGCAAACGTTGGATTTCAAAATTGAACTGTGACTTGTGACAGGCGCATGCGATCAAGCTGGGTCCAAATTTATTTATTGGGAATCAGAATCGAACAATGCATATGAATAATCGGAAAATGCATAAATTGAAATATCGGAAGGCGCGGCCCGAAGCGGAGCAATTACGACGTACAATATTAGATACTTCCTATCTGATAAGACTTATCAATATTGATAAGTCCAAATACATGTCGCATCCGAAGTCGAATAACAAGCCACGCACGAGTTAAACATTGTCTCTTCGATCATATTTAGACCCCTCCGATGAAGGCCGGCTTGTGTCACAAACACGCACCACCCCGTCAGGTCGCTGCTGCATTGAGTCGCCGAAAACTTGGTCTACTGGGCGCTACTTGCGTCCCAGTACTGACGTTCAAGCGCGCTTTGGTACGTAACGCAGTGTCTTCGCCAAATTGATACAACTTCATGAATGACATAGGCTTCGACTCCAGGGAGAGTTCCCGGTTTTTCTCCGCTGAGTCAGGATGGCACTCAGACATATTTGCGACCGATTGGTAAGAGTGGTGGACACGGAACCGGGTGGAGTGAAATAACACCATACCGATTTGTTACGTACGAAGGTTGGGAAGAAAAGCCTGTGAGCATTGCTGACCCTGAGGGTACAGAAATCGATGCTAAGTTCGCCAGTGAGCAAGATGGTGAGTTAAAGATAATACTAGCACCTATTCTCAGATTTGCAGACTTCCCTGCTGAGGTAAGAAAATTTAGAGAGTACAGTGTGTACCGTGGAATGACATTCATCTTCGTAGTCTAATCCACGGATTCAAGATTTTCTTACTTTATCAAGCTTCATTAAAGGTTTTGGTCCAGAACTTGTTGGTGCACCGGTACAAGAGGAGGATGTAGTTAATAGCTATGAGGATGAACGTGAAGGACTGACATTTTACAACTATGAGTTGAAGAATCATTGGCTCATCTCGGCTACGGTCTATCAGCGAAGAGTTTACATCATGGTACTTCATAGTAGTTCACTACAGTGGCGACGGTCATATGCGAAACTCCTGAAGACTGCAGCTTCCTTTTCCATACCACCTTCAAAACTTTGATCCTACGTAATGCTTCGTACTATGTGTACTAATAAGAATATTTATAATTTGATCTCACACAGGTGGCCAAATTGGCACTCCTTTGCGATGTACCGAAAAATTATCACCGTAACTCTTTGGTTTGAGTTCTTTCCGCAGGGCACCGCTTATGATTGTTGAACCAAAGCGTCTTCGAGTCAGCGACTCGATGCCCGTATCCACTATATCTAAGCCATGGTACTCGCAATAATTAGTCGCCGAGTGCTTTGTAGGAAATGCAATGGAATCTTTGCTGAGAAAGGAAGGTTGCGCAGTGCTTGACCAACCAGTCAGTGGGTTCTGCCAACGTCTTGCAGCCAGCTTTGGTTGCACCCTCCATGAAGTTGTGCACGAGCCCTGCTGACACGTTGTAGATATATTTTGCTCTAGGATAACCTAATTTCATTGATAAGTCAGACAACGGCAGGAAGTAAAGCATATTCACACACACGCGCACAACACGCACACGCACACACCTGAGATAACTCGGCTGAGTCAGCAGAGAGGCGCTTCGTCAAGCCACTCGAAAAGAGACGGACGCTAAGATTAGAGGTACGGAGTGCAGTCATTCTGCGGAATGCAGTCAACGCGAAATGTTTCCGAACAGTGCTCTAAGGGATAGCTGAAGTGCGCCATAAACGTCCATCACGTGCACGCACGCCACGTGATCAGGGGCAAGTCAACTTGTTCAAAGAATGATGGACTTAAAGACCGTTGTTACAGGGGGGAGAGCTGAAGCCCGATGTTTGCTAATTTCGCTAAATTTGATTGTTCACGGCTCAGGGTTATACTACGGCAAAGTGGAAGGCTACAATCGTACATGTATGTACCCCGAGGCAAAAGAAAAACAGTGCTGAGAGTGGGGTTCGAACCCACGCAGTCAGTGACTACCAGAACACTCTTTCGCACGATGTTTCGGCGAAGTCCGCTGAAGAAGACTTGAGTCTGGCCCCTTAGACCACTCGGGCATCCCAGCTCGTCACGAAACGTAAAAAGTAACATTATAAACTTGATGGCGTTGTGGAAGGTCTTTTGTAGAAGACGAACACCGGGGTGTAGACGTGCGTGATTGCGCGTGATGATACCCCGTCACCCACGTATGACTTCTACTCTGGGCATTCAAAAATGGACCAGGGCACGACACGATTCGAACGTGTACTCTTCTGTGCGATACACGACCTCCGCATTATCAACCAAAGTAATGAAGATGAAGAAACTTCGTTGTCGAGAGACTGCGAAAAGTATCGAAAATACTGATGAGGAACATCTAAGAATGCTTTGCATGGAATCGTAAGTCATGCAAGAACTAACGGCGACGAACTTGACCCTCAAATAGTGACACCTCCCTGAGTTCGCAAAGGTCAGTACCTCAATTTAGCAACAGGTGACTAAAGAATAGAGTGAACGGCCACGAATCCTATGACAGAATCGTAGTGGCAATGCTCGTAAATCTAGGCTAAAAAATGCTCTGAAGATGTATGGTTCAGGGGGTACTTTAGCCTACGGATTTTTGAATGCAATTTTCTATGGTTTCGGTATCGCTTTCGTGTGGATTTTTGTCTGCAAGGTGCTGGAACTATTTTTCTCTTTATCCGTGACTTAATAAACAAATAGATTCCTGTGGGTGTAAATATTGACGAGTTTTTTCGTGCTTTAGCTAAAGTTTCTGCTTACACCTGGGTCAGTCACTTGCTTGAACATTCTCTAGCTGCTCACTTGCTCACACAGGCCTTCAGCCAGGTAACAAAGGGTGTGAGAGGTTTCGCTGCCATTGCCTTGGCTAATCCAATGAACGGCGTGATCCAGCGCGTCTCATGTCATTTCAATCTATCATATAAGACGGTAACATCACTGCTTGTGCGATGCTACTAAACTGACACTGTGGCAGATTTTTCTCTCCTTAGTGTGTCTTTGCTTCTGCTTTGTGTTCACTGTCATTGCGCTTCTAGCAATAGTATGGATAGCATAGTGAAGAGGTTTCCAGCACGCGCCATAGTCTTATAATAAGTAGTAATTATGTTCTGACGCTGGCGCGACCTATCCTTCAATGGCTGAAAAGTAGAGTTGTTCACTAGACAATAATTCATTTACTACGAGCAACTTGGGGACAGACCACTGAGATGGAAAGATGGGTCAAAGTTATTCACTTAGATGCAAACTATGCAGACTTGCAAGCAATTCTTTTACACGGTTGTCTATTTCAATTATCGCGAAGACCTCGTTAGATTGCTTGACACCAAAAGGGGAAGTTTTACTTTACTTGGCTAAGAGTAGTACGGAAGAACTTGTGTGAGGATGTATGACCACGCAACTCCAGACAAACCGCCGACGAGCCAGCCAGAAGTGAAAGAGGCCCAGCCATCCGCACTTTGGAGGGGATCCTTGGAGATCGCTCTACCGCTCAAGGTCTTGACACCAACGACTTCGTCACGTTGGAACGCGGTGGCACCATAGATGCTCAGGCAGGCAGTGAGGATCAATACAAGTCCTGCACCAGACAGGCACCCCGCAAGTTCAGCCGCATCCGTGGCTCTAAGAGGACCGAGCTTGATGAAAGGACCGGTTACGAAAAAACCGTGAGCAAGCCCAACTTCAACACCTCTCAAAAGTGGTGCAACGCCAGTTCGATAGGCCGGCAAGTTGGAGAGGAAGTTGGCCACGTCAGGCGACGATGTCACCGGCGTCTCGAGCATGCCAATGAAAGGATCACCATTGATTGGCTTGATTATTTGCACCTTATCTCCGGAAGCAGACGCGATCGTACGCTTGCTTAGTCTGGTATGCCAAATGAGTCACGCGAAGCGCGTTGGTCAGTCAACGGGGCCGGATCGGCTGCGACAGAGCGAGAATGTAAGACAGAACGAGTCGCAGCGTTAAAAAAAATATTTTTCGGCACTTAAAGAAGAGCATGTGCACCGTACGGACCTCGGGTGAGCTTGAGCAGATCGGATGGAAGTACCTCGCGATCGCAGCTGGAAGTGAAGGGTGTCAGTCAACGGGAAAAGTCTTTGTGCGATATTGCGAACAAGTTCAACTGAGAACGAACGCCGTACCTTGGTTAACACAGGCTTTGTCACGCCAGAGAGTTGAAGGGAGTGCATGTTGACCGGTATTTCGCCGTGATGTGAAGCGCTCAAGATCCGCACCGAGTTGTTGATCGATCCCCGCGAAGAGATACGATGAGATGGATGCGTATCCGCGCTCGAACCTAGTGTGAATTATTACATATCAAATATCTGGAATTTGTATGAAACAGCCATCGTCGAGTCGACTCGCATCACAACTTTTTGTCGCGGATCATAAAATTTTACATAGACATGTGAAGCGACACAGTATTGTACATATTGAGCAAAACGCGCATCCCAAACCCCAGCCCGTGGTTAAAAATACCGTCTGAAATTTTCAGAGGGGCGAAACTGTTTCAACGTGTGGACCTGAGTCACACCTTGTATTACGCTTAGGAATCATCACGCAGGCGCTTAAATCGGGATTTACTTTAGGCAGCCAACCTTCCGATTTCTGTGGGATAAATGGGTGTTCGCGTCGGCTCCAAGTTTACACAGAGTTTCCGCACTGGCAGTTCGGACAAGTCTGTGAAGGGACTGGGGAGTTTGATACCTTGGCAAGTGACAGGACCCGTCTCTCATCCTGAGTGGAAGGATGTCCCCATCTCATCTAATGAGTATCGCACAGTTTCCCCGTCGTCCCTATCCAATAATGCGAAGATTCCTCAAGCTTCTCACAGGCTTGTTTACAATGTAGGCTATTTTCCAAGGGATTCTAGAAGGTTCAAACTATTTTCAGAAGAAAGTGTGAGAAGCATTTGGCCCAGTTCTTTAACTGCGATGTCGACTAAACTGTATGAGAAGAATTCTCCACCACAAACTTCATTTAGTCGACTGGAGAGAACCAGTCTACTTGATTATCCCGATGGTGGCTATAGCTAAAACTGCTATTGCTGTTCGAAAACACTTGACTTGTCGCGATTATACGTCTCGCTAGTTATCTCGTACGTCGGTGCAAATTTGTAAAAAACAATAGCAAGAAATTCGCTCGAGTCATTTTTCATTCTGAACTAAAGCTGCTGAGCTTATTTAGGAGTTCATCTGGCGACTCTGCCACAAACAATAACTCCCTCGCCGACTTGCTTATGAAACCTAATGACACTGATTCATCTAAAAACTTTAATAATGCGTCATAAAATCCATCAACGTTCAATATACCAACTGGCTTGGAGTGGAAGCCAAGTTGCTTCCATGTAATCATCTCAAAGAGTTCTTCGAGTGTCCCAAAACCACCAGGCATGGCAATAAAGGCATCGGCGAGAGAAGACATGTGTTGCTTTCTTTCATGCATGTCCTTTGTCACAATTACTTCTCCGCGTGTTTCGCCGCTGATTTCTATGGGTTTTAATTGCTCTGGAATCACTCCTATGACTGCACCACCTTGGTTATGTGCTGACTGGGAAACTACCCCCATGAGTCCAACGGATCCCCCGCCGTAAATTAATCCTATGTTTCGACAGGCCAATTTCGTTCCTAAAGCTTCGGCGGCATTCACAAATTCAGCTTTCAACCCTGTGGATGAACCGCAGAAAACACATACTCGCCTGAGTACCATACCGTGCAAATTTGTGAAGTGTCTTGGCCCAAAACTACAGACAATAGTGTCACAACATAAACATGAGCAACTTTGAGGCACGTGAAAGCAGAACGCAACGTGATTCTTCATGAGAGGCGTGCTGTTTTACTTAAAGTCGGTTTCAATTTCTCTCCATCGCTTCGCATTTAGGACATGCAGCAGAAAACTTATTTTTTACAAAGGGTTTGAAGTTCTAGTGAGAAAACTTGAGCATATAGACACTTCCAACAGTCACTCCGAGAATTGCGCCACATGTCACCTGGAGTGGACTATGCCCAAGTACTTCTTTCAACTTCTTATCACTGATAGCAGAACCATGGAATAAATCTTCCACAATTTTGTTAAGCACTTCAGCTTGCTTACCGGCGTGCCGGCGTACACCAGCAGCATCATACATGACAATGAGCGTGAACACAAGTGATAATGGAAAATAGACGCTTCCTAATCCATACTGGTGCACGATTGCAGTTGTCAGTCCAACAACGAGTGCAGTGTGAGAACTTGGCATACCGCCACTGTCAAACATTACTTTGTAGTCCCAAGTCCCCTCTCTGTACGAAGAAGTAAAGAGCTTGGCTATTTGGGCGAGAAGCCAACTTAAGAAGGCGCTCATAAAAATATGATTCCCACTTAAATCTTGCATTGCAGACGAAAAACCGGCTAGTAGCGGTGATGCACAGAACACTGTCAAGTTGTCAGCATTTTTTGTTGAACTTGGAGAGTGTATAGCTCTTCTCAGAGTTTTGTTCTGGACGATAAAAGAATTAGCGAGCGCAGAGCGCTGGAAGACATAGTTGTTGGTGATGAACGCGATATGTTGGCAAAACCCTTGCAGAAAATGCTGACTCCAAACCAGGTTGGGTTGTTTGGGTTGAGTATTCTTTCTCTGTGGGGGTTGCAACGAAACAAGCCCTTCACAACTGGGCCCTGAGATGGATTCCATAGGCGAACGAACGCAGGATCCACTGCGAGCCTGAACGTGCGCTGCTCGACGTTTGGTGTATCTTATTTCAATATTCCCCTGAGATGACTTTACACAGCCGTACTCATTTGCCTCCCTTCGTACTTGTCGCCGGGCTCTGAGTACTAAGGTGGCACGCGTTGCGTTCAAGACATTGTGCATCCTTACGTCTACAACGAGAGATGCGGGGCACCTGAACCGTCACGGCACTAAAGTCTGCTCGGTTCACCCAGGTTCCCTCTGTCCCGGTCCAGCAAAGCAAAGTTGGCAAGCTCCAATTTCATGAAACATATTATTTTATTATCATATATAATGTCTGAATATGCACATGTTCAAGTCAGTTCATTTCAAAGCCTTTTTCACGGATTGTCACCTCAAAAATGATTTCCCTTCAAGATAGTGGTGCACTAACCCACTCGTGGCAAACCCCACACTGCAACGTGCGTCTCGACAGCACGTAGCTGGAATTCGTCTGCACTGGGCGCTCTAGTTAAGACGAAACAATAATATACCAATTGATTGTCTGAGGTAAGGAAAGAGGAGTAAAACTTGCGCGAGCTGTAGACCTGTAAACGCTGAGAAAACGATCGACTACCCTTATCTGAACAAACCGACATTGTACACTTTCTTAAACCGAGAGGCGGATCCGTCAGAGTGAAGTATCAGATAAGACGCGCAACACAATCACAAGTTACTGAGTAGTGTTCTTCTCGCTCACTAGGCACGCATCTTGACTCCAGCAGAGTAGAACTTCAAGTTCAAGACACAACTGATGAAGTCTTTTACAAGCAGACAACCGACCCAGCACATCCTGAATGGAAACACTCAAACTTTACGGCGGCGGTCGAAAACTCGCGTGGCCGTCATTTCGATGGCTCGAGAGACTGATCCGAAGAAAAGAGTGGTTATTACTGGGATGGGACTATGCTCAGTGTTTGGCAACAACTACGACAACTACTATGCCAAACTTCTTGCTGGCGAAAGTGGGGTTGCCCCAATCGACCGGTTTGATACCAGTGATTTTCCGACGAAGTTTGCTGCGCAGATCCGTGATTTTGACAGTGAGGGATACATCGATAAGAAGAATGACCGCCGCCTTGATGACTGCCTCCGGTATGCGCTTGTTTCTGGCAACAAAGCGTTAGAAGACGCGGGTCTTGATTCTGCTGCGATCGAAACGCTTGACAAGCAGCGTGTTGGAGTCCTTGTAGGTAGCGGTATGGGAGGTCTAACTGTCTTCCAAGATGGTGTTAAAGCTCTTGTTCAAAAGGGTCCGAAAAAGATTACCCCGTTCTTCATCCCATACGCAATTACTAACATGGGAGGAGCGATGCTTGCCATTGAAAAGGGGTTCATGGGACCCAATTACTCCATCTCAACCGCATGTGCGACGGCGAATTATGCATTCCACGCTGCGGCAAACCACATCAGAAATGGCGACGCCGAAATGATGATAGCTGGTGGATCTGAAGCCCCTATCATCCCCGTTGGACTCGGAGGTTTTGTGGCGTGTCGAGCGCTCAGTCAGAATAATGGCGATCCTGAAGGCGCTTCTCGGCCATGGGACAAATCGAGAGATGGCTTCGTTATGGGCGAAGGTGCTGGCGTTCTTGTCATGGAAAGCTTGGAGAGTGCAAAAAAACGTGGAGCTCGTATCCACGCGGAGTATCTTGGAGGAGCTATCACTTGTGATGCACACCATATGACTGATCCGCGAGCTGATGGCCTAGGTGTCTCTTCGTGCATAGAGCTCGCCATCAATGATGCAGGAATAACTGTCTCTGACATTAACTACATAAATGCACATGCCACCTCAACGTTAGTTGGTGATGTTGCGGAGGTTAACGCTGTTCGCAAAGTATTCAAGAACGTTGAAAATGTGAAAATGAATGCAACCAAATCGATGATTGGCCACTGTCTTGGTGCTGCGGGAGGTATGGAAGCTATTGCTTGTATCATGGCCATAAAGACTGGAATGCTACACCCAACACTTAACCAGCACGATTTGGAACCCATCGTTGAAGGCATCGATACATGTGCGAATCAAAAGAAAGAACATCAAGTCACCGCTGCTATTAGCAATTCCTTCGGTTTCGGTGGTCATAACTCGTGTGTGATATTTGCACCTTTTGAAGAGTAGTGTTGAAGACCGATCACTAAAAAACTTCGCAGCACACTCCCATCATCGCCACGAGATATTTAAAGTGATTTGAAGATTTGAAGACATTTTCGGATGACGGAACGTTGTGCTGATGATTAAATAAATATTTTCAATCTTTCAAGCTGTTCAATACCTCAGCCTTTAGGTTTAGCCTTCCAGCTCCCCCCCAGATTGGGCACAGCTTACACACCTTGCCACCCCCTTCGATTAGAGAGATCCCTCGGATTGACAGAAGGGCTAAGGTTCCGCGTAGACAACTTCCTGATCATCTAAATTTCGTTCCCGAAAGAACTCAGTCGCTCTTTCAACGACACTGAAGTGGTTGTAGTACCCGGACGTCAGAGTGCGAACTGGGGTTGCGCGTCGGTTGAAACTATCATAAACCGTCGCGATCGCGGCTGAAGTGTGTGTTTAATTTTATAGGACCAGCGAAACAAACCTCTGTTCAACGCGTTTGTCCAAGATGAGCTATCCAGTCAAGGGACAGCTGTTTGGTTATGTCGGAGTAGTTTCTTCCTTGGTTTTCTCATGTAAGTATCGTACGAAACTTTCGTGTATAATAGTCTTACATATAGTGTACGTTAGGTTTAGGAGCTGCGTATGGAACCGCGCAAGCTGGTTTGGGAATGTGCAGAGCAGGGACCGGAGAACCAAGAATTGGTGTCAAAGGTATCATACCGGTGGCTATGGCTGGCGTGCGGGCAATATACGGACTTGTGCTTTCTATTATCATTTTAAGTGGAATTCACAACGAGGAATATTCCGAATATAGCGGATTTTGTCATCTTAGTGCTGGGCTCTGTTGCGGTGTTGCCCAGTTTGTTAGTGGGATCACCGTGGGTGTTGTTGGCGAAAGCTCTACACAGGCCATCTCCTTCAGACCTTCGCTTTTCGCTTCTGCTGTGCTAATCTTGATATTTTCCGAAGCTTTGGCCTTGTATGGACTGATTTGTGGTATGATCATGGCCCAGAGCAGTTAGCTGAGGTACGGTGTTTTTGCTGAGCAGCAAATAGTTTTCTTGTGGAGGGGTTGGGGGACAATCACGACCTTCTGCCAATTTTAGTCTATTGATCGCAAATGGATGGCATTATCTTGCAAGCACGAACATTCTGAGCAAACTGTACTTCTTTAGTCGATTGATCAGGCATGCAGATAGGTGAAACTTTTCACTATCCTCTCAACAGACTTGACCTACGATGCTTAAATTTGCTATTACTGGGGTATTTCATCCGAGTTGACCGCTTTAAAGTTACTCATAATGTGAAGAATGCGAGGTATACCACGGATGAGAGTGGGAGTGATCACCAAACTCAACGCAGTAGTTCCAAGTAGAAGCAGATAAAGTTTTCGTTCCACTAACCCAGCATTCGAAGCGCGTGACAGAAGAACAAATGAAAACTCGCCGATCTGAGCGAGGGAAATGCCTACTGTCAGACATACACCGGGAGAATAACCAAATGCTCTTACCACAATGGCGACGAGGCATGTTTTTAGCGTTACTATAATCAGCAGAGAGCCAAGTAGAATGTCTGCATGAATCCAAAGGAAAAACGGGTTAACTATGAGTCCAATAGATACCATGAAGAGAGCAGCGAATATGTTTTGTATCTGATGAAGATTCTCCACTGTACTTTCGGCATGAGGGGTAGCAGAAATCATTACACCAGCAAAGAATGCACCAAACTCTAATGATAAACCAAGTTGATCACTACCTAAGGATATCGCGAGACAGAAAGCAATGGCAATAATCTGGAAAAGTTCTGGCACTTGTTTGGATGCAAATCGAAACATTTTCTGCACGAGCGTCCTACTCAGACAAAAGCAAGCGCATAAAAACACAGCTATTTTGAAGAAAATACCAACGAGTGTAAATAAACACTGTCCGAGAGTCTTTCCCCCAGCAAGAACTGGTACGAGTGCAAACAACAAACCAACACAGCAATCTTGCAATATTAGCGTTCCCATAGTGATCTGACCATGTAATGCATTGGTTGTACCACCCTCAATGATACATTTTCCCGCTATCGCTGTGGAGCTCATCGATAATAGTGCCCCCACAAATATTCCTTCTTTCATACCTGCACCAGTCACGTCACTGACTACTCCACACAGTAACATCATCATGGCAATCTGTAAGCACCCTCCTAGCACAGCGACACCACGAACTTGTCGCAGCTTGGCAGCACTAAACTCGAGCCCAAGACCAAACAAAAGGAAAATAATTCCAAACTGTGCTAAAGTTTCAACTTGGACCAACTCCACAATTACACCAAGACCACCTGGACCTATGAAGGAACCAGCCAGTAAGTATCCTGTGATTACCGGTTGTCCCAGTAGACAAAAAATAGTCGAACCTATTGCGGCTGAAAAAAATAATATCACAAGATCACGAATCAATTGTAAATCTTGTTGCAGTTCCATCGTTCCACTCTTTGGATTTGATATGACAAACTCATTATCAGACGAATCAACTAGCCTTTCGACGTCCTCAGTATCTGCCTTACCTGTCCGTATCACTCGATCAATACCTCGCGAAACATCCCTAAGCTGGCCCATCAGTGAGTCTTGCCCATTGTTATTGGTGTCCACAGTGTCCCCGTTTACAGTGTCCTCCCGGAGCAGAACATCAACTCCCTGTGGCTTGTTTGGCTCCCTATCGTAGGAAATCTTAGTGGGATGTTGACCTTCATCGTGCGTCCGGGTCACTCTAACAACAGTTTCCAACGTTCCTCCACCAGCACGAACAGTTCCATCAAAACTTCGGCCTGCCCCCTCTGAAACGACACCTTTGACGGTTTCATTTTCATCAAACTCTTTCACCAATACTTTGTGCAACTGTCCAGCAATGGTAGAATCAAAGTGGTTTGAATTCGAATCGGAATCGGCCCCGATATTTAGATTTTGAGATTGAGTTTCAGAGCCTGACTCAAATGAACTGACGGGGACTGTGTTAGACTCAGCCAAGCGTCTGTGTTGGCTCAAGTCCGCAACTCTTGTTTCTGCACTCGCACTCACAGTGAAGTGTAGAGTTGTCAGGAGGAAAATGTGAAGACATACTCTAGCACGCGCAGGTGGCATCAGAGTCAATGTTGAACGGACAACGGCCACTTCGTGAAAGGACTTCAAATCAGATCTTTCTGAAGTTGAATCAAGCTCAACTTGAAAATAAACTGGGATTGTCGGTACAGCGCTCGCTGACAAAATGAATCCGTAAGAGTGTACAGCCTCCCGTCGACGGTTGTATGTTTGGAGAGCCCCTGGGGAGCTTTGCGAGTGTTTCTCTTCGGAAGATTAGAAGATTAGAAGGTTGGAGGAGGTCGCCGTCGTCGCCGCACAACCACAGATACGGATGGTTAAATACTCCGAATGACATACTAATACGGGGATTTCACTCCCTCTCTTCCAGCCCTGGTCATGAAGCTTTTCATTCGGGTTTTATGCGGGATTCTATTCAACAAACAGTATGTTCTAAATGTCGGCAATAGAAATTAAGAACTGGCCGGAACCCGTGACTTCCAAAGCACCTTCGCACTTTTTGTTTGCGTCCCTTCAAGTTTTCATCCTCTTCCCGCTTATCTGGTTACCGCGTTTTTTCTCCACGTGTTTTACGTTTTGTGGCGTGTTGCTTTTTGTTTTCGTTCAGCCCTAAAGTGACGAAACGACATGCACAGAAAGGGTGGCGGGAAATCAACTCGACTCGTTCTTCCAGGAACTATAAACATTGGTTTTGCCCCACAAGAAATCATTGCATTCAACGGATATACTCTGAATGGAAGGATGCCTGTCAAGAAAGTTGGCAGACTCGCTTGGCAAGCTGGACGCTACGTTAGTTGGCACCAACCAGCAAATTGGACTTCTGAACAGAAAGTTCTTGGCGTTGTTCTGTCGAAAAGTAGAGCTTTTTATACCGTAGCTATAGCAAGGAATAGGGTTGGGGTCGTGGGTATGTTGGAAGTTCATGGTGGCCTAAGCAACATTCATCGGGGTCAAGTGGTATATGTGCAAGTAGTAGCGTTGCCCTCCTCCTCCAGCCATGCGTGTCGTGTCAGTCTGGCTGTACCTCAGAAAGATTCTCAGCCAGGGACCTCTGAACAACGTATATTCACTGCTATGACGCATGGATATTTACTAGGTTTACTCAGTCGAGATAATTTTCAGCCCATCAGGTCATTGGCAAAATTAATTCAGGAAACCAACGTCGACAAGCCATTGGAGCGCGATGGCATCAGTGTCGACGAATGTGAGTATGCAGCTGGTGCAAATCCTTTTGTCTGGGTCAGAAGTCCACGCAAAAGAACCATGATTGATGTTCTCGGTCGATTTGCACGGTGTATGGCAAATGGTCGTAGTGCAGTTCGTCCGCAGTAGATGAGTTTGCCGTCATAAATTTGTTTCTTATTTAATTGAACTTATTTGAATTGAATTGAAATAAATAATTAATTCGAAATATTCGGTAAGCCGCTCTTCGAATCAGTGGTGACTGGATGTAAGGAGCGAGGAGCAGTACCGGCACATGCGTGGATCTCACTTCTTAACGAGTCGCATTCTTTCGATCGACACGACAGAAGTGGAGATGTGTAATAGTAGTTGAGTTAGTTGTGTCAATAGAGTCGGCGGAAGTGAAGCTGAATTCTTCGCAGTTGTCTGCTCGTTTACAATCCAATGTCGCAGCACGAAAACGATGACGATTACAAATTTTCACTTCCATAGGCGTTTCGAAATTCTGACAGACATTTGCGACTGGACTTAATTTTCGCGCTGCGTTAATTTTAATTATTATTGTATGACTGAACTGTTTTAAAAACACAGTGTGTAGTGCTAACTTGGTGTATGAGCTTCGCATATTCCAATCACGCGCTCCCCGGTGTTTCACGTGAGCGTCGTGAGCGTCAAAACCAGGGATAATGAGCTCTGACAGGCCTGTTGTAATTTAATTGGCAATCATATTCTGATGCACAAGCCAATATTCTTGATGATCTTACCGCCAATCTGAATGGAATCAATGCGATCAACTGGGAGATTGCGCGAAAATTGTGTCTTTTCCGTCCCTTCCTAAGCAATACAGTACGGAATGCCGAGACAGTCATTCTCTGTTGAGCAAAAGGCGACGTGACAATTAATTGAGTTAATAAATAAATAATAATAATAATAATAAATAATGGGGCTCGCGGGGGGGCTGCTGAGGAATGGTTGGTTTATTTGCCGATTAAGTCGTTGAAAGAGATAGTACCAAGCGTGCAGATGTGCCCACGTATAATGTTGCCTGGTTTTGTGTTTGATTGATTATGATTAGAACGTACTTTCTATTTCTACATTTGCGTACCAGGTAGTCGGCCAGCGAGCGGCTGAGAGATAGGGGTACAATGAAGGTATTTCCAAAATCGACGAATATGGACGACTGGCCTTAATCGTTTTGACCGTGCCCAATCGATTCGAGCTACATCGTACAAAAGAAGTCCCTTCAAGGATGATCCTTGATGGATCGTTCGATCTGATCTGATCCATGCACTTCACTTTTGCGAGGGCGCCTCCGTCCAACATCACTTAAGGTCGCAAAAAATTTTCTCACCTACAGGGATTCGAAGTGTGGCAAGACCTGCTCAAAGAAGCATCTATCTAGCTTCGGGTGCACGCCCTGGGCGGGAAGAGAACGAACTCCCAGAGTCATATACGTTCATACTTCTTGGGGAGTCAAGCTGGCAGTTTTCTGCTTACCTGTCGACTCGGAAGCCGCTTACTTTATGAGTCAATTTGCAAAGGTTTTTTATACCGTGAATAAAGTTCGCCATCCACAGCACCGCTACGGTGAACGGTTGAAAACAGAAAAGAAAGGACCGCAGAACTTCGTGCGGGCTGCACGCATGCACGAAGGTTCTTTTATGGGGAAGGAGCACCCAGGACAAATGATACTCGTGGCAGATATTGGTGGAACAAATGCTCGTTTTCAAGTCTATAACATTGACACAGAAGAATCGGAGAGTTGGACCGGTCAAACGTCAGAATATTCTGATTTTGAGTCTTGCTTGCGAGCAATGATTTTGAAAGTGGGTGTACATAGATTTGATGCTGCGTGTTTTGCAGTCGCAGGTGTTGTTACGAACAACGTCTGTAAACTTACAAATATTGGCTGGACTGTTGACCTGTCACTGATCAAATCACAATTTAATATTTCAAAACTTAGAATCATCAATGATTTTGAGGCAGTTGGTCACGGAATATCTGAACTGAAGGAGAAAGATTTGTTAACACTTAATCCTGGTGTCGCTCAATCGATGGGAGCTATTGCTGTATTAGGTCCAGGTACTGGTTTAGGAGAGGCAATACTCGTTTGGAGTGAGCACACAGAGGGCTACACAGTTCTACCCACAGAAGGTTCCCACGCTGACTTTGCACCAAGAGGTCAGACTCAGCGTGATTTATCTTCATGGGTAGAAAATGAGCTGTCGGAATGTGAAGTTGAGCACGTCTGCTCTGGTCCTGGACTTGCTCGCATATATGATTTCCTACGAGCGCGAGATGACCCGAGTCTGCCAAGTCTAACTCCAGCCGAAATAAGTACACGTGCGAACTTCAATACTTGCAAGGTCTGTGAGCGTGCAGTGGCAATTTTTCTACAGATTCTGGGCGCTGAAGCAGCGAATTTAGGACTGAAATGTCTCGCAACTGGAGGTGTTTATGTAGCCGGTGGCATACCGACTAAAATTTTAGACGCTATCAAGAAAGGAGACCTCCTCGAGGCGTTTTTACGCCGAGGCTCCAAGTTTCACCAGGTACGAAGCTCCTTTCCACTGCACGTGGTACTTCACCCTGAAATCGGCCTTCTTGGTTCGAGCAAAATTGCACGCAACCTTCTATGATGCTGCACACATCACGGTCACTGAATGGTTGTATTTCTTTGATATTCGAAGGTTAGTGTCGGAATTGTCCAGAAATACGTGGAACCGAGCCGGTTTGGAACATCAGTATGGCAAATCAGCAAAACAGAGATTCATGACTAAAACATGAGTGCCCCTTCAACTTCGGCCCATGCCTACGTCGTGGATGCGGCGTCTTATGACGCAGAGACTCAATCACGTGAAACTAATGTTTATATGTTTATACATGTCATATTTCCTCAACGCTGGGTGCGATTCAGCGTTTCAACGATGTCATAGCACATTTTAGGAAATTCGCACGTGTCACATGTCGCGCTGTAGCGACGTCGTGCATCCGCCTATCTGCGTGATGTTTTCACGATAGATTATTATATTCGTTTCCATCACGCACACGAAGTTTCACGTCGAGAAACGCTGCGACGGCATAGAACGTCGAAGTAGAAAGTAAACCCCTGCGCAGCATTCATTGTGGCCCTTTCATCAACCTTCATTCAAGTTTTTCATTTTCATTTCTTGAGTTATGACTCGCCGATTTCGAGATATTGTCTCTTCGCGACGCGAGTTATGGGGAAAAGACCTCTCGAGACATTGTGTAATCTACTCGAAATAAATAGGACTTCACTCTTTTTAATTACGGAGATGGTGACCCGCGGCGCCTTACTATGTTTCAGCGTTGACGGCCTCTTCGGGGTGCGGAGAAAGAAGTCTGCGCGTTGGGGAGAAGATGAACTCTCCACAGACCTCCCTACCGATGCAATCTGCGAACACGACTGATCTCCAGCGACGCCTCAATTAAATACAACGACTACACGACCAAAGTAACACCAATTTGTGCGAGTCAAAGTGAAGTTTGGCAGCATGTGTACCCCACATCGCTTCTTGAATCTTGACGTCACACGGTAGATGATACTTCGCACGCGAGGCTTGTAGAGCTACATTTGAGTCCAAATCCAAGTGTGTAAAAGGAAAGTCCCTGGGTCCTTGGCGTCCGCACGAACATAAACACAGGCTTTCTTCAGATAATGATTATGATGACAAACCGGTCGTTGTTACAAACTATGCTAACAATGCTTACCCCTAAGAAGACAATCTTACAATTTCGTGGCACGATCCACACTGCAGAAAAGTCACGGAAATATGAATATTTTCCCAGGCACATGTTGCTGAGTGTTTTAGCTGGTATAGAAACTCTACGCGATCCCAAGAGAGCAGACATGATCGCACTTTTGACCGAAGTTATGTCAAATACAGCAGCTCAAAGACTTCGCCAACGCATGCTTGGATGTACCACTGGAAGGTTACTCCTTCATCAGCGCCGGCGAGTCTCAAATACTACTCTTGAATCCGCTCGCAGGTGTGAGCCTGGCACGTTTGGTGAAGCTTATGCAAAATTTATGGACTCACGCGATTTCCACCCTGCAGACCGCCCACCAACGAGTGTGTTTGGATTGTCAGATTCTTCAGCGTATGTTGTGCTGCGACTCAGAGAAGTGCATGACTTCTTGCATGTCTTATTTGAATGTCCGACGACTATTGAAGGTGAAATAGTCCTCAAAGCCGTCGAGTTTGCCAACTGCCGCCTGGCTTTGAGTGGCCTAGCAGCTCTGCTAGGCAAAGTTCAGCTCGCCAAGCGTTCTCAGGAACGTCTCAAATGTCAGCTACTACCTTGGGCTTTGAGAGCAGGAACTGCATGTGAACCCATTGAATGCATTGACTTCGAATCCAATCTTCATTTACCACTGGCAGAAGTGCGTAAAAAGTATAATATACATTGTCTAAATGTGTCTATTTTGACGGGACACTTGAAGCGGTGAATTTAACATTTTCCACTCCAGCAGTTAACGACGTGACCGTTTTCTTCCAGCGAGTTTTGTATCGAAATCTTGCGCCATCTGGAGTCGAACAGTGCGTGTAGCTGACATGATCCGTGTAAGACCAGACATCACATCCTTTTCGTTCACTTCAAAATGCTCCATCCGTCGATCAATTACCTTCTCTATGGTGAGGAATCTTTCAACATCGTACTGAGTGACTAAAGTCACTGCTTCACCAGTACACTCGGCGCGTGCTGTCCTACCAATCCTATGGATGTAGTCCGGGACAGAACCTGGAGTGTCAAAGTTAATGACCACGTCAACGCTTGTTATATCTATGCCTCGCGAAGCAACATCTGTTGCGAATAATACTGGAACACGCCGTGAACGGAATTTTTCGAGGGAATCGTGCCGTTCTTTTTGCCTTTTCAACGAATGTAAGGCTGTACTTCGGATACCAAGATAGTTGTGGGTACGATGAAGTAGTTCACATGTCTTTATTGAGTTTGAAAAGACGATTATTGATGCCAAATTATGCTTGAGGAAATAAGAAAGAATGTGCGCAAGGTATGCCTCCTTCATGTTTCTTGGTACAAAGCAATATCGCTGTCGACAGTTTTCAACTGGTTCACTGTTCTTCAAGTCTAGGTGAAATATGTTTCTAAGGCCCATTTCTTTCATGGCCGCAATGCTTTGCGTCATTGTTGCTGAGAAAAGTAGCGTCTGCCTTCTAGATGGTAGTCTCGAAAGAATGATTCTTATTTCTGAGTCAAAACATGGATCTAGCAGCCGATCAGCCTCGTCGAGTACAAGGAAAGATACTTTTTTAAAGCAATTCGTTAAAGCGTCATTGAAAATGAAATGCTCAGTCAGTCTACCAGGTGTCGCACATATTATATGCGGTCGAGTGCTGATGGTCTGTGCTTGGGACTTCATATCCTCACCTCCCAGGACGGTTCGGCACTTCAACGAGGTGCCGAGACAAAAGACATTAAATTGTTCAGTGATTTGTAGTGCCAACTCGCGAGAGGGCGTCAAACAGACAGCAAAAACACCATATGGGTTCGTTTGCAATCGTTGAATGATAGGCAAAGCAAAAGCAGCAGTCTTGCCACTCCCAGTTTGGGCAGCCGCGAGGATATCTCTTCCCGCGAGGATAGCTGGAATGCACTCTTCTTGTACTCTGGTTGGTTTTTCCATGCCTAAATTCAGGAGATTCTGTTCTAGCCAGGGAGAAAGGCCCAGTCCCCCAAAAGTGGTGCTAGTCATGCTCAGATGTCTAACGTGAGGCAAGTCGATTATTAAGCGTCTAAACTCAATAAATTCGACTTGAAGTGTAGACCTCGGCGTTTCTTGCGAGAAAACGAAGCCCGTAGTCTGGGCGAGCGAACGCGACGGTTGCGCCATCGCGATACGCTAAACCCCGGTGCGTGCAAAAAACACGTTTGGGTCGAGACCAATTCCCGTAAGCCGCGTTTTTTTTTCGAAACGACCGTTTATAACTCAAGATGGAGGACTCCGAGGGTGAAAAACGTTACACCTAGGGTGCAGTGGTTTTGTGGGGAAACTGTTTGTGGTGACCGTCGCGCGACGCGCTGATTTTTGCGCGTGAAAGTTGGTGTGCATGCGTGAAACATATTGAAAGGTGCTTCCAGGAAGTTTTGTCGAAAACCGCCTCGCGATGACGCCGATATGGCCCAAATAGTAAAATAATGTCAATGTTGAAACCAGCGCTTCAGGGCGTCTATCGGGGACGAGCAAAATTGAAACTGCGTGTAGTCGACGTAAAAGCGCTTCCTTCACGTGATTCAATCGCGTTTGTCTCGCAACGCGCCAGTCCGGCGACGTACGCGTGGGTTAAAGTTGATGGGGTACACAATTATGAGTCACGACTCGCCGATTTGCAAATCGACAAACACAATTTTGCAAATGAGCAAATTTCGCTAAATTTTGGCCCCGTCACGTAGATAGTACGTGTATACGTGTACGTCAGAAAGGAAGATTCCTTATTGCAATGGGTCTATGATAGTACAAGTACTATCGTAGATAGTAGATATCTACATGCCCAGCTGTGTCGAGTCATGATTCTGTAGGAAAGTTGCCAAAGGGGAGTCAGCACGTCACTCAACACCCACCACGGCGACCATCGGACGAGCATCAGTCAATTTCGTCGATTAGTGTTTCCCACGACACATGGAAGTGTATTAATCAGTTTGTAAACTTACTGGCGCCCTCTCACCTTAGAATTTAGACAGCATGGGTAAGTCGAGTGCATGTTGCGGCTTTTGACGTGAATCTTTCTCACCCTCTTTCTCACAGGAATTAAGGAGGGCCTCACTGAACTTTGGGACGACCTTATGTCTTACCGGACATTGAAGGTGGTGAAAATCAGCGATAGGCGCTTAGCTTACGTCCACAAGACATTAATGGTTGCCATACTCGTATATGCATTGGTCTCAGTCATAGGAGCTCACACTTACATGCTGAAAGAGAAGCCACGTGCATATGTATCAACTACATTGAACGACACAGTAAGAGCAATAAACATCGCCACTGATGATGCAATGGATCAGATGTACTGCAATGCATCATACGCCGATTTCACTGGGGACTCACTAGTCCCAGAGGGAGGATATCTGAATAACAAGTGTGTCAGGCACATTCCAACTTCACAACTAGTTGAAACCGACGAAGGCGCAACCTTCATTGCGACGCATATTCAATCGAAAACATTTGCACGTATGTGTGATAACGAAGTGGCGCAAGAAGGATGCAGCATCAGTTATGTACCAGATGTCAACCAGTTCCCCCTCGACCCCGATAGCTTGATCATGCAACTTCGCCCACGTTTCGTCACGAGTTGGGGGTACAATGGATTTCCAGAGATGGTCTCTGTATTCGACCACACGTCAGCCATGTTCGATACTTTTCATACTAGCAATGCGAATGATTCAGCAAAGTATCCCGTGATGTATCTACACGAGATTCTTCGATTGGCAGGCATACAGCTTGATGACAGAAATGAGGTGGAAGTGTCAACTAGCTTCGCCACAAATTTCCCTATATATCGTCTCACAGGCGTTCGTCTGAGCGTTGATCTGACTTTTAGCAATTTTCGCCCGATGTCCGAGTTCAAACCATTCGATTTCAGCCCGCAGGCAGAAATGCATGTTCAGTTAACGAGTGAAGGCAGCTTTGTACAAAGCGTAGACGCTGTCCACTTTTCTGGGCCATCGTCTGATATTTCGAGTAATGGGACTGTCATGAAGTACAGAGGTGTGCAGTTGGAGTACGGATCTAAGGGACTGATGGGGAAAGCTGATTTTTACACCGCCATGATGGCTATAATGAGCTGTTTCATCATGGTATCTGTAGCGACAACAGTTGTTGATATCATAGGTGCTTTCATTTATGATTCGTTCAAGGATGATAAGATTGAAGACGATGGAGAGAGACAGCACTTAGAACATATGATTCTCAACTTGGAGACGGTTGGGGTACCATTTGGACACGATGATCTACAAATCCTTCCCAACGTGTCCATGAAAGAGTTTCTACAATTATTGCAAAGAGACATTGTGAAACTGAATGCGCTGGCTCACCACATGAGTCGCGACTTGGCTGCAGCGGGAGTGAATCAACATACAATAGCGTTACAACAACCAACAAAATTAGCGAATGCACCAAAGTTCAAGTGTCGACTCATCGCACCAGATAGAACAGACATATATTTAACAGGAGGACCGCAGACACTTGGACGTGGTCACGGAAGCTGCGAATCAAAACGAATATCACACAAGCAAGTCAGCGTTATTGCAAATAATCAGACAGGAATAGCGCTGGTGAAAGGTCTGCACACTAAAAATGTATCTGGAGTGGCATTAGCAGGAGGTGCGTGGCAAACACTTGGCCCAAATGACGAAGTTGAACTCGAAGCTGGGGACATGCTTGCCCTTCTGCTTGATCAAAGCGATGACGAAACGAGTGCTGAAGGCGTGTTCATCTTTACTGCTGAGCAGATTGAGCACCCCACAACAAAGAGTTGGTTCACTTGGTGAAATCGTAAACACTAGGATGTAGAATGAAGAATCAGTTGTTCAGCCAAGGGGATGTTCAGCTTCACAGGGAATCGTGGCAGAAACGAGACTTTTGAAGCAGCAAAAGGCATGAGGTGCAGACAAGTTAGAATACCTTCGGAAACTGGCTTGAGTGAACTCTGATTTGCCATGAGATGCCCTGAATTAATGCCTTCTTCTAATTTGATCAGCGTGTCTTCGTTTTCTTGCAACATATTCAATGTACCAGTGTGCACTATTGCTGCCAAAGAGCAAAATGTATGACTGTCATAGGACCTGAAAAACTCTCTAAGTCTCCCCTTCAGTCTCTCGTTTGGACTATTATCGTCACTTGTCCATCCACAAAGAAGCCATTCAATACGTAGCACCACATCTCTCACACTTTTTTTTCTGAGTTTAGAAGCCAAGAACACGTAAAGCTCCAGTGTACCTTCACCCGAACCGCGCTCTAACCAAGCCTTCAGCGACAAAACGAGACAGGCGTGCTCAACAGGGCTCCACTTTGCACTACAAGGTTGAAACATCCAGATTCACGACAAGTTACCGATATGCCAGGTTTAGCAGATTCAGACACTGAACACGCGCTCGCTCGAGGCCCTGAAGAAACGAGTGGAGGGAGTGGAGGAGTCCTGGATGGTTTCCTATTTTTTTCATAGACTGTTGCGACAAGTAAGGCGCTGCGGGTCACCATACACCCACCCATATCCGCGAGTAATGTAAATCGTGTAACGTTTATGGTGTAAAACGTTTTTCACGCTCGGAGTCCCCCTTCTTGAGTCATAAACGGTCGTTTCGAAAAAAAACGCGCCTTACGGGAATTGGACTGAAGACTTAGCTCAATTCCCAGCCCTCCTAGGGTTTTCCCCTTTTTTGTACGCGTGTCCCCCTATCGACGAAGAAACTCTCTACGCGCGCGCTCCGCGCGTCAGCGCGCGCACGGACGTCACAAATGGACCCGGGGAGCGACGGAGAGCTCGCACGCCGAGTTTCGCATGCTTTGGCCGCTTGGTGTGCTAAACCGAGGCACCGAGCGACGAGGGAGCGACGAGGAGCGCACGCCATCAAGTTCGAATCGCGCGCGTCGACGGACGAAGTTGGGGGTTCACGGCGACGCGCGTATGCGACCGGTGAGCGAGAGGCTGCAGAAGCGTAAGTAAACACCCTCGCGCACAGTTCTCGGTCCTCTGTTGAGTCCGTTCAAGGCTCCAAGCGGTGTGCGCGCGCGCGATGGACGGGAATTGAGGGACACGGAGAGAGCCGCTTTCGCGAAGTGCATGCACTTTGCGAAGCGTTGCGGACAAGCCTCGGTAGAAGATGTGTGCAAGGAATGGGGAATACGCAAGTCTCATGGATACAGGATCTTAAATCGATGGCGAACGGAGGAGAGTGTCCTATCTCGACCCAGAAGTGGGCGCCCGCGCGCGTTGACAGAGGAGGACATGAAGACGCTTGAGAGTCTATCGGAGGAGGTCAACGGTTACTTCGTAGTCTTTGTACAGATGAATAATGCGCGACCTCATGTGAAGCGCAAAACCCATTTAGAAGTCGCTGGAAAGAGACGGAAGCGCATCAATGGGAAGCAAATGCCACTGATCAAATTTGTGTTACAACCGGCCAACTCACCGGACACCAACTTGAACGATCTCTGCTTCTTTAGGTCGCTATTAAAGTTCGCAAGAGCACGAACGCGAGATCGAACACAGCACTGCCAATAAAGACAAGTTTTGGAGCCTCATTGTGGAGCAATACCATGAATACCATGACCGCGAGAGACTTGAGAGATGCTGGGACGTCAAAACCGCAGTCACTAAATGCATCCTCGACGCCAACGGAACGAACAATTACAAGCTACCGCACCGAGGAACCCGTCTCTGACGATGTTTCCTTAGATTTGGACGATACAGACGATCCGGTGGCGCGCACTTTGGACTACGAAGGTCTGCATGCCTCACTCCCTTCTTTTCTCCCACGATAAATTTATGTTGCACAAGTTGCGACCCCCTCGATTTGCCGTGAGTTGTAACTCAAGAAAAAAAACGCAAAAAAATACCCCCTCGTGAATTCACCAATCACAATTGCAGAATCGCTCCCGTTGCAGGTGACGTCGGCTTGGAGGTCGGCTTGGAGGGGAGCTTTTTCGAGTTTGGGACCGGCCAGAGTCGCAGAGAGGACACACATTTCGTCCGCGTAAAAGTCTACGACGAAATAACGCGCAGATACATGTCTCTTTCTCAAGTTTCAGTCTTGCCTGGCAGTTCTCCTTACGCATCGAAGGCAGTAACTGGTGTGCGTGGAAAATACCAGAAACGTGAACGAAACTTGTGCGTGTTTGCCAAAAACAGACAGTATCCTGATCAGGTTGGTGCTAGCTAAGTCTGAGTAGTTAAGTGTGGTTTGACACTTGCTGTTTGTGTAGGTTGAGCTGAAAAAATCTTTCAACTCACGTCGACACGTTTTGCTATCTAGTGTATCACTGGTTGTTTCGCGTGAACTTACTCGAAACGAGGCCAGTGCAACTCCTTCGACGGTAAGAAAGCTTCCTAGTTCAAATCAACATGAGTCCTGACGCTTGCGTGTTACAGCTTGATACAAAGATGGTAATTGGGTTGTCTCACGTTTGATGAATTCGTTCAAACAAGTTTAGGTTGGCTCATATCTGCCAAAGTCAGATACCGCGGTAAAGATCTCAGCACATGATGACTTCGAAAGACAAACTGAGGTACTAGTCAGGAGGGGTTCTATGACTTCGTTGCTTCACAAACTCGGACGCCCGCACTAAGGTATCATTTATGCCTCATAAAGCGGTGACATATAAACCTTAGCCTCGTAGAGCTGGTGCTCTGGAACAATACCATGTGTGCCTGCCACCAGAATGGAAGGAGGTAAAGGTTTTTTCTTAGCAAAGCGCCTGCACATAATTCGCTATGCAAGGTTCTTGTCAGTAATGCAAAGAGTGGCAACTACTGCCAACCCCGATGTGATGAGGTCTGTTCGTACTGTTTTCACTTTCTTTAATCAACTGACTGACTTGACTTGATTATCAAGGCGACCACAGAAGTTTCCTTTGGTAGCAGCACTCAGGGCACACTTCAAGTGATAATAATCCCAACTACCAAGCTGCTGATTGCGAAGAAGTATCCCTCATTACACGAAGTCGGAGATATTTCGGGTATACTCAACGCCATTTCACCCGCCATTACTGGAAGGTATGCAATATGAGACAGTGACATACTTTCCTACAACTCTTTTTTCAGTGTCGCAGTGGAGGAGGAAGATATTGTTGATATGCAGCAGATTAAGAAGAATGGTAGGGATTACTATGAGGTGCGCTCAACTAATGTTATAATTGATTCAGTCTCAGCATGTTACAGTACGAACTCTTCACTCCATATGCAGAGGCAGGTTCCCATAACCTGACAACTGTCTGTACGTCCATGGTGCGGGTTGTCCACCGTGAATTGCATTCCATTAACATGACTTGTGCACATTTCTTCTACAGAATTACCTTGTTATGGCTACCATTTCAGCTAATGAAAAACAATGGGAAAAATCTGAAAAGGCACGTTGGCTTTTGCCAGGCAAAACCGAACCTAATTCTGTGACAGATTCTCAGGAGAGTATTGCACTCTTTCGAAGTGGAAGCCATAAAGACCTGATTGAGTTTATTCGAAAAAAAACATGAGCCGCTCGCGGGCTAGGATCGAGTGCATCGGCGAGAGTTACGGTGAACGAACTTATAGAGAGTTGTTGTGATAACATATCAGCTGTTGCACAACCAGCTTTCTCTCAGCTAAGCAGGAACGAGGTACAACTGCATAGTTTACTTACGAGAAACCTTGTCAAAAGAGGACACTCCGATCACAGCCGCAGCAATTGCACCGAGGACCACACCACCTGCAACAATAGAGAGCAAAGTGTTCTTCAGAGAGGGCGTGACGGCAGCCTCTGCGATCAACGGATTGGAGAGGGAGGCAATCATGGCGGTAGTCGCGGCGACCGAGAGCTTTTGCTGGGCACTTTCCCTATGTCTTCATGTCAGAATCGTTGGAAGAAAGGTTGTTGCTAGATGAAAGAGATGCCTGTACAGACAAAGTAGTAGACTCACCTATCAACCACCTGCTTAGCAACAGCTCGCACCGGCGCGCTGGAAGTGCGCGCCATACGGCGAATACCGCCTAATATAAATATGGTTAGTAGAGTTCTTGCTTCAGATGGAACATTCGCGAAGGGCTTCCTAGACTCACGGCCAACTGCCAACTTCGAACAAAACTTTGATCGCGCGGGGCGGGGGATGTTGCGTACCTTGTTGAGAGTGGCGGGTCGTGCGAACCTTGACAGGCGCGACGCGTGCAGACTGGGTGGTAGCGAAAATCATATCGACGACGGAGATGCGACGATGGCTGATCCAGCGGCGAGAAACTGTTGTAGAGCCCTGATCGCCGGTTCACCCTATCCGACTTCTGCTCTCCCTGACCTTGTATCTGCTGCGAAGTGTTATATATTTTGGAAGAATACAACCAATGTTCAGTTTTTTTATTTTTTCATTTCGCAAGTCGCAGATTCGGTACCTCAAAGAATCTTGTAACCCCTGGAAGATTTACTGTCATATCAAAAATAAAATCTCGTCGATACATATTGTAGCCACCTCATTCTCATAGAGAGAATATATATATAACAAATGTGCGCAAAGGAGTCGACGATCTAACCGATCAAAGAGCGCTCAGTCCACCGCCCCATAGTCACGCGCGACCCTCGTCACGATGTCAACGATGATCACAACCATGAACGTTTCTGGAGCGATTTCTACCACGAACGGTGCGTCTGTGAATCGAATAACACCGTCTTTACCCAGCCGGATACGCGTCCGATCGTTCTACCGCGCGCGGTGTTGAGCTCTAACACCTTCTTCCTTCGCGAGCAGGAACCACAACCCGCCGTATGGCCAAGAAACAAGCAGGTGCGATTTTGAATAGAGTTATTCAGGCGCGCAGACTCGAATCGTCTCAACTCTCGTCTCACGAAGTCGACCCTTCTTCCCAGTCTATCATCAAGAGCAAAACACTGACCAGTTTCTTACAGTCCGGGCCCAGCGCTGTGTCACTAGTGCGGTTTCGTTTAAGCGTGAAGCCGCAAAACTTACTTCTCTCATCACGGCCGCTCAAACGCTTCCGGCACTTGCTATCGTACGTGGTCTATCCAATAAGTTGACTTAACTTGACATTTTTCTTGTAGGTGGATGATAGACTCAACGGTGACGGTACCGGCCTCCCGCTCGGTATCAACGACGGTTCTCTTGGTATCATCCTTGCTACGGTTCCTCTTGCTGTCTTCAGCTTGTACTTCATTGCTGGCAAGCAAGACGCTTCGATTGTCGCTGGCGGCAAAGATGACGACAGTGGCCTCTCTCTTTAGGGTCGCCCGCTGTGGTGCAGAGACATCTCTTATTCGAATGATGCGCTTTGTAATGCAAAAAAAACTTGCGACGGCGACTAACTTGACACTATTCCGTCGGTTTTCTATCAGAAGTGCTTCCACGTGCAAAGAACTCGGACCTCATCCTGTTGTTTTTCAGGCAAGTTCACCTCGTAACTGTGTATTTATTAAAAGATTGTTTTGTTTGCTCGTCGTAAACGGCCATCTATTCGACTTCGTAGCCAAACACGGAAGAAAAGACCTCGTAGACTCGCGATCCTTCGTCAATAGTGGCCATGGGATCCTTTCTGAGTCGGTGTCTGAGGCAGAGGGAAATAACGGAGTAAACATCCTCGTCGGTGACAATTTTTGCACCCCTGCAAAAAGAATTGAGTCTCAGCTTGCTTTGAATTCAAAGAAAATGCTTACCGATACGCGGCCGCAGCACGAGATGCACGTGTAGTGACCAGATCACCTCGTAGTCCGTCGACATCAAGTTCGGCACAACCCTGTTTCAAGTTTCAATCACATGGTATGTTGGGCAGCAAGTTTTCTCACCTGAGAAATTTTGAGTCTGATTTCCATCGGAACTTCCACCTCGGGGAGCAGTGTGCGCGCTTGCGTCACCTTTTCAATGATATTGGCTTGTTCTGACGCATATTCTGTTGATAAACCAGTGACTACGGAGCACTGCGGGATGAAAAAACTACTTACTTGAACGGAAATTTTTCGGGTTAGAGTCGAACTCAGTACGCTCCTCGACAACTTTGACGCGTTCCTAGGCATAGTAGTAATTTGAATGGAATGCTATAAATTGGTCTGACGTCAAATCACCTCAGGAAGCTTGACGGTTCGGATTTGTGCGTGCATTCCAAAGCGATCCAGAAGCTGTGGCCTTAACTCTCCTTCCTATTATTGAGAAGCTCAGGTATATCCTTGACACGTTGAAATGAGACAGTTACCTCTGGATTTCCCGATCCGATCAAAATAAACCTGGCCGGGTGGCAAATGCTTATGCCTTCACGTTCGACCGTGTTCCAACCAGAGGCCTGAAAATGTTTTAGAGTTCACGTGGTGTGAGGAAGGGTTCGGCACTTACTGCTGAATCAAGAAGTACGTCCACAAGGTGATCATCCAAGAGATTCACCTCATCCACATACAAGATTCCTCTGTTTGCCTATGGCATGTGACGCTAAGAAACAAGTGTTAGA
>JACLAA010006296.1_pt1 | contig 30393 bp, 24 predicted proteins | sample 8027891 | NCBI WGS metagenome assembly JACLAA01 (sample SAMN15724900, study PRJNA655200) | protist metagenome | isolation source: fluorescence activated cell sorting (FACS) single amplified genomes of... | place: Spain: Blaines Bay Microbial Observatory, Mediterranean Sea | collected 2016-01-19 | reverse complement strand
AAGTAATTTTTATTATTAGCAGAGAAGTAGTAGTCAACGTAGCATCACGTGTGTATTTTTTATTCTGTAGTCGTAAGTAGTCGTAGGTACCTCTCTCTCTCCTTCTCGTCTCGCTTTCTTTGGGGGGCATTTCGAAAATGTCGTTACACAAATATCATTCGTTCGTTACACTCTTCTTCTTCTTTGTTACTTATGAATAAAACGCGATGCGAAATCGCGCTCGACCTTTCCTTGCGAGCCGTGCAACACGATTTAGACGGCGATGCAGCGTTCGCCCGTAAATTGTACGAGGACGCCGCGAGAGCGTTGGAAGATGCCATCGCGCACGCGAAGAAAGAAAAGTCGATGGAGACGAACGATATTAAACAGATGGAATCGAAAGTGAAAGAATACAGAGAAAGAGCGAAGATACTGAACGCGACAAAAGGAGGTGACACTTGCAATGGGAAAGAGAGTAAATCGAACGTTGCAGCTGGGGCGGCTGCCGCTGGCGCCATGATTGGCTTTGCAGCCATGGGACCACTCGGTGCACTCGGGTGTGCTTCGTCCATGGCGTACGCGTCGACGAAGAAATCTGGAATCATGTCCAGTGTTTCAAAAGTGAGCGGCTCCGCGGTGTTGAAAACCGTCGAAAAGGCGAAAACGCTGAATAACAAGTATAAAATCCAAGAGAAGGTCAAAGAGAACGGGAAAATAGCCTTTGAGAAAGCGAAGGAGATAGACGAGAAGTACAAGATTCGGGAGACGGCGAAGACGCAGAGCGAACGCATCGGGAAGTTGATTGAGGAGAAGTTTTTGAGCAACAAAGAGAGCGTGTCAAAATTACCAGCGACACCGGGTAAAACGTAATAGTTTTATCGTAGTGACGTAATCGTCTCGGTGTGTGTATTGCTTGCTTGCTTGTATTATTATTGTTATTTACAAAAATATATATGGATTTCAAAGCGCGGCGCTTTTGTGTTTCTAAAATCTAAAATCTAATCTAACTCTAGTCGGACTTCATTTTCGCCCTCTTTAGATTGCATCGCGAACTCTAAACACTTTAAACTGCCCTCTGTTCCAGCCTCACGGCATAAACGAATAACATGCTCCCTATCCCATTTTGTTTTCGGAACCTCTCTCAACCATCGCAAACATTCCAGATGTCCCAACCTTGCGGCATATTCGCAGTGTTGCGGCCAAAAATCTGTCGTCTCACACACCTCCTTCTCTAATATCCACTCCAAAGCGTCTAAACGACCATTCGTTAACGCCGCACCCACTAAAACCTCCTCAAATAGACAATCGTCGTCCCATTGGCACCCTCTTTTTAAGAGAAAATCAATGGTTTTTAAGTGCAAGTTTCGACACGCTCGGGCGAGCGCGCGCGGGGGCCATCTATCTGGTTTCACCATCCCTTTTTTCTCTAAAAACTCTAAAACATTCAATCGACCGTTCTGCGCAGCTGCTATCGTTGCAAAATCGTTCATCGGACATCCGTTCTCTAACAACCATTCTAAAAGTAAAACGTGTCCATACTCGCACGCTTTTTGCGTCGTTCGCCAATCCCATTCGCACATTTTCTTTTCTAAAACTAAATATTTCATCACATCTATCGACCCAAACTTCCCTGCAAACGTCGCGAATCTCGTTCTATCTATCGGACACCCGTTTTCGATCGCGAATTCGACGAGAGGAATGGAAGACGCGAATTCCGACGGTTTGAATTTATGTTTTTGGTTCGATGATGATGATGATGATGATGATGATGATGATGATGTAATTTCGTCATTGGAAGAAGAAGAAGAAGAAGAAGAAGAATCGTCCACGAATCGTTTGACGCATCGACTCGTTCTCCGCAACAATTTCAGCGACGTCTCGTTTAACTTGGACAGGACGTGTGCGCGCGTCACCTCCGGGTAGGATTGTATCAGCTGTTCGAGCATGATGATGGTGGTATAAAAGTGTCGAGTCGAGAGAAGAAGAAGAAGAAGAAGAAGAAGAGAAAAATTTTGATGAAAAGAAAAAAAAACAAAAGCGCCCGAATTATTATTGCACATCATCATCGACATTCTTTTTCGGTCTTCCACGCGTCGATGAACGCGACGATGATGATGACGGCAAAGTCGTTCGGTGCGTCGTCGGAAGAGGAGGAGACTCCAGAACGCGAGAAATCGTCGTCGTCTCCGATGGTCGGATTTCGAGTGGGTTCATTGAGTGCTCGAGACGACGACGCGCGACAACAGCAAAACCAATTTTTCTCTCTCGGAGACGAATGGAACGATAGCGCTTTGGTGAACGCGTACAACAGCGCGATTAAGAGTTACGCGTCGGAGAAGAAGACGACGACGAAAAAGAAGAGCAAAAACAACGCGAAGGGCGATTACTTGATGGTACCAGCTCAACAACAGCGAGAGATGGAGAAGAAAGAGAAGACGAAGAAGAAGACGAAGAAGACAGTTACTGCGAGTCAAGCAACTGAAGAAGAAGAAGAAGAAGAACGACAACAACAACGACGATACAACAGAAATGCATTCGATTACAACCACAGGCCAGACACTACCAATACTAGCAGCGATGCTGGTGAGGGATATCCTCCTCAATATCAACATCGTCCTCCTACTTACTACGACAGCGGTCCGTATACTTCTTTATACGATCAAGACCACCTTCCCCGAGACCGACGCCGTCCACCGCATCCTCACCATCCTTCTTACTATCCTCCTCCTCTTCGTCCGTCTGACTACTACGCGTATCCTCCTCCTTATCATCATCAGAATAACTATCAGTACCATCCTGGACAGTACTATTCGAATCCGTACGACTACGCGTCTTATACCGTTGAAAACCGAAGGTCGTCGAGGAAAAGCAGCGAGAAAAAGAAAACCAACAGAAATAACAGCGGTCCATTTCACCCTCCGGATGTGCGGGACTCGGCGTTACGAGCAGCTGGAAATGACGAGGAGTTGGCGAATTTATTACTGGCGTGGTATTACGCTGGGTATTACACTGGTCAGTTTCGAAAAGATAGAAGAAGAAAATCTGAAGCAGAGGAGGAAGAGGAAGAGGAGGAGGAGGGTAGCTCTTCGAGTGAAGAGGAAGAGGTTTAGTAGTAGACAGGTAAAATACGGTTTCTCTATTACCTGGTAGATAGATAGGTATAATAAATCAATGATTATTTTATTAGTATCGCGATAGTTACTGAGCGCCACCACCACCGGCCGCCGCGGCTTCCGCTTTCTTCGCTTTTGCCTTCTCTCTCTTCTTTGCGTTTCTCTTTTGTGACTTTGTTCGCGTGTCCTCGCCCATTTGCGTCGGCGGTTTGTTTGGGTTCGTGTTATTACTACTAGATTGGCTAGTCACTGGTTTCGGTTTCGGCGCTGGAGGGTTCGGTGCAGGAGCCGCAGCTGGTTTCGGTTTCGGCGCTGGAGGGTTCGGTGCAGGAGCCGCAGCTGGTTTCGGTGCCGGCACTGATGCCGCCGGTTTCGGCTTTGGCTTCTCGGCTTCCTTCGCTGGGGCAGCAGCAGCTGGGGCAGCAGCAACTGGAGCGGGTTTTTGTTCAATTTTCTTCGGTTCCTCTTTCTTCACCGAGGCCGCTGGTGCCGCTGCAGCTGCCGGAGCAGCGGTACTCGTAGCGGCGATGGTGTTTTCTTCTGGTTTCGAAGGTCCGCAGCCCATGAGTGACGCTAACTTTGAGAATATAGATTGGTTTTCGGACGAAATGTTGCCTCCTTCTTTAAAGCAGAAACGATTCGATGATCGAGAATTGATAAACAATTATATCCAATGGAATTGTTTTTTATCAATAACAACTCTTCGGCTCGCGACGACAGATGCGATGCGTAACGAAACAAAGAAAGAGCAGCACGTGACGCTGTTTTTAATCGCGACGCGTGGTTTTGGATGCAAGTTGTGCAACGCGCGCGCGCGAAATACAATTTTTTTTAAGTGTCGTTTTTGTTTCTTTTTAAAGTACGTAGTACTTAATTGCAAAAGGGGTTTTTCCTTTTGGATTCAAAGCATTCAGCATTCAGGGTTCACAAAATTCAAATTTGTTTTTGGTATGTACTACAAAAGGTTTTGATGACTTTCTATTAGTATTTTCTCGGCGGCGGCGGCGGCGATTTCACGGGAGAAAACGAAGGAATCTCGTCGTCGTCGTCGTCGTCGTCGTCGTTATCGTCGTCGTCGTCGTCGTCAGACTCTTCCTCTTTCCCTTCTTTTCGTCGTGGTCGCTGTATTTTTTGCAAAACTTGCTCAATCTTTGCCGTCGTTGGCGGACTCGCCGACGTCGCGTTCGCTTCGACTTCGTCGTTGAGAATTCGAGCTCGCAACGCGGTCGTTTCACTTTTATCTCCAGTCCTACGTGTCGTTTCCATCATTTTCAGCAAAGATTCTTTGGATCTGAGTTCTGACTGTAAGCGCACGCACGCGGCTTCGCTCATTTCCGCTCTCTCTTCTGCCTCTCTGCGTTTGTTCCGTTCGATTTCTAAACTGTCTTGAAACGATCGCGCGGCGTCGGCGTTTTGCGTGAGCAATTGTTGGATTTCGTTTCGCAACGACTCTTCTATTTGTTTTTGGTTCATATCTGTTTGCTCTTTGTTTGATTTATCTTCTTCTTTATCTTCTTCGTTTTGTTTAACTCTATTATCGTTGGCTGCTAAAGGACTCGACGAACTCGTCGTCGCTGTATTATTATTATGTATCGACATCAATCCTTCTTCGTCTTCCATCTGTTGTCTTTCTTCGATGCGCAAAATCTTCTCTTGCAACGACAAGTTCGACGGCGTCAGTTTTCGTTCAATTTTCGATGGAGACGACGACGATGCGTTTTTTAGTTCGCGATTCTCGGCGGCGTCTTTGGAAATTGTATTGCTGCTGTTCTCTCTCAAAGCCTCGGAAATCTTCGCGTTCGCTCTTTGCATGAACACCTTCGCGCTTCTCTCCGCCTCTTTCACTTTCTTATTGGCCGTTTCCAACGCGTTCGTTCGTTCCAACGCTAATTTCTCTGCTTTTGCACACCTCGCCTCTAACTCTTCTCGTTTCTCCTCGATCGAGTCCACTCGCGTTCTCGCGTTTACGATGTCGAGCTTCGCTTGCGATTGCACCGCTTCCAGCATGTCGTCTTTCGCTCTCAGTTCTTGTTGCAACAGGTGCATCTTCCGTTTCATTTTTTCCATCGTTTCCATCGTCTTTTTTATCTTTGTTGTTGTCGTCGTCTCGTCGTCGTCGTAAAAGTCGTAAACGTCGTCGTCGTCGTCGTCTTCAGACGTTCCTCCTCGTCTTCTTCTGTCGGGAGGCGGCGGCGACGACGAGAGCGAGTCCGCGCGTTCCGTCACCGGGTCCTTCTCCGTCCTTCTCCGTCCTCCTCCTCCTCTCGCGTGTCCAACGCCGAACATTGTCTTCTTCTTCTTCTTCTTCGCAAGCAAAAGGTGGTAAAGAGGAGTGTGGTTTCAAGCGCTCCTCCTACTAAAAAATTGTTCCAACGTCTTTTGACAGACCAAAAAAAATGAAAAACAACAAACGACACAAAAAAAATCTCCTCCTCCTCCTCCTCCTCCCCCTTTTTTTCTTTGTTTTTCGTTTTTTTTTGCTTCTTTTTTTTTTGTGTGTGTGTGTCTCGTCGCGCTCTTTTTTTTGACACAACAACAACAACAACAAACGAGAACTTTTGACAGATGATGATGACAAAGACACACAGAGAGAGAGGAGTTTCCAAAACGTTTCCGACTTTGTTTACTTATTACCAAAAAAGTACGTCTTCTCTGTGTTGTTGTTGTTGTTGTTCTTCTTCTTCTTCTCTTCGATCATTTTCTTCATCTCGGCGTCGGAGGGCGGATCCGGCGCGCTGGCGGGATACACGACGTACATTCGCCGTCGAATGATGTCTTCGAGATTGGACGGGTTCGTGGCGAAAAACGCGGTCATCGCGATCGGGATGGAGAGGTACACGGAGAATTTAAACGCCTCCAAAGAAAATGACTTTGCCATTCTGTTTCTGTTTCTGTTTCTCTTTCTTTCTCTCTCTCTTTCGTCACGCGACAACAACAACAACAACAACAAACACTTCAAATGACGTTTTTTTTTTGGAGACTAAAATGCATCATTATCGCTCGAAAAAAAAAGCGCAAACGCTTTCGTACTACTCTACAGAATGCGCGACTATAGTACAAAAAAAAACCAAACGCGCAAGCGGCGGCAGACAAAAAATAAAGCTTAAAAGGCGAACGCTCTACCTACTGAGCTATGGAGGCTCTGACGTCGTCGAAAAACGTCGTCGTCGGGTACTTTGAACATACCGCCATTGGGGATCGAACCCAAGACCATTCGCTTTGCTTTGCTTTTTTTGTAAGGCAACCCTCTTCGTCGAAAATTTAAAAATAAGAAAGAAAACACAAAAAAAGTTGTTGTGTGGAAAAAACACACACACAAAAAAAAGAAGGAAAAATTCTTTTTTGTGTGTAACACCCAACACAAAACTGTAAGTCTTCGCACCACCACCATCATCATCATCATCATCATCGTTCTGTCCCGTGATGATACCACCTTCGAAGGACGCCGGACGACCAACGACGACGACGACGATGGATGGTGATGATGACGATAACGTTTCCGTGGACTCGTCCGCGACGAGTTCGTCGCACAACAGTTCAAATCCAATGCACGCAGAACAAGAAATTTATCGAATACTGGCCAATCGACGAAACTATTACAGGGTATTGAATCTTACGCCGGCGACGACGACGAACGCGAGCGTAAAGAAATCGTACCATAAAATTGCAAGAGCGATACATCCAGACAAATGTAAACACCCAGATGCGTCGAAGGCGATGAGCGTCGTTACCGCAGCAAATTCGACGTTAACCACGCCAAAGTTGAAACAAAGTTACGATTTGTATTACAACACGCAAGACGTCTCGGAAAACGCGACGTCGGGGTCAAATTTTGACGAGTGGCACTCGAAATCCGGAGCAGCCGTGGCTGGTTTACCAGCGTGGTTGGTGAAAGCGTTGTCGACACCAGTTTTAGGCGCGTTTGTTATGCTTCTCATGATTTTTTTTGGCCTAATCTTCGGAGCGGTGCTGATCGTCCTCTTCCTCGTCTACATGTGCGTCCACATGGTCTTCTGGGTCCTCTGTTGCTGCGGGTGTTGCGGCCACTGTTGGCCTCGCTACGGCGAAGGTGCTCGTATTCACGAAATCCGCCAAAGGCGATTCTTCGCCATGCTCCGCGATTACGAGCAGGCGCAAATGTACGCCGCGCAGAGAGGCGACCCGGACCCCGACCCCGGAGCGTTCTTCCAAAGATGGAACGCGCTGCACCCGGAAGACCTCTCTTTCCCAGACGGTTACGACCGAGAGTTTACCAAGGGGCACGCCAGTAGCTATGGTGCCACAGACGACTTCGACGACGACACGTATCGGTCTTTCGTTTGATGCGTACCTCCGAGTAGTACGTAGTATTTTTTAGCCAACTGTAAAGTGTAGTCTTACTAGTAAGTGTAGTCATCAATTTTTGTGTTTCTCTTTTTTTTTTTTTTTGAAATTTTCTTTCGTTGTTGTTTTTATTATCCATCGTCTCGTCAACAATCATCATCATCATCCAAAATACTAATCACTCTTCAAAGTCATCTCTGTCGTCTCCCCCACATGCGCCGGCGCCGCCGTGGAGGAGGGTATCCTCTCGATGGCGTTGGAGTGGTAATATTGATGGTCTTTGTGGTCTTTTCGTGTGTTTTGAGGAGCGCTCGGTTTGTCGACGCGTCCGCCGCTCGGGAACCGGCGTCGCAAGAATCCATCGAGAAATTTTTCGAAGCGTTCGACGAGGGAGACGACGGTGATGGTGGCGACGGCGACGACGACGAGGGGTCTTCTTCTTCTTCTTCTTCTTCTAATTCTAATTCGTTTCAATCGCTGGAAAACTTGGTGAAATTAGCGCAGAAAGTGGCGGACGAGTCGGAGTACGCGCGCGAAGGGACCAGTCGCGCGAGCGATGGGATGCCGGGACGAGCGATGGATGCGTCCGACGACGATTGGGACGAGATTGATTTTTCAGACGACTTTGAAAGCGAAGAAGAGGAGAATACCATGTGGGAATCCATCAGTCAATCGGGTGCGATAACGAACGAGTGCGGTCACGGGGAATCGAAAGAATACAGTTTATGCTTTAAAATAGACGAGGAAAGTAAAAGTGAGAGCGTCTCGAGACAGGCGACGACGGTTCCGGTGAATGTCATCGGCGGCGCGTTGATTCGGTTCGAGATTGCCGTGGATGCGTTGTCGGATGGTGATGGTGACGGTAGCAATAGAGAGTCAGGTAGAAGTAACAAAAATAGTAAAGTTGTACTAGAGGCGAAACCGTTGGGAAAACCTTGGAGGGTTTTAGAGAGTTACGATTCGGAAACGTACGCGATTTCCGGAGCGTCTTCGGCGGACGACGAAACGATTAGCGAAAGGAACGTCAACGTGAATTCGTTGGCGAGTTTTGACGCTCGGGCGAACGCATTCGGGTTCATCGGGTACAGAGTGGAAGTGCCGAAGATCGTGGAATCATCGGCGACCAAGTTTCGATGGAGACAAGTAAACAACGATGATGAGGATGATAACGCAGACAACGCGGATAATAGTAATAACATTAGAAACTGGGCCATCGACGATGTTGTCATCGAGCGAACAGCCATCGCGCCGCACGCGCTGATTGCTGCCGTGAAAACGAAACGTAAATCAAAATCAAAATTCTCCACGGACGAACACTTGGATAACGTGTACTTATCGATCAGTTTCTCGAAATCTGTGTATGGATTTGATGCGAACGGTTTAAAAGTTGGCAACGGAACAGTTTTAGCGCTTTCGCAGGCGAGGACGTTTACGGGTACCGATAGATCGATATCATCTTCGCACTTTGTGGCGACCGTAAAACCTATAGTACCTAACGACGGCGATTGGGTTGGTCCGTTTGCAGTTTCCATACAAATACCTGGTGGTGTGTGTACGAATGCAGACGGGAGAGCCAACGTGGCTTCGAATACGCTAAAATTACGGCGTGTTTCAGCCTTGACGAACAAGTTGAAAGAGAAAATGTTAGAAGTAGAGGAAGAGGAAGAGGAAGAAGAAGAGGAAGAAGACGTGACGTTGTCTATCGGAGCGTTAAAAAAGAAACGTCGAACGAAACAGTCGAAGTTTGGTGACGAGAACGAGATCAAGAAAAAACGCGTTTCTTACGAGGAAATCACGCTCGGTCCTCGTCCGGGACCGAAAGATTCGAGATGGGCTGCTGTTGTTGCGGAAGAAACTGAACTGAACACATCTGCCACATTCGATAAAACGTTTGTGATCGTCTTAGACGACGATACGATGCATTTACACGATCCAGATATGGCTAAAGATTCGAGCGCGTGGAAAGACGATCCAAGAAAAGTTGGCGAACGAGTCGAAATCGCGCAAGAAATTCACGGACGAATGAAACGTTCGAAACGAAAACCAAGTCGTGAGGCGTTCGAGAAGATGGAAGATGAAATCGTGACGCTGAAAAAAGTACAAGAAAGAGCCATGAGAAGATGGAAAGATGCCGATTCAGGTGGGTTCAATCGAGACGTCGGAAGCTATACAGATGTGAAAGAAAAGACGCAACAATCTCGCTCGCCGTTTGCTAATGAAATCGCGGACGAGGAAATGATGGAGGAGATGTTAGGACTGTCGAAAGACGCTAGAGGTGACGAAGAGTTGAAGAGGAAGATTCGTACTGACGGCATTGATGAAATAGAATCGGTTGAAGAGGACGATTACGATTACGATACGTTCGCGAGCGGGGAGATTTCTCCAGAAGAAGAGGAAGAGGAAGATACGACTTTGGCAGATTTGAAGAGAGATTTAGAGGAGAGCGAGCGGTTGCATAGAGAGTTGGCAAGCGAAGTAGAAATCAGTCACAAAATGCATAAAGAGCTCGACTCAGAATTAGAAGAACTTAGGAGTCTTGAAAAGGAAAAGATGGAGAAGAAGAAGGAAAAGAAACTCGACGACGGTAGTGAAAGCAGCGGTAGCAGTGATAGTGATATTGAAGATGAAGATGGTTTTTTGCAAGGTGAAGGACATTCAACAATTGATGGTCGAAGCGTAGAGTTTAGGGAAGACGAACAAGCAGAAAGAGATGATGATTCCTCGACCATCGAACGACTCGCGCACGAAATAACGGACATGTTCGAGGAGGAAAAAGAAGCTGAAGAACTGGTGAGAAAATATCGAAGCGATGAAGCGCCAGAGAAGGAAGAAGGCATGTCGCGTGATATAAACGCGGACGCTGAAGCCATCAAAGAAGAGGCACGAATCTCTCGCGAAGAACTCGGAGCAGAGAAAGAACTCCTGAACAAGGAACAAGAGATGAAAGTAAAGTTGGACGAAGAGTTGCTCAAATTAAAAACAGCGCAAGATGTGGAAGTGCTTGCAAGCGACGAGGATGAATTCGACGAATAAATTAATTAATGTTTTTATCTACGGTATGGTACCCCGGGCACCAGTGGTACAATGTTATCATGTTCATTCTTATTATTAGAAAACCTCAATTCCTCTAAGAGAGCTACGTGAACTTTCATTCTTATCGCTATTGTTGTCGTTCGTCGTCACCATCTTTTACAATGCTAAAAATGTTCCCCTTTACTAACTGTCCTCGCTTATACCTCGATTAAAATTGTTGTTGCTCGTCGATACTAGTTGATACCCTTCTGGAAACATGTACGAAGGTCTCAACGTACCGTTTAAAACTGCACTCCAATCCAAATTCTCAAACCAAGGATGACTCATGATTTCACTGACATCCAAGCGTTCATTCTCGTCCTGGACGAAAATCTCTCGCAACAACAATTCAGCTTTTGGGTCAAAATTGGTCGGTTTTGCAACCGCGTAGAAGTTTGTATTGACGATACGATCGTACCTCTCTTTACGAGTGTTCGCTCGGAACGGAGGATACCCGGCCAACATCTCAAATATCAGCACGCCAAACGCCCAGATATCTGAGGCATACGATCCGCCTTTGTGAAGCAAAACTTCCGGCGAAAGATAATCGGGGGTCCCACAAATCGTAAACGCACGTTCGTTACCTCTGAGTCTTTTCGCAAAGCCAAAATCGCAAATAGCAATGCTTCCGTTCTTACGAATCAACAAATTTTCAGGCTTGATGTCGCGATAGATGTATCCTTTCTCATGGATGGACTTGAGGCCTAACAAAACCTGCGAAGCGTACACTTTAGTTTGGCCAATCGACGGCAAGCCAACCGCGTTGAATAATTCAAACATATCTCCTTGGCACAACTCGGTCGAAAAATAAAAGGCTTTCTCATCCTGAAAAGCTGAATATATCCGTTCAACGAAAGGCGCACCCTGCAGCGAGATCAGACAATTCTTTTCTTCCAAGACGTGACTCATTTTGCCTACCTCTACGACGGTTTTCTTAGGCATAATTTTGATCGCACATCTATAGCCGGACTCCTTGTGCGTTGCCGAAAACACATGACCCACCATTCCTTTACCTAACATTGTCTCAAGTTCAAAGTCGTTTATGCTCTTAGATTTGGCTAAAACGCGATGCACACCTTTTCTTTTATCTCGAAACTTCTTGGAAAACAACTGGGCAAACTTGCTTGGCTTTGTTGGCTTCTGAGAAGCTCTAACAGAAAATTTCTGTATCGAAGAGAAACCGTCAATGACTCCCAAACCTTCTTTTTTGTTACCGCCGCTAAATCGTTGCTTAAGTTGTAGAACTACTCGACTCAACTTTTTTTCGATGGATCGAGAATGTATTCGAGTCAATTTTTTTTCTACGGATCGTTCCACTTGCGCGTATACGATTTCGCTTTCCTTTTGTATCGCTATGCCACGAGCGAGTTCATCCCCTTCTTCTCCAATAATCGCAGGTTGTGTTGCCTCAGTGCCTAAAGTCATCAACGAATTCCTCCTTTTTTTCGGCACAGAAACAGCCTTTGAAATCGTAGTTTTATCATCCTCCATCGAAATTCCCGACGAGGAATCGCTTTCGTGCGAATAATTATCGCAGATATCATCTACCACTGATTCAGAATTAGTCCGCGTTAACTCGCTCGGAATACTCCGGCTAATTGATCCATCCCGTTCGCGCTGTAACACGCGTCGCGTGTTTTCGGAAATATTAGATTGGGAAGACAACGACACTAAACTATTACTTCTGGACACGGTAGAGTGCGAACTCGAAGACAATCGTCGTTCTTTACCCGCGAGTCCCTCTTCACCTTTTCTTACTTTTTCTTCTTCCTTAAACGTTCCTTTTGCTCTCGTCGGCATTGTCCGTGCCTTCGACGTTGTTTCTGCAATGGAATTGTTTACATGTGTTCCGGATAGCGGAACGCGTTCTCTTTTAGCGACAAACCCATACGCCATGTGCACGAGCAAATGCAAATACCAAAAGAACATTTTGAGTCGTCGTGCGAAGTTGGAAAGCACGGATTTTTCTCGCGTGATAGCTTTGAGCACAGAGAACACGAACGAGTGCGGCGCCAGCCGTTCGACGATCCGACGATCCCCACGATCTCTCTTTTCCTCGAGCGCGTCAAAGACATCTTCCACATTCAACGTCTTCTCCTTCTCGCCGTCCAAAATGCTGCTCGTCATTTATCTCCTCCTTCTCCTCCTCCTCCTCGCGAAACGCGTCATCGGCGCGTGGTTGTCCTCCGTCCGTCCCGGTTTGCTTTCTTTCTTTCTCTCGTTCGATCGACCCCGAGCTTTGGTGGTGGTTGATGCGGTTCGTTCCCTCTCGCGTTTCTCTCCCCTCCGTTTTGAATTCTCTTTTTTTCTTTTTGAAGTCGTTTTTTCTCTTCTGGGAAGACACATCTTTGGGGAAAAAAATAACGAACACCACAAATAGAAAAAAGGACCCGCTCTCGCCGTCGTCTCGTCGCCACAAAGGCGCGCGCTTTAGAGAGAGAGAGAGAGAGAGAGAAGAAGCACGCGTAGCCGATGCGCTGACCACCCATATAAAAAAGTCGTCGTCGTCGTCGTCATCTGTTTTGGGAGAGCATGGTGTGGTTTGTTTGTGGTGACTGCGGGGATACGATAAAAAAGCCGCAGCTGAAGAAACACTTCAACGCGTGTTCGGCGTCGATATTGAGCTGCGTGGATTGCGGACAAGAATTCAACAGGCACACGGTGCAAGGACACACGACGTGCGTGACGGAACACGAAAAATACGCGCTCGGAGCGACGAAACCCGGAGGGAAGGCGAGTGCTTTTAACGGTACAGCCGCCAAAGGAAAAATGGGAGGACAAACCGGTCCTTTTCCCGGAGAAGAACGAACGGACGACATCGTCGGTAGAGAATATCTCGCTACCAAAGCACCGTGGTTCTGTTCGTGCTGTAATATCGAGTGTACCGGAGCGGAAACGCTCAAATCGCACGCGCTCGGAAAAAAACACAAACGGAAAGCGACGACGCTGCGAAAGCAAAAAGAAGAGGGGAAGGCAACGGAGGAGAAACCAAAGAAGAGTCCAGAAGAGAAGAAGAAGGAGAAAATGGAAGAGAAGAAGAAGCGGAAAGAAGAGAAGAAACGGAAGAGGGGGGAGGCAATGACAGAGGAGGAGAAGGTGAAAGAAGCGAAGAAGGTAAAACAGAAGGAGTTGAAGGCGGCGAAGCGAGAGAAAAAGTTGGCGAGAAAGAAGGCAAAGAAAGAGGCGAAGAAGAACGGAAAAGGGAAGACGGACGAAGCGTTAGAGATGAAGGGCGAAGGAGTGAAGAAGAAAAAGAAAGTTGGAGGCAAATCGGCGGCGAGAAAAGGGGCGAAACACTCGACCAAAGGTTAACGCGAATCGAAGAATGACTAATCTATGCACGTGCCGTAAAAACTAACCACTATGTACTAACATTATTTTAGAGTCCATCTGCGACCACGGTCGGAACTAAATCACCATCCGGACATCGTTTGCTTTGCATAATCACTGAACCACCTTCAATTCTTCCCGTTAACTCGTGCGTGGGTCCCCAATCCATGAACAATTCTTTACCATCTGAGCCGGGAATAACACCCCAAGTGCCTTCCCCCCACGGCGTGACTAAATCACCGTTTTCTTTCCACTCAATGCCTCCGACGCCGCCCCACTTACCCGTGTGAGCGTTAGCGACATGCTTGGCGAGTTCGCTGGATTCAATACCTTTGGTTCGCTCGATTTCACCCACCGGTCGCGGTTTACATTGTACTGCGCTCGATAATCCTTCACCGCCGTTCCATCGCTCAATGGCACCTTTTTCGCCTTTCCAATACTGTTTGATAATATCGAGCATCCTTTGCGGCTTTTCTGGGTGATAATTCACGTGGATTGACGCGGGATGGAATCTCTCCTCCGGGTATAACTTCTCATCGTAACGCATGTATTTGAAGACATACTTTGAGTTGCAAAAACACGCAAAGTTCATGATTCGCGACGAAGCGGAATTTCTAGAGGGCGTTCTCTTATCGCTAAAAAACGTGTGTTCTTCGTTATATGCGGTTTGATCCCATGTTGAACGCTCAGTATTCATTCGATCGGCTAACACGGTCATCATTTGTAAACTTTCATGTGTGGCTTGCGTGAAGAATAAACCAGAGTTTTTCACAAACATGCGGTACGTAAGTTCGTCCGCCGAGACCTGTTGTCCTCTCGCAAGGCTTTTCCATCTGAACCCGTACGTCGTTCGATCATCCCAGCCATCCGACATACCTTCAATATCTACGTCTCGATACAACAAATCATTCTTAAACGGGTCTCGCATCCAGACGATATCAACATCGGAGAGCAAGACGTTTACGCCAATTTTAATAAACTCTTTGAGAATTTCAAACTTCAAGCCAGATGTGGCGTGGTTATCGGTCGAACCCGTGATGGATGTCAACGACCGCAAATAATACGGCGCATTGTGTTGCTCGCACCATCTCGCGGTTTCTTCATCCAACGCGACAATCATATAGTTCGTGATTTCGGTTTTTTGTAAACCTTCGATCCATAACTGCAACATATGAAAGATATTTTTGTTTGAGACGCCAACTAAAACTTCGCGGTTAATTGCGACTTGCTTTACGACTTCACACAACTTGTCCAAGCCATCTTCGCAGTTTGCGGGCCACGACGAGCCATCCTCGTGATTTTTCGGCCATGGGACAATGTAGCGCAATTTTCTTGGGTGCGGTCCGGAACCTTCGGACCACGTGCTCCGTTCGCACTGTTTATGCTTGTTGATGATATCGTCCGAGTGTTCGTCACCAAGCGCAAACAAGCGACCATTTTCGAACTTCTGAGACGGGATAATCGCGTTTGGGTCACCAGATAACTCGTCGACTCGAGACATGTCTTCGCTCGGCGCGTATCGCGAGCCTCGGCTTGGACTTTGTTTCATGTTGTACCTACAAGCGTGTCGGAACGGTTTCAAACGCGCACCGGATTTGAACGTGTTATCGTACGCCGGCATAATTACTTGCTCCGTGACTCTGTCGTCGACACCGATGCGTTCAATGTCCAAGTGCTCGCCGAAATATCGACACAACTCTATAGCGGCTAAAGTTGGATTAAAGCGCATGAAACTGGATCGTGCCATGGGTAGACAGATGCTTTGCGCGTATTGCGACCAACCCATGGATTTATCGCCAATACCAATTATCTGTCCACTTGCTCTACACGTGGTATCGGTGGCGAGTTCAATATCGAAAGCAACGCGTGCAGGCATCTTATCATCGTGTCTATTTGCGCCAGAGCCAATAGTCGTAAACGAAAACGCGTCAGATTTGAGCGGATTCGCCGTAAAATCTGCACTCTTATCTGCAAGAACTAACACCGCGTACCCTCGCAAAAGTAACATGCTCGCCAATTGGTGCGCAGGCGAACCAGTATCATTCTCACCTTTGACTAATACAGAGGAGACGTGTTGTTGTTCTTTGAACTTTTCGCGATTTCCGTAGGCTACGAAAACGGCGCTCGTTTGTGTAGAGTCAGCTAGTCTCGACGCTTCGTTTGCACTCATCTGGGTTCCATCAATGACGATGACGGCTTTTTGATACTTCAATCCTTCTCCTACATCGCTCGAATCTTCCTCAAACATCTTTTCTAAAGCCTTATTCAGAGCGTTTGAGGAGGAAGAACTCGTCTCCCCTCCGACGGTTTCAATCTTCATCCCTTCTGTAACCATTTTATTCCCGTTCCCTCCGTCATCTAAATATCCGTCTTCCTCCGTTTGTGTTTTGCTACATTTGCTCGTTCCGCCCCACGCGTTCGCTCTCGTATTCGCTATGTTTGCGTGATGAAACACGTCTACTATTTTCGCGCTCGTTAAACTAAACTTTTCGCAACTATACCCGTCGCGAATAGACGCCACGCACCGTTCGCTTTCTATCGCGTCGCTGTTGTTACCACTAGAACTGTTACTATCATCATCATTATCATCAGATGACCTACTGATATTACCACCACTACTGTCTGCTGCTGCTCCCCCTACTGCTCCTTCTATCCCTTCTTTCCCTTCTTCTTCTGGTCCATAGCGTTCGTCGCTCTCTTCGCGACTTCTTTTGTTTTCCTCATCACCACTCATCGTCGTCGTCGTGTGAATCTCCGCGATCTCCTCTGGTTTGCCATCTTTCACTAACCGCGAGTGTTGGTGCACGTCGATTTTGTGACTTCCAACTCTCTCCTCTTCCTTTTTCGCTTCCCTTTGCAATTTCGTTTCGTTGGTCTCGTAAAAGACGATGTCGGAGACGAACAGGAGGAGGATGAGAGGCAGAACGACGCGCGAGAGAAGGCGAGACACGACTTGGTGTTTCTTTCGTTTCGTCAAAGTCAAAGACGACGACGACGACGACTCTCCTTTCGCCGATATCGACATTAATAATAATAATAATAATAATAATAATAATAATAATACGAGTAGTACTCGCGTCTTTCGGTCTTTTGATTTTAGCCGCGACCAAGTCCGCTCGTCCTCGTCGTCCTCGTCGTCGTCGTCCTCGTAATGAATCGAGAGAATTTATTATTGCGAAAAGTCAAGTGTGGCGTTTTTTTTTTCTCTCTCTCTCTCTCTCTCCGCTCTCATTTAATTGTCGTAAAAAGATCCCAAAAGATGTTCATCGACATGTGAAAAAAAATGAGAGACATTTTTTTGGGTTCGTGTCGTCAAAAAAAAAATCGAGGAGAGCTCTCGTATTATCATCAACATCAATCAAATCAATCATCATGTTTGTCGTCGCGACACCTTCCAAAACGCCCGCGTCTTCTTCGGCATCACCATCGCGATCGTCTCGGCGATGCGCGGTCGCGTCCGCGTCAACAATACCTTCTTCTTCTTCTTCTTCTCGGGGTAGATCCTCGGGACTCGGTGCGCGCATCCACGACAAAAGATACAGAAACTTTACGACATCAAAGGATAATGTGAGAAACTTAAACGACAATGGCAGCGCGACGAGACCGTCGTCGTCGTCGTCGTTCGTGGCGAAATCGACGTCCGATGGTGGTTTCGACGGGTTCGATACCGGCACATCTATCACCGATGAAGACCAAGAGCGATTACAACTCATGAGCCAAGAAATCAAAGACTGGTTGAAACTTTTGTACGTCAAACGGGAGATGTCTTTCAACGAGGTGAAATTAATCATAGGCATTGAAGATCCTCGATTAGCAGACAGAAGAGAACGGTATGGCATCGAAGACGAATCCGGGTGTTCAGCGGAGGAGAAGATTCAAGTTTTGCAAGACGTGGATGAAGGGAGAGTGCCGACGGATATCGTGGCGTGCGAGTTCGTTTTGAACGAGTTGAGAGAGTGGCCTGGATTGGATTCGGATACAGAGGTGCCGGCGAAACGAGAGACTGGGCCGTCGAGGTACGAGGAAATTGCGATGGACGCGGCTGGAATTAAAGGACGAACGAGAAACCCGAAGAGAATGTTGGACAATTATTTAGAGGAGGGCGAACAACCAGAGGAGAAGAATTTGTTTGGTTTTTTGCCTTTGTACGCGGTGTCGTCGGCGCCGATTTTTATCACGATTTTCGCGTTAGGGATCATGTTTGTCAACTCTTTGCAATAACAAGACTATAAAAATACTTTTACACGCCTATGTCTATGGATCTATGGACGAATATGTCCCGCTTTCCTTCTTGTTCTTCCCCCCCTTTTGCGCGAAGGCCAAAAGCCGTAAAACAAAACGAACAAAGTCAAAGTCCATAAAATGCCGGCGTATTTCCACAACTGGTTTGTCGCCGCATCTTGTTGTTGTTGAACTCTTGCGCCGCCACCTATGGTGACTCTTGCGTGTTTGTAACTTCTATCTTCCATATTTGCGACACTACCGCTGCTACTCCTATGACTACTTCCCCCTACCAATGTCTTTTCTACTTCTGCCGTTTTCGCCGCATTCCTATCTTCATTACTACTACTACTACTACTACTACTACTACTACCCTTCGGCATGCACTTCCTTTTTCTAGCTAGCAATATCCCTCGGTTAATCTTCGACACGCACTCGCGCATTAACTCCACCCTATTTCTCTCGTACTTATCGATCGACCGATCGTCGTCGGAATACAAATCGCACACTGGAAACAAATCTCTTCGATTTTCCTTTCCGCACTTCAACTTGTCTTTTTCCGTTTCCGATTTCGCGTATTCGAAATGTTTATCCCACTCGTATTCTGTTCCTTTACTCATTTTTAAACCATAATGAATGACGAAGGAGTTCGCACTCTTAGCGTTCCACGGTTTTGATCCGGCGTACATTTGAACGTCGTTGTTTACGTTGTGCGACAGACCGGCGCTCGCAACGCCAAAGACGTATCCGTACATTTCTGATATCCACGGTCTCGGCGCTTTCTTCGTGATGAATTCGTCACCGGTACCTTTATATGGCCACCACACTCTCGAATCTCTCCTGACTTTTCTGGTGTATTCGAACCACAACGGCGCCGCTTTTACGATATCGCTCCTGGCGAATATCTCCCACCCGCCGACTTGCGCCAATCGTTCGCGAACTGCCGGTCCGACAAACATAGCCGCCATGTCGTTCTTTACACCGGAAAGGTACCCGTAATACCCGGCGGCGACGACTCCAATTTTAGCGGGAATTTCTCTCACCGTAAACGGTTTCCGTAGAATCATATCCGCGTCTAACTTGACCACCCACTTTCGTCTCGTAAAATTGCTCGATTGCGTCCAGTGTTTGATACTTCCCGGTAAATTATACGCGGAATACGCGTCCGACGGATCGTCGTGCGAAAAATCCGGTGTTTTATGCGTCGGCATCATCTCTAGATTTTCGTATCGTCCGTATTCTTCCTCCGTGCAGGAGAGTAATCGCGTCATCTCCCCCGGGGACCCGATATCAATCCACGATTGGTACAGCGCCGCGGATTGCCAATCCATGTACGGTTTACAGTCCGCAGAAAACACGTAGTGGTAGTCGTCCACCTCCCTCCGTCGTCCTTTTCGTGGCCGTTCGTCGTCGTCGTCGTCTCCTTTTCTCAAAGATTCGGACGACGACCATCCTTCCCGTTGGTCGTCGTTTTCCTCCATTATATAGTATTTTTTTTTTCGTTGGTGTTGTTTCGACCAGAAAAAAAAAAGAAAATGGAGAAAAAAAAAGGAGGAAAAAAAAACAAAAACAAAAAAGAAAAGACAACCAACCCCCTCCGAACAACCAAAAAATGAAAATGATGTTTTTTTTCATCTCTCGTGTTTGTTCTCGAGAGAGTAGTTTTTGAAAAAAAAAAGACCGCGGGCGAAAAAGGAAGAGCATTATTATATAGAATCTTCCCGCACTTTCCTTTTGTGTCGCGACGCGCGTTGAGAAGAAGAAGAACGCGCGCGCGTGTGGTTCCTTTTTGTTGCTCTGAGTAGTATGGGCTTCACCACCACCACCGATCGTCGAAACGCCGTAAACGCGACGACGATGGTGGTTGAAGAAGACGAGGAACGCCAAGGTTTATTGAGACCGTCGACGACGGGGGGGTCTCTGACGACTCATGAAAACGACGACGGAGCATCGTCGAGCTTCGTTCGACGCGTGGTGGGACGTAGTAATACAAGTCTTCTTCTCTGTGGAGGCGTGCTCTTTCTTTCGGGCGCGTTCGCGTGCGCGGGGTACGCGTCGGAGATCAAAAGCGCGACGACGACGACGATGGGCACGCATTATGACCACAAACCCGAAGGGGACTCGACTTTGAATGTTCCCTTGTTGGGGACGAGTTCGACGTTGATGTCATCGACGACGAGAGGAAGAGTGCTGCCGCGTTTAGGAAGAGGTCGATGGTCCAGACTCGACGACGACGACGACGACGACAGAGAGAGGAGGTACTCTTCCAGACGACGCTACGACGACGACGACGACGACGATGACGATGCGGACGAGCATCGACATCGTTCCCGCGCGGCCTCTTCCAGACGCCTTGGCGAAAGAGAAGACGATTCAGACGACGACGACGACGACGACGACAAACAACAACCAAGGAGAAGGTATTCAGACGACGATTCAGACGAGAGAGACCGAGGACGATCCAGAAGAGGACGTTCGGACGATTCAGACGACTCGGAAGACGACTCAGAAGAAGAAGAAGAAGAAGACGAAGCGTTGAAGGAAACCTGCGTCGGGGAAGCCGCGGACGAGGAGAAGGGCATTTATCAGTATCCGGACAAGATTTGTCTCTCGAACCCGTCGTTGACGCCGGCGTGTCTCGGAAATGGTGGCAGTCCGACCGCGTGTAGATTTTGCCAAACGGAAGAGGCGGTTCGAAAAGTCGCGGGATGGCCGCAGTGTCCGCACTCGGTCTGCGAAAAAAGTTCCGGCATCGGATGCGTCGGGGACAGCTTCTCGAAGACGGAGATCGGATGGCGAATGCACGTGAAGGACATCGCGAAGCACAACGCGCGCGTGAAACAGATTGGGATTTCTGGAACGTGCGATTCCACGGTCTCGGACCAAGCGGTTGGGAGACACATGTTCAGAGATAAAAAGTGCTCCGAACGGTTATTGCCGGGATGCCAAGACGCGCAAGGGTGTCGATTTTGCGTGACCAAATCGGGAGCAAAATTGGACGCGGAAAAAGTCACCGCGCAATGGCCGACGTGTCCAGCGGCGGTGTGCGCGAGATTCGGGCTGGAAAAAAACGATTGCGAAGCGACGCTCGGATTGTACGTGGTCCCATCCTTCGACGTTCCAGAAGGGTTCGAAGGTACCAACTTGCCGAAACCAAAGTTGGACTTGGAAGCGACGCAAAAGATGCAAGAGCGCTTGAAGCAACAAATCAAAGCGGCGATGATTGGACAAGACGACCCGGTGTTCGACGACGCGGACGACGAAGAAGAAATGCCCCACGAAGAGGCGTTAAAACCACCACCGTCGCCTTCGTCGTCGTCGTCGTCGTCGTCGACGACGACGGCCGAAAAGACGACGAGTTCCAGAGACGACGACGACGACGACAACGACCGAAGAAGACACTCGTCGTCGGATGATGACGACGACCGACGGTACTCGAAGAAACGCTACGATGACGACGATGACGACGACGACCAAAACGATCGCGGCGACGAAAGGGTTGCAGAACGTAGAAGAGAACGACGTTACGACGACGAATACGACCGATACGAGGATCGATACGACGACCGCAAATCGTCGTCTTCTTCGAGGAGGAATCGATACGACGACGACGACGACGACGATGAAGACGACAGACGCGGGTACTCCCCCAAAAAACGTTACAACGATGATAACGATCGAAGAGACGAGCGTCGGTCCCCATCGCATCGTTTCGACCGGGGCGACTCGGATGAAGATCGATACGACAACCGAGGAAAATCTTCTTCGTTCAAGAGTCGATACGACAACGAGGAAGACGACGAGGAAGACGGAAGACGTTCATCCTCCAAGATGAGTCGCCACGAAGACGAATACGACCGCGACGACAACCGACGACGATCTGAGAGGCGCTACGACGACGAAGAGAAGGAAGACGACCGCCGCAGGCATTCATTTTCCTCGAAGTATGACGAGGACGATGACAAAGATGGCAACCGATCGAGACGGCGTTCCTCAAAGTACGATGACGAAGATGAAGAAGACAATCGGAAGTCCTCCTCCTCCTTGAAAAAACGTTACGAAGACGAAGAGGAGGAAGACGACAGACATTCTTCATCCAAGAAAAGATACGATGACGATGAGGAAAGAGATTACGACAGAAATGGAAGCAAGAAATCTCCTTCGTCTAGCAAGAGAGATGAAGGTGACGATAAAGAGTATGACAAGGAAGACGTCGACAAGTTTGAAAACGATAGCAGATTGAAAGATGTAAACGATTGGGGAGACGACGACAATGACAACACTTCTGTGAAGAAGACGTCGAGGAAGGGTTCTAATGACAGCAAATCCTCCTCCAAAGAAGACTGGTGGTAAATCTAGATCTTTTGTTAGAGCTCGTAAAATATGAATGAACACAAAACGTACTTCATCGCGCTACAACTTTCGCTCCTACTCCTACTCCTCGTATTCCTACTCCTACTCCTCCTACTATTTCTACATCACAACACGGGTACCCGCTACATCGCATTTTCAGTTTCCGCAACCATCCAACTCGGCCGCCAATCTACTTTTTCAACCTTTGCGTTTGGATCTTGCAACAGCGTCAAGGCGGCAAAGACTAAAAACACCGAACCGCTGAGTATGGTTATTTTTTTCTCCGACACTTTATTGGCAATGTATTTCCCTCCTACACAGGCTGTACCTGTGGCTATGGAATGGCCTAAAAAGCACCCAAAAATAATACCGAACGGTTCGTAATCCCCAGCTAACGCGACGGTAGCTATTTGACTTCGATCGCCCCATTCGGCTATAAACGTCAAAATAAACGTTTGCATCCACGAGACGTTACATAAGCACTCGTAAAATTTACTATTACTAATACCCGTCTTCCCACTCGTTTCGTTCGTTTTAATTTCGCTATCATCTTTTGTTGAATCTTTTGTTGTTATCAGCGCCTTCTCTTCATCCCGCGTGTTCAACTCTTCCTCGACCTCCTTCAATTCCTCGTTTTCCTCTCCTTCGTCTCTATCGGGCATCCGGCTCGCCGAGTACAACGAGTACACCCCGTAAAAAACAAACAAACACACCGAACCGTAGTGCACGACTTTTCTAGGAATCAACGAAGCTGCTTCCATGCCTATTATGACCGATACGAACGTCATCAACCACAGCGCCAATAAAGCGCCAAAAAACACCTCTTTCGGGTCGTGTTTTCCAGACAAACAACTCGCGATAAAAAACGTTCGGTCGCCAAATTCGAGAGAGAGCATGACGAACAAGGATTGGATGAAGCCGGAAAAGGTATCGCCCCGTTGATTTTCCGTCGCGAATGCTTGCTCTTGCGATTCCGGTTGAAACACCATTTTATTTTCATTCCCGCGGGAAATCTTGGGGGAGATTTCTGAAGAGCATTTCTTCCTTCCTTTTTTTTTCGTTTTTTTTCGTACCCGACCCGAGAGAAAAAAAGAGAAAAAGAGGGAGCAAAAAAGACATCAAAAGACATTGTGATTGTTGTAAAAATGGTTACAAAAATGTTAAAAATATATGGAATGAAATAAAAAGTAAAAGTCACACACACGCACCACATAATTTAAGTAGATTGAGTGGCAACGGTGGAGGAAGCCTTCATCCAACTCGGCAACGCGTTTGCGTAATCCGAGCTCGGGTCTTCGAACACGGCCATGATGCCAAAAATAAAAAAGATGAAACCACCGACCATGGCGATTTTCTTCTCGGAAATCTTCTGCGCTAAGATGCGACCTCCTATGCACGCCGTGGAAGTGGCTAAACCATGACCTAAGGAACCGCCGATGATGATGCCGTATGGGTTGTAATCAGCAGCCATGGCGATGGTGGCAATTTGCGATCGGTCGCCCCATTCCGCTAAAAAGGTTAACGTGAACGCTTGGACGAAGATGACGGAGACAAAGAATTCCCACCACTGCTTTTCGTGTTTAGTCGCTTTTTTCATCGATGATTTACCCTTTTCCGCTAAGGACACCGTGATATCGTCGTCGTCCTTGCTCGTATTGTTGTCGTCGGATTTTTTACCAGATCGTTCGTGAGCGAGTTCGTCCAATTCGTGTTCGACTTCCTCGAACTCTTCGGAAACATTGTCGGACATGAATTGGGAGTTATACAACATGGTGACGCCATAGCCAAGAAATAAGATAACCGCTGCCCAATGGACGAACCATCGTGGTAAGAACATAGGCGCAGCTACGCCTAATAAAGTGGAGACGACCGTCATCACCGCCAACGCGCTAAAAGCACCAAAAAATACAATTCTTCGAGAATGTTTCACCGACATCAATGCGGCAATAAAATACGTTCTGTCACCAACTTCGATGAATAAAATAACCAAAAATGAGGTGACTAATCCACTAATAAAAGACGATTGATCCGCGTATTGCGTTTTAAACCACGCGCCCAAACCAGCACCTTGCCCTCCTCTTCTACCTCCGCTTTCGTAATTCTCCAGTCTCGTGACCACCGCTTCCAGACGGTTGATCTCCTTTGCCATCGTCAACAACTCCGTAGCCACCGCACCTTGCTCTTGCTCCACTTTATCCATCACCAGCGAATTTACCGCCTTCGATCCTTCTATGTTCGATAAAACTTCCTGCGCGGTATCCGTAATGTCAGCTAAATTATCTGCGGCGTCTTCCACCGCCTCGGTGGCTTCGTCCACCGCCGCCGTAGCGTATTCCACATCCTCGGCAACTTCCTCGACCGTATCCGCGGTATCTGAGATTTGTGCCGCCGCATCTTCCACCGATTCCGTGGCGTCATCTACCGCATCCGCGGCATCTTCAATTGCCTCAGTACTTTCAGCTACTGCTTCCGTGGCGTCCTCTACAGCCTCGACTGCTTCTTCCGTCTGCTCTGCAGCATCTTCAATCGCTTCGTTGGCTTCTGTGACAGCATCTGTGGCATCCGCGACAGTTTCTGTCGCTTCATCCACTGCATCCGCCGCGGCGTTTTTTTCATCTTCCGCTAACAACACGCGTCGTCTTTTTGCGACCGATCGCGCCATCATCATCGTCGTCGTCGTCGCATCATCATCGTCGGACCGAAAATGTTCCAACGCTCGGGCGTCTCCCGCGAAACAGCACGCAACCAGCGCGATCGTCGCGTAAAGTGTCATCAGCAGGAAGCGCCCCCTCGTCGGGGCGCTTCTTTTCCACGTCGTCGTCGTCGTCATCGGGACGGAGGACCGTTCTTTTACCGAAAGGAGCGGTTCGGTGTGAGGTCACGCACTCTCTCTCTCAAAGTCTCTTTCTCATTAATTTGTGGGAGGATAAAACTTCTTCAAAAGTCATCATTTTTTAGAGGAGACCCTAAACATGTGTCCGACTTATTTTTTTTGAATTCTTTTTGTTCTGGACGTTGGACGAATAAACACACAAAATAACACACATATAAACGTGCAATAAAATTTGTGTTGTTGTTGTTGTTGTTGTCGTTGTTAGAAAACGAGTAACAACAACAAACGACGACGAGGACGTTTGATGATGATGACGGCGTCGGCGGCGACGACGACGTTTGGTGGCGGTCTTCGCGATGCGTCGTCGAAGGTACACGAAAAGCCGCTCTCTCGAACGCAGCTTAAACGACGCGCGAAGAAACGCGTTGCCTTGGCGTTTTTGGTCGTCGTGCTCGCGTCGTCGACGGCGTATCACTTCTTGCGAAGGCAAACGGTGGAAGAAGCGAGACGCATCATCGCGTCCGGACGGAAAGCGAGAACGGATTTGGAGGGACAAGTTTTGATCGAAGAAGCGATTAAAGATGGGCGGATAGGCAGAGAGGTGATTAACTTCGACGATGGTAGTTTAGATAGAATGATCGAGGAAAATAGGAGGAAACAGAAAATGGAGGAAGAGGAGAGGAAGGTGATGTTTCACGAAGAGAGTCACGACGATGCGAAAGAAGAAGAAGAAGAAGAAGAGAATACGAATAACGAGGACGCAGACGATACTAGTGCTACCGACGAGAGCACGAGTGACAATGTAAGCGATTCAAATCGTGATGACGATGACGATAGCGATTCGTCCTCTACACGGCAGATTATAGAGAAAGAGGAGGATACTGAGGACGAACCGGAACAAGTGAAACGCGGGGACGAACAAGAAGACGTACAAGAAGAAGACGCCATAACGGACGAGCGGTTAGATGAAGTTAGACCAGGCGCGGGTGACGCTGACGATTTGGACCCGAAGCTCTCTCGATCGGAGTTGCTCCCAGAAGATCCTTCGCACACGTGTTCGGTAGATCGTTTGAGGACGTTGTTTAAACCGTGTTTACTCGGAGGCGACGCGCAATCGTGTTGTGAAAAGCTCGATTCCGCGTTCGCGCCGGATGCCACGCATCGATTTGAAAATCAAAATGAGGGCGAAAATGATGAAGACACGACGGCGAATTGTTTGTGCGTGTTTACGGCCATGTCCGATTTGAATGAAACGTTTTCGAAAGTTGGCTTGAACGTCTACGAGGACGTCTTAGATAAGTGCGAACCAGATGCGAGAAAGTTTGGATGGTTTGGTGATGGCACGGACAGGTGCCCGGAAGATAACTTGGAGGAGTTGAGAAAACGCAAAGAGGAGGAAATTCGGGAGCACGAAGAAGCGAGGAAAGAGCGCGAACGTAAAAAGAAGGAAATTTATAGAAGAAACGTAGAGAGAGCGAAGAAACAAGAAGCCATTCGAGTCGAAAACGCATTGAAGAAGTCGGACACGGAACGACAAGCTCGCGAATTACGCAGGAGAGAACGCGAAGAGAATCTAAGGAAAGAGGCGAGACTAGTCACGTGGCGCTTGAAAGAGGCGAAAGCGGCGGAGAAGGCTTTGAAGGAAGCCGAGGCTAAACAGGCGAAGTTTTTTGGCACTGGCGGTGGTATTCAAGACGTCGGATGTTACGAAGAAGGTGAAAAACCTATGAAAGGTCAGAAACCATGTTAGATATTTTTAATATGATGCGCTACTAATTATACACTGTATTTCAATTACACATCCTCGACGGCTTCTTGCGATAGCAAGTGCACACTTGCTTCTCTCTCGCCACTTGTGCGTCCAGCACTACCGCTAGTGTGAGTAGACGTATCCGTTCCTAAAGTGCGATAGTACCGACTTTGCATCAAGATGTACATATCCAAACCGCATGTGCCGAAACTCCCGCATAAGAAGCTCAACGAATGGACGATTTCATTCCACCTAAAATTCTTCATGAAGATTATCGAGATTCCATATGTTACGTTCGCACTAATCGCAAAGAAAAACATCAACATAGACACGCCTTCGCACGATTTCCGCCTCCTGTTTTTTAAAATCTGAAACACTCTCCCACCTAAATAACACGTCGCCGAAGCGTACCCGATGAATCGACCGAACACTACTCTCGTTTTCGATGACTTACTTATGGCATGATTTAAACATCCGGTTGCGCTTTGTAGCGTTCTCGTGGCACCGCTCATCGAGTTCATCGTTCCAGAACTCGAAAATGACCTGAATGAATACACCGAAACACCCGCGCCTAAAAATCCAGATATGTACGTCGACGGCGACACTGGTTTCTTCTTCTTGTTCTTCTTTTGATTTCTATGCTTCGGCGTAGACGGGGGGTGAACGTCATCCCCACAACTATCATTATTCCCTTTGTCTTCGTCATGTATGGTACTTATGTTCTCATCAATCATCGACATCACATCATTCGCGATGGGAGAAGAAGAGTTCGGTTGCACGCCAACATCACGCATCATTTCACCGCCGATATTCAGTCCCCGTCTTCTTCGTAGTTGTCTTTTCGAATACAACACAAACTGGGAAATTAACACCGAATCGCTCATCAAAAAATACACCGCCGTGTAGATTTGTATCGGCGTTTGGTCCCCGGTGAGTAGGCACGCGATCAGATTACAACTATCCCCCGTCGCCCAGAGAAGTAAAAAGTGCATCGACAATCCTTCGCTCGTTTTGAGTCGATAGTTCTTCAAAATTTGGGGGAATTGGCAAACGAACCAAAAGACGACGGAGAAAACGCCGCTGAGAAAACCGATATATTCGATTGGAGCGTACGCGCATACGCGAAAAACCTCCCGGATTATGCCAGAATAGGCGTCCGAATCGCACACGCAATAGTCAGGTGGTGGCGCTGAGCTCATTTTATCATGACTGTGTGTGTTCTCTCTTGGAAGGATTATGAGGACAGAAACGTTTCGACTTATATCTATATTCAACGCGCCAAAATAATTTCATTACAACAAGAATATTCGATTTATGTAAATCGACTTTATGCTTTGCGGTTTCTCTAAACTAATAGTACACTCTTTTTGTAATTACTTACCACCGTCGTTTTCGTTCTCATCCGAACCTTCTTCCTTCTTGTTATCGTTATCGGTGTTGGTATCATTGGAACCGCCGTCAAGCGTAGCGCGTAAGGATTTTTCTAGCGCCAACTTCGCGCGTAAGCCTCCAAGTTGTTCTTCCAAGCCGGATTTCGCGAGGCGTAAGCGATCGAGTAACCCCACTGAACTGGACATGGCCGCAGCCCTGCGAGCGATTAACTTTTCGTTTTCATCCGCAGAGGCGAACGGGACTTCCTGGAAAGCCGCAAAGGAGAGGCGCTCGGCCCGGACCATAGCGGAAGCTCGAGATCTTTTATTTACGTCTGTAGCTGCGATCTTCATCTCTTCTTCGTCGTCTTCTTCGCTCTGTGCCATCGTGAGTGCCGCTGATCGACGCAAACGAGATAAGATGGCATCGTCCAAGGATAATCCAGCTTTATCTTGGTCGCGGTTCATTCGCGCGACGTTTTCCAACTCGATTTTTGCATCGAAGAAGATGCCATCTTCTTCGACCCATTTCACGCTCTCGTGTAAAGAATCAACCTTACCGATAGATTTTGCCCATTTGAGCATCTTTGCTTCTTCGATGGCAAATTTTCGATGTATTTCTGTCGGATAATCCCTTGCAGCTTCCGCTTTCCGAACGACATCGTCAAAGAGCGTTTCTTTGGTCATGTTTGAAACTTCCAATAGACTATCGCCGAACTCGATCACGTAATTCATGAGAAGCTCGACGTCGTCGGCCAATTGCTCGATTTGATTGCGTTCGTCCTCGGTCGGTTGAACGGCAAATTTCGAGTCTGACGAGTTTACTAACGAATATGTACCGGCGACGTAACCAGCTGGCGTTTCGTTAACGTCCTCAACCATCATTCGCGTTTCACCGACAACCAAAACTCGGTAAGTCTCGCCAAATGTGCCAGAAGATTCACCGTATTCGTCGACGATATCGATAGTAACGCCGTCGTCGAAACCATCGTTGGATAAGATTTTAATCGGTTCGTACTGAATGATTCTTCCTAGAGTACACGTCGCGTTCAATTGTACGGCTTGCGTATCTTCGTCCTCGTCCTCGTCATCTTCTTCGTCCGTACCAAACCCAGATTCGTCGCCGTATCGACTGTTTACTTGTCTTGCAAACTCGCTGAACTTTTCAAACTCTTCCTCGTAGTTGGAAGCGTCCGAATCGGACTCACTGTAAACATCTCCAAACATTTCCAATTTATCATCGCGTTCATTCGGCAACGGCCTTTGGTTTAACTCTTTCTTTTTGTCGTCTTGTTCCGTTCGATCTGCCAATGCATTACTGGTGACATTGCTACTATCTCTACTCTTTTCTTCCTCGTCGTCGTTTCCCTCGTCCAAAACTCTCTTCTTGCTCGTCGTCGTGCTAATCTCGCAACTCGGCGGTATTTGAGAATAGTGCACGAAAGCCATCAATCCACCGTGCGAATCCACGCTATCGTTCAACAAGCTCACAAACCTCGGCTCGTACAAGTGCAGCACCTTCCGTTGTCCGGGAATGATGGGCTCACTTACTGGGAACAAAAGCGACGGGAGCACGTGCGTCGATGGTCCGTTCTCTTCCTCGTGCCTTTTCGTTTTCTCTTGCAGCGATTCGCTCGCTCGTAAATACGTCTCGCCTTCAAACATGTCCCCTTCGTCTACGCTTCCTATGTCTTGTCCTTCTCTGCCGGTCGATGAAGAATATGACGATGACGAATATTCCTCGTGGTCGTCGTTGTTCCAAGCGGCGTTGCATTTGCATTTTGTCCATCTTTTCCGTGGCAGATTTTGTGCCACACGTCGTCGTGTTATCTTGTTTTTCCTCGACGATTGCACCATCATCGTTCCAAAATCGCCGCGACATCTTCGCGACGACGGCGACGCGACGCGCGTCATTCTTTCCGAGGCCACTGAGGCCATCGTCTCGCTCTTCTTCGAGTGTTTTCCAGACGACGAAAAGAAAAGAAAGAAAGAAAGACAGGGAGACTCTCTGTGTCCCACTTTTTTATGTCCAGCACTTTTGGATGCCTC
>JACLAA010004448.1_pt1 | contig 30393 bp, 18 predicted proteins | sample 8027891 | NCBI WGS metagenome assembly JACLAA01 (sample SAMN15724900, study PRJNA655200) | protist metagenome | isolation source: fluorescence activated cell sorting (FACS) single amplified genomes of... | place: Spain: Blaines Bay Microbial Observatory, Mediterranean Sea | collected 2016-01-19 | reverse complement strand
CGCCCGGTTCCCTCGATACCAGACGCATTCCCATGATGAGTTTACCGTGGATGGATAAGTTAGTGATGTGGACTGGGACGTTTAGACTTTTCAAGTACATTCCAGGCTTTATTTGTGCTTGTATTCTCGCATGCGACGCGTTCGTATCCCAATCGAAATCGCACTCAAACTGCACGTAGTCCGCTTTGGGATTGTACCTCGCGACGTACAAGTTAACGGTCGGTGGTGTCGTTCCCAGCGAGAAATCTTCTAAACTCACCTCGCCGATGAACGAATGCTTCTTGTTCTTCTTCTTTTCCGCCGCGTTAATATCGGTATTATTGTTTACCGTTTTAAGAATATCAACCGCCACGCGTTTCGCGTGCTCGTCCGCAATTTGACTCAGAACGCACTTGTATTGGTGTCGCAACAAAAGATTAATCCACTCGAACGAACCTGATTCGACCGTCGTGAACTCGGCATTGATGCTATCTTTCACTAGTTTTCTCGCTTTCAATTCTCTCTTGTATCTCTGCCTCTTTTTCTTTAGCGTCAACACGAACGCAATCAAAGAACATAACAGAACAATTAGAATCGATTGGACGAGCAAAGAGACGAGTGTGTTTGTAAACGCGAACGACGAGTCCGTCACCAAAGTTTTGGTGGCGAGAAGATGTCGCGTCCATTCTTTGTCTCCTTTCTCTGATGTTTTCCTGATGTTCCACTTGCTGCTGCTCATCGCTTAGTACTCTTCTTCTCCATCCATGTTTAGTAGAAGCAATAATAGTTCTGTGTGAATGAATTTTTGTTAAATTATGTGGAGGATGAAAAGGAGGGGGGAAATCTCACTCACCCTTCTTCGTTCTTCATTTTTATTCTTTTTGCTTGCAAAACAAAAACAAACTCCATACATACGTACCAGTATACTTCCTTTATAAACGAACAACAACAACAACGACCATCCTCCTCCTCCTTCTTAATCTCGATGGCTTTGTGCAGTCGAGTCGTCGTCGAGTCGTCGTCGTCTTCGATGATGATGCGGCGGGGTGCCGCTTTCAACAACAATCATAGTAATAAGAAGAAGATCTTTCTCTCTTTCTTGCTGACGAAGAGACGCATCACCCGTTTTTCTGGATTAACGAACTCGTCTTCGTTCGAGCAAAGAGGAGGAGGAGGAGAAGAAGAAGAAGAGAATAATAAAGATAAAAAAGATGAATTAGTGATCATCACCAACGATGCGCTGCATTACGCTTCAACGATGACGCAGAAGAGAAACGAAGTCGAGGAGTATTTACAGAAGTGCGACAGCTTGGAGTTGGAGCTACAACTCGCTCTCGCGGCAGAAGATTACGACGCAGCTTCGAAAATCAAAAAAAATCTTCAACCGGAACTCTCGGAGGATGAAGCCGATATTAATTTTAGCATGCTGTGCGATTTATGTCGACGCGTCAACCAACCACCGGCATCCATAATAGGCAGCTCGGCTGATGAAACTGAAACAGAGGAGATTACCATGGCAGCGAGGAAGCTTGGATTAATCGGTGATCCGAGAGCTCTACCAGCTCTCGCCCGAGCGCTTCGAATGCCCACTGTGAGCGCGAAAGCGCACGCTCAAATTGAACGAAGCATGTGGACTTTGTTCGGAAAGAGCGGCGACATGGAACTCGATTTACTACTTCAAAAAGGACAAGATATTATGCATGGAAAATACGTGAATCGCATTTTAGAAGGGAGAGTTGAACACGAACCAACTAAGGAGGAAATAAAAGAAAAAATGCGCGATTTCGAGCAGGAGAGAGCGCGAAGTTTATCGGAATCGATCGATATCTTTACGACAATTATCGAAAAATCGAATGGATTGTTCGCAGAAGCCTGGAATCAACGAGCGACGGCTTTGTATTTGCGAGGCGATTTCGCCTCGGCATACGCCGACGCTGAGGAGGCATTTCGGTTGAATCCGTACCATTTCGGCGCGCGTAGTGGGATGGGTTTATGTAAATTTGGAATGAGATGCTACGACGAAGCGTTGATGATGTTTGAGTCTACTCTCGAGATAAACCCACGCATCGAGTCTATTAAAGGCCAATCCAAACGACTTCGAAAGATGATGGAAAAGCCTCGAGTCGAGCAACAAAAGCTCAAGGATGTGCTCGAAGATTACAAAAGGTCCATAGCGCCATCCTCAGATTCGTCGCAGCGCAAAGACGATGACTCTGAAACGCCAAAAATGTAAATTTACGATCAATGAGAAAAGAATGAAGTTGTACCCGGTATTTAAGAAAATTGTATATACGAGTACACATCTTGGTGCAAATCATTTATTATATTAAATCATGTCTAAGTTTTTCAGATTGCGATAGATTCTTCCTCTTCGCTCTCTCAAAGGTTTAATTTTTTCGCAATAGCTTTCGTGGTAAGCGCGTTTACTTTTAGAAGAATTAGCCGTATCTTTCATAAAGTTCCTTCTCTCTGTCATGTATATCTGCATCTCGTTTTCGATCGTTTCCAAGTTTTCTTCGGATACGTCTCCGTCGCCCGGTAACAGCGCGTCGCTCACTACTTTGTTATCACCGATACCATCGAACTCGAGCTCTTCAGAAGAACCCTTCAAAACCAGTGCTTTGTGCTCAAGTTTATCGTTCATTCCAGGTCCGAGATAGTGCCAGTTCCGTCGCGAAGCGCTTTGGATTTGGAAGTTTTTGTATTTTTCTGGGACAGCCTCGTCGGCGTTTTCGTTCGGATCCCACCAGGTGCAAGATTCGAGAGTTTGCAGCGCGTGCCCACTCTCGCCATGATTTTGATCTTCCGCGACCATGGAGTGTTGACTTCGAGGAATTCTCCATAGTCTCAATTCTCCCGTTGATGTCGCTGTTACGAGTCCCCAGAAGTTCACTTCTGCGAGTCCGTTGTCGGTTTTCGTAGATATCGGCGCTTTGAGCCATGCCAAGTCTGAGCAAGCGCACTCTTCCGACGCGTTAAACTTACCGCATTTCCGCTCGTGTTTGAGCTCGAGCGCATCGCTCGAATACACCCGAACGTATGCATCATTACTCGCGACTGCTACAAACCCACCATATTCGTTATGTTGGACGCAATTGTGCGCTGAAGTCGTACGCGTCCACTTTTCGCCCGCGAGTCTTAAAATATCACCAGATTTTTCGTCTTGTTGAACGAGCGCTTTTCCCGCTCCACTCGGTGACGCTCTGATTGAGAAACATCTCAAAATACCATCTGAAGCACCAGTTAGCAATATGTTTCTCGTTCCAGGGTTCGGGTGCCAAGAGAGTGATGTGATTCTACTGGAGTGATCGTCGTACCATTTACACAAGCGCCCGCTCACAGACGACCAAACGAGAATGCGATACGCACCTCGACCGCCATTCCCATAACTATCGCACGTGGCGGTTAAAATGAGACGTCCGCAATTCGCATACGTTACATGCGTCATTTGTTTTGCCATCCATCGCAAGGTGTGCAGACAGCTCCCAGGATCTTTGACGTCTCCGTCGATATCAAACACACGTCCGTCACCGTCGTTTGAAATCGTCGTCAGAGATGCACCAGTTTGCGGGTGCCAAGCAATTTCATTGACTGCATCGCGGTGATGATACTTCGTCACGCATTCTAAAGATCCAGTTTGAACATCCCATGTGGCTACTTTACCACTCGAATCTGCGGTAGCGAGTCGATGTGAAAACAAAATCGGTGAAAACGCGCACGCGGTGACGGTTGCTTTTTCATCGTGAAAGCCGCTTAAATGGAGCACTTGTTCGTTGCCGCTTTTCATCTCGGGAACCATATTTTTCCAAATCATGACAGTATTATTGCGTCCAATAATCGCGAGCGTGGGCAAGTCCAGTGAATCTTCGTATGCATAAATGTCGTCCTCGCAAGTGTCGTGAGTATCTACATCCTCGTCTGCCTCTATATCGTCTCCTGATACTTTCGGATCGCTCCATCGTATATCAACAACATCTTCTGAACACTTTAGTCTCGCAATTTTTTCGCCATCTGCAGACCAAACGTTGATAAACTTATCTCCACCGCACGTTGCGATCAAGTACGTAAACTCCGACGAAGAGACCACCTTTGTTGTCGACGAGACGGGGAAACCTCTTCTTCGTAACGATATAGATTTTACCGCGACGCGTTTGACGCCTCCTTCGTGAGCGTTTTCAACAACCCACATCGACGACGAACTCCTCATTCTCTCTTCGCATCTGGCGATACCTTCGTCTATTTTCAATTTCACGTCCAGGGTCGCATCTCTCGTTGGCGACTCTCTGTAGCTCTTGAGCGCCGCAGTCCACCGTTCTAATCGCTCTAAAATATCTCCGCATGTCAAATACGGGTCAATCCAGAGTCGGCGAAATGAGCACGATTTTTCGGCATCGGACAATCCGTCTTCGTAATCGCCGAGCGCGCGATGACACAGAGCACGTTTATGGTACAGCTCCGCGTATCGATGCAGACCTTCGAGTTTAGAAAATGCGAGCGCTTGCGTGTAACATTCGCGCGCTCTCGAGAAATCCTCGTCTGTCATGGCGTCGTCGCCAATTTTTTCGAGATTCAAACCGTTCACGAGAGGCTGTGAATCCGCCGCATCTTCGCGAATCTCTAACACAATCTCCTTCGTTTTCTTCGTCTCTTCTTCTTCTTCTTCTTCTTCTTCTTTTTCTCCTTCTTCTTCTAGATCTTGATCTTTTCTGTTGGTATTCTTCAGAATCGTTTTCGCTCGCCACGAATACGGCGCATCTGATTTCACGCGTCGGTAGGTGTCTTCAATGTTCTCGCTCTTTATTTTCGTCTCCTCCTTCTCACTTCTTTCAAACCCTCTTCTTTGTTTCTGATCGTGTTCACTATTGTCGGGATCGTCACCGCGCGGTGTTTGTCGTTCAGTCTCCTTCTTCGTTTTATGAGTAGTACGAGTCTTACTCATTTTCTGTAAAATCAATTCGTAACTTTTCTGAATGCGTTGAAACCGTTCGGCTGATCCTCCTTTATCGGGATGTGCCGTGCGAACGAGCGAGCGATAGGCTTTCTTGACGTCATCTTCGCTCGCGTTCGGCGCGATTCCGAGTACTTTGTAGTGATTGAGCTTTCGAACCATCTTATTATCGGAGGTTTAGAGTGACTCTCGTATACATATGAATGAGATGAAGAATTTATGGCGGGGCGGGAGAAAAATTGATTGAAAAACAAACGAGCGTTACGAAACGAAATTAAAAAGGCAAAAATAAAAAAATATCTCACTTGTGTTGGGGAAACGAACAGTCACAACAAAATCTGTTTGGCAAGAGAAAGAGAAAGAGAAAGAGTCGCGCGCGCGAGTGAGTTTGTGTGTTTATCTGTGCGCGCGCAAGAGATTAGTAGTAGCAGTAGTAGCAGTAGTACATAGAAGACAAAACACGCGAGTCTTTTGCTTTTTATATACCAACAACATCGCATCAGAAATCAAGAGCAAAATGAGCGGAGGTAAAAAAGAAGAGGTAAAAATAGAGAGAGAAGAGCACGTGCGCGATGTTTTCGAAAACTTCAGAACCTCGAAGATAACCAGGGATGACGTCGCTCGTCTCCGATTGAATAACAGCAGCAGCAGCAGCATAAACAGCGACAAAAGTAGCAATAGTTTAAAGAGCGTTGATGATGGAACAACAAGAACCATCATCGACGTGTTACGGGAGATATTTCTTCAACGACGAGAAAAGGATGAGGAAGACTTTGCGAAGTTTTATCACTTTTGTTTTCTGGCGTGTTTGAAAGGGAAAACAGAGGGAACAAACGCGACGATTTCAGTGCACGAGGCGTGTGAACTGTGGTCGTTTCTCCTGTCGTCGACGAAGAAACAACAGCTGAGAAAGTCTTCGTCGTCGTTATCTATAGAAGAAGGAGGCGCTCCACCGAGGACGACGACCGAGACGACCACGACCACGCCATCGTCCGTTTTAGCCAAAGGGATGCTTTTACCGCGGTGGATGAACCATACATTCTGTAAATTTTGCACAGAGCGTGCGTCATCGTCGTCGTCTCCTACTTCTTCTGTTTCTCCTATCGTCGATGAGAATACATTTTTAAGAACGCTAGACTTTGCTCGGTCGTACAGAAAAAACAACGGAAGCATGCAGGACTGGTACGGGAAGCAACAATGGCCGACGCTCATAGACGACTTCGTCTCTTCGTTAGGTCGAGAAAAAAATAGCACAAACGAGAACGATAAAAGTGTCGGTAACGACGACGCAGATCAGAATAGAATGGACGAAGAGTTGGCTTCTTCTTCCTTAGCGGCAGATGTAGCCTTTCGAAGAGGGAAAGGAGGAAGAGTTGGAATGAAAACTGTGCACCCGAGAGGACAAAAGCGCAAAGAGCAAGAGGCGAACGTGGAAGTGCTCTCATCCCAACTCTCCTCTGCGTTAGAAACGAAGAAACGAAAAACTGGCGGCATTCGCTTAGACTACTTCGACTGATTTCTATCCACATAATTCTCCTTTACTAGATATAATCGTACACGAACACTTTTTAATTACAACAGCACGCAGCTTCTTCCGGTTCCAAATTCAGTCGTTCAAAGTCGTCATCGTTTCGAAACTTCGGTTGAAAAATCAGCCCGTCTGTTCGCTTCTATTTGCGTAACTTTCTCGTAGAACCCGCTGTATTTATCGAGAGAGAGAGAGAGAGAGAGAGAGAGAGAGAGAGAGAGGAGAAAAGAGAGAAAGAGAGAGAGAGGAAAGTCAGTATTATTAGTATTATTAGGGGATTTTTGAATTTTCATTCGAACGCACGTGTGTATCATGAACGCTTCCACGGCGGCGCCACACACGAACGAGGCCGTGGCTACTTTGTAATAGTACGAGAGAGGAAAGTTGTGCACGACAACTTTCCCGAATTTCGGAGCAGCCATCTCTGTCTTATTTGTGGTGGTTGGTGCCGAAGGAGAAAGAAAGAGGAAGAGTGAGGCAAAAATCTATTCTCGTATGAGTTGCTCTCTGTCTGTTCACCTCAAGAAGTCACCTCAAAACAAACATCTCGTATAAAAATATAGAATACGAATACGAATAACATCCATGATGGGGGAAGATGTGATAAAAAAGAACAAGGAGAAAGTCGAGCGATTATATAAGCAGGGAGAAGAGCTCGAAGCGGAGATGGCGTCGATTTCTCAGAGACTAAACGGACCAAACATGCCAGGTTTAAAAGGTTCTTTAGTGGACAACGAAGGCTTTCCAATTGGTGGAGGAGACGTGGATTTGTACTCCGTACGAGCGGACAGACAGAGATATAACTCGTTGAAGAACGACCACTTGCAGTTGACGAATGCGATCGAGAAAGAAGTGCAACAGTTACTCTCTTCTTCTGCTTCTCCTTCCTCAGTAGGAGGAGGAGGAGGAGGAGGAACAGATACAATAGTTAAAACGAAAACAGAGAAGAACGAGAAGGTGAAGATACCAACGGAGTCAATAACACCTAAAACTACATCAACAAATCGAAAAGCGTTCGCGGTGGTGGATATATTAGCGCCAGGGTCGCCCGCGGATCTAGACGGATTAATGGTACACGATCGAATTTTAGATTTTGGTGGAGCATTTTCGATCGCCGATGCGGCTTTGCTCATTCAAGACAACTTAGGAAAAAGTCACCGCGTTCTTGTCAACCGTGCGGGAGTGGATGAAATTTTGAACATCGCGCCGCGGACTTGGAACGGGAACGGATTGTTAGGAGCTCATTTTCGGGCGTTAAACTTTTAGCGTGAACAGTGCAAATTTATACGCTTCACTAAGTAATACTACACGATCTAATAACCGCGTTTTCTTTGCAGCTTTCTATATGCTTTCCTCTCCTCCTCGGTCATGTCTTTTGTCGATTTCTTCCTCTTCGCCGCGTGCTTCTCCGCTTTCGCAACTTTTGCGTCGCCGTTACTGTCACGAGCATCTCTTTCCCTGCCGCCGTCGTCATTGCATTTATCATCATCTACCTTTTCGTCGTCGTCGTCGTCGTCCCATGCGCTTTTCTTTTCCTCGTTGCCGAGCTTCTTAAATACCTCTGATCCAAAGATTTTGTTTTTGTGTCTGTGCACTTTCACTTCCTCGACTTTTACCACGCCAGCTTGCTTTAATCGATCTTTTTCCAGCTTTTCGTCAAACTCTTTATCGCTCAACGGTTTTTGCTTTTCCAGCTCCTTTCCTAAAACTATTATTTTCTTTTTATTGCTATTCACGTCACCGTCTTCACCTGTCCTTGCGTTCTTGTCGTTGTCGTCTTCCTCGCCATCTTCGTCGCTATCGTGCTTGTTACCACCGCCGTCGATATCTTCACCATTCACTACTGTTTCGAGAAAGCTTTTCTCGTTTTTATTCTCTTCTTTTTTCTTTTTGCCTCGTTTGCCCCTTCTTTTCTTACTCGACGGACGCGCTTCTTCTTTTGCTGCCTCGTCGTCGTCGTCGTCGTCGTCGTCGTCACCAGTCGTTCTCTTTAATCCAAACGTCGGCTTTGTCTTGTTTTTAGTGTTGTCGTTCTTTTCATCATTATCATCATCGTCGTCATCATCATCATCACCTTGCAACGCTGGATGGCTCTTGTCCAAAGGATGCCCGTCTAAAGTTCGCAGTCGAGGACACATTGCCTTGATATTATCTACGTACGCTTTGCCATCGAGAATGGCAATCGGATTGCCTCGCAAACTCAAATGCGTCAATTTTGGAAGTTTCGCCAACACTTGCACTTCGGCAAAGGTTTTTATTCGATTGTGAGAGCAATCGAGCACGCGTAAATTGATATTTTTACTCAATCCCGACGGCAGACCCGTGAGCTTGTTCTTCGCTAATCGAAGTTCTCGTAAATCTGTGTTTTGAGAGAAGCTGTCATTACCTATGTTTGCCATGCCGTTGTTCGAGCACGAAAATTTTCCAAGCTTGCGAAGCGGAAGAAGCTCGTGTTTGAGACTCTCAATGGAGTTGTTCGATACGATCAACGAGTTCAACTCTCTACAATTTTTCACCGCGTTCAGGCACTCCTCCGTGAGCGCGTTGTCCGAGGCAATCAGCGCTAACAAACTTCTCGTCAAAGGTGCGTCCTCCAGACCTTCAAAACTGTTCAACCGGTTTCCAGAGACATTCAACACGCGAATAGTTTGGCAGCATCTGCTCAAAGGTTCCAAACCGTTCGATTCTAACCGATTATTCGAAAGATTTAACCACTTCAATTGTTTCAAATGTTTCAAATTTTCAATGTTATTAATCGCGTTATCGCTCAAGTCTAAGCGCAACAGATTTGGAAACTGGACGGCGGCGTTCGTCGATAAAGCGATGGCCGTCAACGATTTACCTTTCAAGTCGCAAACGGCAACCGCTTCGGACGAAGAGACGTTATGCACGCTTCGCAGAATAGTCTGTTCGTTCAAAGCGAGGCCCATTATATGCCTGATGTGAGTGTATCCCTATCGCGATGAAATGAACGACGCCCGTCAGTGAGCGAAGTTTTTGTTGTGTTTGTTTTACAAAAATCAAATTTATAACAAGAATAAGTTTCTCTCGTCTCTCTCTCTCTCTTTTATATTATAATGTACAGCGCTCTCTCTTTCTTTTCTCTTCTCATGAGCTATTACCTCTCTGCAACAGCGCCTCTTCTTCGTCCACTTCGTTCTCTTTCTCTTCTGCTTCTTCCTCTTCCTCTTCCTCTCCCTCTTCTTCCTCGTCGTCATCGTCGTCATCGTCGTCGTCTTCTTCGTCGCTGACGTCGTCTAAATCCGTTCTTCCTTCTCTTCTTTGATTGTTTCTTCGTTTCGGCGGTAACTTCCTCAAAGCGAAGAGAACCATGGCCGACGGCGCGATTTCCGAGACGATGTAATATATGGCGTTCAACTTCACACCGGTAACTACGTCCAGAGGGAACTTTTGTGGTGCTATTGCGGCGACTAAAATACACATCGCTCGGAACGTAAAACACGCGGTACACGAAGCCGTGACGATTCCGACTTCAAAAAGCTTTCGAGATTTTCCCACCGCGTCGTTTGGAAACTTTCTCAGCATGAAGAACAAAAGTCCTCCATAGGTGGCAAACCCAATCGATGCCGCTAAGAAGGCGGACAATCGAATCACCGCCGCAGCCAAGATCCACCCGTTTTGTACGCTCCTTGTCTTTGCGCCGCTCGAACCGCCACTCTTTGCTTCTCCTATCCAACACACCGCTTGGGCGACGTACACGAAAGCGTTCAAGACGAAAAACTTGAACCTTAAGTTTCTCGTTTGAGGAGATATCGACCTCGCTTGCTCGTAGATCTCCGCCCAAAACAATATGAGGAGCGAATCTGTGGAATGTGATGATGATGATTATCAGAACGCGCCGTGTTTACGACGAGTAAGAAGAGTAGTTTTAAAGTAGTTAGTTTTTACTCGTGAGAAAGAAAGATTTTTCAAAGAAGAAGAAGAGAAGAAGAAGAAGAAGAAGAGAACGCACATGTGGTGAAGAATATCAACCCGGGTAAATCGAGTAAGATGGAAGCGAACACTCTCGGTTCAATCTCGTCCAGCCTCTCGCGAATAGCAAACACCACGGCTCGAACGGACATGACGAAAAAGTTTAAAACGACGAACGATTTTTGCGTCGTCCAAACAATCGAGTTCCTTTTTTGGATTCGAATCAGTTGCACGAAAGCAACCGAAGCGAGAAGAGCGTATAGGACGGCGAGATAGTCGTACTCGACCGTCACCATCGAAGAATTTGAATACGATGGCGACGCCGTCGCGTCTTGAGTGTTATTTGACGACGGCATCTCTCTCTCTCTTCCGCTCAATAGATGCTTTTTGTGGAGAACGAGAGACCACCACCTTTTGTTGTTCTTCTGTTTTTTTGTGAAAAGACAAAAGGTTTTGGGGTGCCTTTCCGGAAAGCAGTTCTAAAAGTAAAAGTTGTTGTTATTGTTGTTGTTGTTATTGTTATTGTTACAAAAGAATACAATCTCTACGTAGTAGTTACTATTAACCCTCTGGCGGTTACTCTTCTTCATCCTCTTCTGCCCTGCGAAACCTCCAAAAGTTTCTCTTACACTCGACTAAGTATTTCATTTGGCCGCGATAATATCCCGGCCAACCGGTTGCGGAAACAAAAGAAGCCGGCCCTTGGATCTCTCTCTTTGGAAGATTATCCGCGCACGATGTGTACGCATCGAGGATATTTCTAAAGTTTCGCAGAGATTTAGGCATCAGGTTCAACGAAAATTCACTGACTAAGCCCTCTGCGCCGTTGTATACTTGCACGTGAGGAACCGAGACGATGTTCATGTCCTCCGCGAAGCTGTCGTCAAACTCCGACAAATTGACTTTCAGGAACAAAACGTTCGAAAATTCACGCTCAGCTATTTTAGCGAACTTTGGATGGACGCTCCTGCACGCCGGGCAATCTTCGCGGAAGTACTTAACCACAACGAGGGGCGATTTACGTTCGAGTATTTGTTCGATGTCGTTGCTCTTCTCCTCGTCCTCGACGCCTTCGTCGATGGAATTTGAGTGGTTATCGATGTCGCGATGAATCATCGTCGCGGACGCGTATAAATAGCTGAGAAACTCGTCGATGTTCTTGACGAGTATCAAGTTTCTTGGATGAGAAGAAGTCGATTGGTATTTCTCCCACCACTTTTGTTTATTCGTATTCGTTACTATTGATTTTTTTATTCGTGTTGTTGTTGTTTTTATCATCTTCTTATCCTGTTTTTGTTCCTGTTGTGTGAACGCGCTCGCCGTCGTCTGAATCGTCTGAATCGAGTGCGTCGCCACGGAGTATTTCTTTTTACCGCTCGTCGCTTTCATGCTCAGTGGCTCTTGTCGTTGGTGATGATGTGTCGTCGTGAAATCATTCGAGGACGACGCGGAAGTCGCGCGCGTCGTATTATCATCTCTCGCTGCTTTCAAACGACGACGTTTCGACTCCTTCGACAAAAAGAATGAGTGGTGTTCTCTTCTTATTCTTCCTCCTTTTCCTCTTTCTTTTGCGACGATGTTGTGTTTCGCGGAGAGTGTGTGCACGAAGGCATGATGAGACGAAGCGATGAGAGACATTTTCGGTGTTCGCGTGTTGTTGTAGTAATATGCGCGCGCGCCTTTTCGTTCTATCCTTTTCTTTGGTGTTTGGTGTTTAAAATCTCTGACGCATAGAAAATGATGAATACACGTGGACGGGTGGAAGAGGAAATTTGGTTTTTTCACTTTTTACTTTTTTGTTTGACTGCTGTCAGGCTGTTTGAAAAAGTGCAGAGAAGAGAGAATCTCTTTCAACAAAACCAAAATATCTTTCCAAGTACACGTCAGACAGAAAGAAGAGAAAATACGTCCTAATAACACAGGGGAAAATCGATCGAATCGCCACAGAAAAAGAAGCACTGCACTGCAGCGCTTACGACGCAATAATAATAATAATAGAGTGTGTGTGTGTGTATTCATCTCATCTGATACTAATAAACGAGAAACGACGACGAGGAAATTGAGTTATATATAACACGATCGACAATAATATAATAATAGAAGAAGAAGAAGTTAAAGAAGAAGATGAAGAACGGCACCATCACGGCGGATGAAATTCTGGAGCAAAAACCGAAGCGTTTGTCTCACGACGACGAAACGAAGTTTTTGCACTCTATGCGCCCAAACTCGCCTCAAGTTGGCGATCAACCGACGGTTGTCTTGAAAGTCGGGACGTCCTCTTTGCTTCGCGGTGATTGCTTGCATTTATCCATGCTCGGTTTTCTCGCGGAAACGTGCGCGGATCTCAGTAAACGCGGGATGAGAGTCGTGGTCGTGACATCAGGGTCAGTCGGTGTCGGTTGCAAGATTCTAAATTCGCCGAAACCGAAAGATTTGGCTGGAAAGCAAGCGTTCGCTGCGGTTGGACAAGTGCATCTCATGCGCATGTATGAAGACTTCTTTACGACGTTGGACTTGAAGATTGCGCAAGTGTTGGTAAGTTTAGACAACATGCTCGATCGAAAGCAATACGAGAACGCCAAGAGCACGTTCGGCGCTCTTTTAGAGAGACACATAATCCCAATTGTGAACGAAAACGATACCGTAGCCGTTCAAGACGTCAAATTTGGAGACAACGATACGTTGAGCGCGCACGTCGCGGCTTTAGTCAACGCTGACTACCTTTTTCTACTCACGGACGTGGACGGCTTATACACCGCCAACCCGTACAAAAATCCGGACGCGAAATTAATCAGCGTGGTAGAAAACGTTGAAGACCTCGAGGTGACCACGGATGGTGCTGGTTCGGCTCTGGGAACCGGTGGAATGGCTACCAAGCTTCTCGCGGCTAGATACGCAACCTCTGCTGGCGTGAACACCGTCATCATGAACTCGAACAACATGAATAAAGTTCAATCGGTTGTCCAAGGCGCAAGTATCGGGACGCTCTTTTTGGCGATGCCGAAACCGTTGAAAGGCCGGAAGCGTTGGATTCTGTTGCAACCGGTGATGGGCCACGTGTTTGTGACGAAAATTGCCATGCAAGCGATTGAAAAAGATAGCTCGTTGTTCGCTGCCGGTATCATATCTTGCGGAGGCGACTTTGACGTCGACGATTGCGTCACGATTAACTACAGAGATAAAGAAACAGGTGAAGAGAAAGAAGTTGGTAAAGCCATTGTGAATTACTCGTGCGCGGATATGGATTTATATAAAGGAAAACAAACGGAAGAGTTCTTTGAATTGGTTGGGTATTCAGGAGCGGAAGCTATTTGCCACAAAAATAACATCTGTTGTTGGATTCCGGGTGGAGAAGAACCGTCCTCGACGTCGTATTTGAATCTCTCCGGGCTCTGCGTAACCGAAGAAGGCATAGAAGAAGAAGAAGAAAAATAAAAATAAAACGAATTAATAAACGAGTAATAAGAACAACAAGAGAAAAAGAACTGGAGAAATAAGACGAAGAAGCAACACGCGAGCGAGGGCATTTAATAATACACGTATATCTATCGTGGTCGCCTGTTCCCGCGTCGTTGCTGGAGAAAAGATAGTAAAACAAAGTAATACTATCCTGAAACCATATAAATTGTCCAATTAGCAGAACATTAGCATTATATAATATAATAACAATACTGTAATAGAGTCCATATTTTGTACAAACACTTTTCTAAAGGATGGATAGTTTAAAAGTTTATTTTCACTTCGTCGAGAGGAAGTGTGATCGTAGACTGGTATTTTTGAAAAACGAGTGGCTGTGTGTCGTCTGTGTGTGTGAAACTTATGTTGAAAATTGAAAAAAAGCGAAAAAAAGCAGACGCGTCGAAATATCAAGCTTTTCAGAGTTGGATATTGGATATTTGAATAGAGATTTTCCGCGGACGCCATAACGAAGTTCGCGGTCTCGCGACATTCACCTATCCTTACTGTATACTTTAATGTGTGCGTGAGATAGTTTTGTATTCAGAAACGATGGAAAATTTTGCGGTAAACGCTATTTATGAGAGGAACGAGAGCGGAGAAAGAAGCGCGGAAGACGAGAAATGGTGGTTCAACAGTAATAGGACGAACGAGGACTTCTTCCCGCTAATACGAAAGGAGCAGGAAGTGGTCACGCGAACGCACATCTCCCGCGTCGAGTCGCAGATTCGAATGCAGAAAATCTCTCGAAGTTCATCCATGTGCGATTACGATGAAGAATGTGAACGCATGGACTGCAACGACGAAGAAGAAGATGATGATGATGAAGACGACGACGACTCGCTCCTCGCTGTCGAAGATTTAAAAAGCTCGCTCACGACCCTTCAGGAACAAAAAAACACAAAAGCAACAACGACGAAAAGAAAAAACGACAACAACGACGCCAAAGCAGGAGAAAGTTTCAGAGGCTGCACGATCTCGCAATTGCTCTCTTTCCACGACACGGACGAGAGGAAGATTCCGTTGCACGATATAGAACTTCACGAAGACATGTTGCGAGATCAACTGACGAAGGAGCAAACGAAGGAGCACTTTGTGTTGAACGCCGCGACGGCGAAACACGTCCTTCGAGGTCAACGAGAACCTATCATCTCTTATATCTTGCAGTGCTGCGCTATGGCAAACTACAACGTAGTTACAGCAGATGTGTGCATGGTGTACGTCGATCGAGTGTTGTCAAACATGGACATCCCTAAGTCTACGCTTTCGCTCATAGCGATGTGCTGTTTGCACATAGCTGTCAAATACGAAGAAATTGAGGATGTCGTTTTGAGTACGACAGCTTTGCGAAATATGTTCGCGCCACAATATTGTCAAGATACCGTCTTGAGGATGGAAAGTGCGTTATTGAGCGAATTAGGTTGGAAGTTGGGTTGCGTGACGACTTCGCACTTCATCGAGAGTATTTTAAAAATTTGCGACGGAGCTACGCACGAGTTTGAAAGAATAGAAAAAGAAACCGACGAAGAAGAAGAATGGACCATTGATTACGTCGATAAACTGAGCTCTATGTCTCTTGAAATGTACAAAGGTGTCCTGGCTGACCCTGCTATTCGTGGTGCTGTTTTACCGAGCGTGCTCGCTACTGCTTGTATCGGTGCGGCTCGTGCAAAACTTGGATTGTTCCCGGCGGTTACTCGAGAAATGGAAGTGGCATCAAACGTGAGCGAGAGTAATTTGTCAGAGATACACGGATGGTTAATCGAACATTGCTTAAAAATTTATGTTGCAAGGAATGACCCAGATTGTGTTTCGAGTGGCGATGATTATGACAAAAATAACACGATTGGGTCAGTTGCAGTACCGATGAGACAAGGAAGTAACGACAACGAAAAGGTGAAAGAACTGACGGATGAGTTTGGGAGATTTGTGGACGTGTACTCACCAACAGGAGTTCTGGAAGCCAGCTCGTTGTCGTCGTTCAGGGATGATGACTTTGTTGCGGCGTAAAAAGTGGAGGTCGAGGAGGTAAAGTAGTAGAAATTCACTTAGAAAGAAAGAGAGAGAGAGAGAGAGAGAGAGAGAGAAAGAGAGAAGGGAGTGGCGACTGGAAAGGCGCAGCTAACGTTCTCGACGAGGGAAGAAAAAAGAAAGAGACACAACAGAAATGTAGTATAACGAATAATCTGTATTAGTTTAGTTGAAAAACAAACAAAAACCAATTGTAATAACACCTATTTTTTATATGATCAAAACAAAGCAGTGTGCTCCACCATCATTAACCTTAATCGCCGAAGATTCTACCCCAGATTGCGCACAATAACGGAATCAAACCCACACCTGCGATTTGTAACTTGTCGTTCGACGTCGCACGCACGGTAACCGCACCAGCGCCTCGCGAGTTGAGATTAAATCTGCCAGTCAATTGCGTATCTTTCCCTAATGTGATTGAGCTCATAGCGTTGCAACCCAAGGCGATGTCACCTCTCCAATTCATGAATGAGGCTCCAATGGTGGACGAGTTCGCGTCGCCTTCGTCTTGAGAGTGACGAATGATGGCTTCGCAGTTACCACCGTAAGCGACATCTTTTCCTTGTGGACCCTTGGAACTTACAGCTCCGGTACTGACGACGACCTTCATTCCATCTCGGGCCTTCCATCGGTTTTCAATCTTCGTGCCAAATGCTAACAGGCATCCAACGAATGACATGGACAATCCACCGATGATTTTGTCCACCCTGTGCCACTTCCAACGAGTTTCCGCCCGAGATGTGTACACTCTTTGCTGACCTACGTTCTGCACGTCGACACCAGCGGTGGTGATTGCTTTCTTACCGTGTGGAACCGACAATTCGCCTTCGAAAGCAAACGACGAGTCGTTTTTGTCTTTATTGATTTGCGCCGACGCTTTGCCACCGATGAAATCTTTAATGATCACTTGTCGATCGACTGAAAACCCAGTCACGCCCGTCTCGTGCTCGTACGAGTGCGCGTCAACCATAGGTCGAACTAGCGTTTGTGGGTTCGTATCAAGATAACGATATCGGTGCGAACCAGTATCCGAATCAAACGAAGGAGGGAACTGCGGGTCCGGGGCCGGGACGCACAACTGCTTCGGCATGTAGAAATCTTTCCCCGCGTTCGGCTCATCGTACGGAGACGGCTCTCCAGAAATGATGGATTCTTCCAAGTCTTCGAAATCATCGTCGCCCATTTCCAACCGTATTGGTTTACGAGTCGTAATTAAGGAACTCAAGAGAAACGGTAATGGCGCAACTTTACCTTGTTGCTGTTGTTGTTGCTGACGTTTCTTCAGCATTTGCGTTCCGTCGTCGAGTTTTAATAGCGTATTTGCTTGCGCGAGAATTTTGCTCGCAAAGCAGAGCAGCAAAAGCTGTGGCTTCCAAGCTTGACCGTTCGGTAACACTTTATCTCCAGTTCGGTTCGTTCTGCAACCTGAATGGTTTTCTGCCAACGCAACCGGGTTCATCAAACGCGCGTCCCCGGAAGCGTGACGAACAGTCTGTTGAACGACGTGCGATCTTTGCGCCACATACAGCTCGTACGACATCGGCTGGCCGTTTTGTCCATCTGGCGGAGCCCCAGCGGCGTGCGTCAAGACCACGATGGCGTTGAACCAAACCCCAGGACCGAACGTGTTGGTGACTTGTTTCAAAATCATGATATCCGCGGTTTCCGATCGCAACGGAATGTCTAATCGATCGAAATATAACGTAATGTCCGGTTTATGCTTGTTGCAATACTTCTTCGCTTGACCCATAATCCTTGAGTTATACTGAATATCCGCCGAAGAGGTTCGCAAACCAGGTGTATCAATCAATCTCAACTTCATCCCGCACACCGTCGTTTCAATCACTCTCACTTTCGTAGTCTCTTCATCCAAAGCCTCCAAAGTCTTCTCGTCTTGCGCGTCCGGGCCTAACAACGATTTGATCACAGAAGATTTACCGACACATTGCTTACCAATCATTAAAATCGTGCAGTCAAAATCCAATTCCTCGTTCGGGTTTATCTTTTCAAAGTGCTCGGCGAGCGCCACGGCGCGCTCAAACGTATTCGTTTGAGACTTTTGCGCTCCCGATGGCGATGTACCTTTACCAGATTTTAACGTTTCCGCGAGCTCTAAACGATAAATCACTTGCGAGACAATCGTATTTCTTGGCGATTGGTCTAATCTCGATGTCAAGCGTAACAATTTAATTCGAAGCTGTTGAAGCTCGTACGCTCTCGTGGCTTGTTCATCCTTCGGGTCTGGCTTTTCGTCTGGAACAATCGGTTCCTTTTGAGGCGCCACGCGCGCTACCGTGCGCGCTAACAAGCCACCGCCAAGGCCTTGCGCTTGTGGTGGCGTGATTGGTTCCCCCTCACCAGCCGCACCCGCTGTGGGCGCAGCGGCGGTGGTAGTATTCCGCTGCGGCAAACCGCTCGTATTTCCAAAGCCCTGTTGTTGTTGTTGTTGCGAGGGAGGTTGTTGCCCTCCCCCTTGGCCTGGAAATTGCGGCGGTGGTCTCGGCGGCGGCGGTGCAGCAGCTGCACCAGCACCACCACCGGGGACAAATGCCGCGGCGGCTGAATTCAAAGACGCCGCTTTCGTGGCTGCTGCTTGCGTCGCCGCCTCTTCTGCGGCGGCGTCGAAATCGCCGTCCAACTCCTCGCCGTCGTCTTCAAAATCGTCGTCCTCGTCCTCATCTTCGGAGAGCAAGTCGTCTCCTAAGATATCTTCTTGATCATCGATGCTGGTATCTTCTTCCCCGTACATTTCGTAATCGTCGGAAGTGTCGACGGCGTCCGCGTCGTACTCGTACTCTTCTTCGTCCGTTGATGCGTCCATTATTATATCGTTCGTATTTAGATAATTTTCTTTCTTATCGCGGCGAAGAAAAAAGCAGATCCGTTACTTTACTTTATAATTTGTGCAGTGTTGTGATTCATTCATTCGGGTTTTTATAAAATTGATGATGGAATTTTGCGATTTTTGCTTCTTCTTTCATATTTTTCATTCTCTCTCTACTTTCTCGCTATTCTTCTTCTTTACTTCTTCTTTACTTCTTCTTTACTTCTTCTTTACTTCTTCAATCGATCGATCCATGGTTAAGATATGACACACCCGCACCCTGCGTTATTCTTCTTATTATCGGCTTCCTCTCTCAACTTCTCGACGATCGGGTCGAGGTATGAAATGACGTTGAAAAACGTCGGCCTTTTCTTATCGATCGGGTTCCACATGTTTCTCACCAACGTCATAAATTCTTTCGGCATTAACCCGTTATGCAACGGTGGACGAGTGTCTTGGGTAGCGACTGCTCGCGCCGCGTGGATGGGATTGACGTTCGAGAACGGTTGTTGACCGGAGAAGAGTTGGTAGAAAATCATGGAGGCGGCGTAGACATCCACGGCGGTGCCGTAGAATTCGTGTCGGAAAACCTCCGGCGCCATGTATCGATAACTGCCCGTTTCGCCGGTCAAAACGAACGGTTCTTGAGAAACCGTCGAGTTTGGAATCTTGTTTCGCACGGATAAAGTTTTCGACAAACCGAAATCGCCTATTTTCAAACGTCCGGTTCTCGTCAACATCAAATTTCCCGGTTTCAAGTCTCGATGAATCACCGGTAACGGCACGCGACCGTGTAAGTACGCCATCCCTCTCGCACAATCTAACGCCATGTTTGCCGCTTCGCACAAAGAAAGTAACTTCCCGGAACGAAATAAGTGGTCTAAACTCCCTCCTTGCATGAACTCGGAAACGATGGACACTTGACTCGTTTCGCTCGAAATCATGACGCCTAAAAATTGGACGATGTTTGGATGGTGCAACTGACGCATGACCTTCAACTCCAACGAGAACTCAACTCTCGCGATCTCGTCCTCTGCCATATGCTTGTGAATTTGTTTAATCGCAACCGGCGTTCCTCTCCATTTACACTTCATGACGATCCCAAACGCCCCGGACCCGATATTTTCCTTATCCACGATTTCCTCCTCCGGTATCTCCCACGCCATGGCGTCTTGCGGCAAGAAAATGTTCGACGAATTCGCCAACTGTGGCGCAGCGACCGAAGACAAGTGACTGTCCGATAGCTTCACTAAAGTACCCGTCAATCTATCTTTAATCTTCCCCCCGTTTTGTTCTATGTACTTTACAATTTCTCCGTGGTTCCCAAACACCGCGCACTCCAACGGCGTCGCTCCCCATCGATCGACAACGTTAATCGCCACCCCATTCTTTACTAAATAATCCACGATCGCGAACGATCCGTCCGCGCACGCGATGTGTAAAGGTGCTCTTAAATCATAATCTTGGTACGGTACCGACGTGATGCTTTTCCCCGCTTTTTCTAAGCACCGTTTAATTCTTTTCAAATTCCCAATCGACGCCGAGAATAAAAGTTCCGAAGTCAAATATCTCCCGACGTATTCTTTGTAGTTTTTCGACCCTGGATTGGATTGGCCTTGGGAGGAATCCGCGCCTTGAGAAGAATCGCGGTCGGAATCCCCGCCTTTGTTGGTGAATTCGAAAGACCCAGAAGAGTCTGGAGAGCCTCTCGGGCGGTCGGCGGAATTCTCTCGGCTGCCGGAATGCCTCGGCGAAGAGGGGTAGGATTCGTTCATGCTGTTGTTTACGATTTCCATGTTTGGCTCCGCGAGCGGGTCGACCGTGTTGCGATGCTCGAGAGGATCCAAACCCATCTTTTCTCTGCTTTATTTTGCGTTTTGTTGGTGTTGATGATGTGTCGCGTGTATCTCTGTTAAAGCCGGAGAAATGAGAATTTATTCTATTTGGAGGCGGTGCGAGAATTTTGCGGAATTTTTCGGAACAAACTATAACTATGTGTGATGCGTATGTGTGTGTTATTCAATACCGGTACACGATTATTTCTAATACATGCACGTCTTCATACCGCTAAATATAATCTCTCTCTTTCTTTCTCTCTCCGCTCTCCCCTTTTATATTTATTATTATTATCTCTCTCAATATCTAGTAATGTGTCTTAATAGTATCATTGCGTTCTTCGCGTGTTGCGACGAGGCGTGGGAGACATCGATCGACGCTTACCACCGCCGCTGCCACTTTTTTTCGTAGCAGTCTTCTTAGCCGAGGACGCCGCAGAACCTCGCGAAGCTCGAGGCGTCGGCGAAGGCGACCGGCCATTTATGCGACGATTGTTGGTTTTCTTCTTCTCGATGGAAATCTTCTCCGCGCAATACATGTAATGCGTAGGCATAAACGGCGTGTACGGTACTCTGCCTTCGTTTTCAGAATACCACACGGTTTCTAAATCTCTTTGTTGTTCCAAAAAGTCGACGTGCGCGCGATTGAAATACACGCCGTCGTGCGCAAACCACCACTTGTACAATCTTTGATCCCACCTATCCTCGACGCCTTCGCGCAAGGTGAAATCAATCAAACACAAGTTCCCGCCCGGCGCGACGAGATCTTTCATCGTCTTCAAAGCCTCTCTCCACGGAGGAATCATCGTCAAGCAATACGAGCACGTCACCAAATCCACTTCAGCTGGAAGTTTCTTTTGCGTCTCCGCGGCGTTGATATCGCCTTCGACGAAAACAACTTGTTTAGTCAAACCGAGCGCCTTCACTCGAGATTTTGCCATGGCTAACAAAGCATCCGATAAATCGCACAAATACACTTTCGTTTTCGATTCACGAATATGTTCGATGACAAATTCGATATCCCTCGCCGTGCCGCATCCGACCGAAATCCACGTCTTTGGCATCTTTGTCCACGGAACGACGTATTGCATGAAAACGTCTCTGTGTGGCAACAAAGCTTCACGAAAGCCGTCGTATCGAGTGCCTTGAGACTTATAAAACTTCTTCACGTCTTTGTTTGAGCTCAAACCGTGACTAGCCATGGCATACATGACCAACATATCGTCAAAGATCGTGTTGGAAATGCTCCTGTTCGTGCCGTTCAAAGTAATCATTTTCGGCTCGTAATTCTCCGGAGTTGGACCGATGAACGTGGTCAAGTACCACCCGACGCGATCGTAATCCGGGACTAAGTTGGCGCGAAGGTGTCCGAGCACCGGTGAGTGCACGCGATCACCAAAACATCTCCAATAAATCCTTCCTCTCTCTTTATCCATTCCGGTGACTACTTTCGAAATGTTCTCCGCAATCATCTGATGCGGCATCCAATCCATAGAATCAAGCAAGGATGCAATGGTAATAGATCCCGGGCCTTCCTTTTCTGCGGCATCCGCCCAGGTGCCGTGAAATAACTCCACTCGGTCCGTGCGCTCCTTCAAAGACTTGAAATTCTTCTTTTCTAAGTACCTGGGGCAACACGTTGGCGAAAACTCGCCGACAATGTACCCGTAATAAAAGTAGTTTCCTCTTTTCCACATTCGCGTGGTTAAAACTTCCTCTAAGCGCTCCACAAATACCTCCGGATTACGCATGACTAAGTTGAGTTGTTCGATTGGAACACCACCTAACGGGGCAATCCACGACCAGAGCGTAGTGAAGGAGCAGATCTTCATCGTGCACCAGAAGAAGAATCCGCCGCGGTCGCCGCCGACATCTTCTCCGCTCACGATACGTTTGTGCACGCCGGCTAACCATAACGGTGCGCACAAAATCTTCGCCATCAAACCAGATGTTCCGGCATACATGAAGTTATCGCGGAACAAGTGCGTGTTTGCATCCCAAAACTCCGCGGTTTCCGCTTGGAGCAACTTACGAAGCTTCGATTTGTACACAGAGATGAAAACTTTGTAATCGGATCGACCCCAAATGGCGAAAAACTGCTCCCAGGTTAACGCTTTGATGCACGCCAACTTCAGTTCTAACGTGTGTAACTGCGCCGCGTTCATGTCCACCGCGATAATCTTTTTTGGCCCTTCGCACAAATAATCTAAAACGTTACACCCGGCGGAAGAAATCGTCAACACGACGTCGTCTTCGTTCATGTGCATGACCTTATGATCGATAGCTGGGTCTTCCCAGCTGATATTGTAAATGATTTTCTTCTTCCCAATCGACGTCATGATGAAATTTTGACAGTACACGTCGTGAATCATAACGCCGAATAACGTCATAAAGTAGAGAAATATTGCGCCGTGTAAAGCGATGACGGGTATCGAATCCTGGTGATGATCCTCGTACTTTTGCGTGACTAAATCCCACATCGCGTACGAGTGCACCAACACTTGCGCGATGAGCATGCTCAACATGATGAGCATTTTATGTCTGTATTTCATCCGTTTCCTGGACGCGGAGCGCATGAGATACCCTCGCACCCACTTTTGGAAAACTTTCACGTGCCACGTGAGCAAGACCATTCCCGAGAACAAAACAAAGTGCGAAAATTGTCCAACTTTGTAAATTAATACCGTGTGAAAGACTACTCGCGTTAGGAAATACAACACGCCAAACAATAAAGACGGACGTTGCTTGTTCCTGACTTCAAAGAAAGATAACAAAACCACCGGTATTTCCTCAATCAGCGCCACGGCGAAAAACGCCGTCATCTCGTGGTGGAGCAAGAAATAACAAATGGTGATGTATAACAGGTGATGGATCCACCCGTCTTCGAAGGATATCTCTTCCACATAATGCACGCTTCCGACGACCAAATCCATGACGCAATACCCGATGAAGAATAAAGCGATGTACCTCGAAATCACCGTCTCGTTCGATATCGTCGACGTGAATCCATCGTGTAGTAAGTGATATCCAAAATACAAACCGACGAAAGAAGACACGAAACTCGCGTAGAACGTCAGATACCAACTGTGCGTTTGAGACCCTCTGATGCTTTTCATTATGAAGAAGACGACGATGCAGACGAGCATGTTCAACCCTAAAATCATCATATCTTCCTGACTGAAGGCAATCATTTCGCTGAAGTGCTTCATCAGCAACGGCGCGTGATGTAAAACCATCGCAGCAGCAAAGCGTGTTCTGTGTTATATTAATTTTTTCTACCGAATTTTGAAGCACACGCTCACAACCAACGAAAAGGTATATTCTTATTTTTCTAACGAGTAAATTATTTGTTTTCCCGCGTTTCGACGATGTTCGATCGAGAGGAAGGAAGGACAAAGAATAGAAATCTCTTCTGTTGATAACAGTATTCGTTTACTACGTCGTTCTTACTATCTATCCCCCTATTTAAACAACAACAACAACTACAAAAAACGCGCGCGCATTGATTGGTTAAAAAAATGAAGGCGACGCCCCGTTTTTTTTTAACCACGAAAAAAAGCGAAAAAGAAAGGTTTCAAATGAGATCATCTGTCTGTCTGTCTGTGTTTCATGTGTGATGATGTGTGAAAAACTGGAATGGAATGAATTCATTATTTTATTATTAAACAACTCTATATATATTATTATTAACTAAAGGCAGGTGATTCGCTACGAGTAAAGAAACACACCTCGTCAGAAGCGAGCGAAAATGACGACGATTCAGACGACGAGAGGAGGTTTTTGTTTCCTAATCAGACGACGATTACTTCTTCCCGCCCTTCTTCTTGGCGTTTCTCTCCTTGATTTCTCTCACCGCTTGCGCTCTCGCCGCGGCGCGAACGTCCGGCTTTTCCTGGCGCTTCTTCGTCAAAACTTCCAAAGACGCGCTGACGTACGATCGCTTACTCGCGTTCTTGTTTATCTTTCTCTTCTTTTGCTTCACAACCGTCGATTGGTCTTTTTTGTGCTCTTTTCTATACGCTGTCGTCCACGCGATTCTTGCCGGCTTTTTTCTTTGCCCGAACAAAGACTTGATCTTCGCGTTGAGGAACAAAAACGTTCTGGAGTCTCTGAGGTACGTTCTCATGCCTTGTTTTGTTCATGATGCGAAAAGGAAAAGAAGGAGGAAACGAAGTCAGTAAAAAGCGAGAGTGAGTCGTTTTCTAAACGACGACGACGAGATTAGATTGTTTGTTCTCCCTCCGTTTTTTGCTTTCAAAACAGAGCCCTTATTGAGGCGGAGGAAAAGAACGAGCAAAAAAGAATCGCGCGCGCGCGGAAACCAGCAAACGCCATCGACCACCACCCTTGAACGCATTTGTTTGCGCTTAAAAGACACGCACAAATACTATCTCGAGCTGAATCCAACGGATTCGATGTCGATATCGCGTCGCAAAGGCGCCACCAGTACACCGCGATGTGCTTTTCTAGCCCCATTTCCCTCGCCAAAGTCGTCAAACTCCCTTGAAAATTTAGCGGGAAAAGCCCCTGGAAACATCCATCAAAAGCGCGCGCGTTTATCGATGCGAATTGAACGAAGCGTCAAAACTAGGAAATAATCAATATACGTTTACGAATACGTACCGTGACCCGGGTAGACGCGGAGGCCCGACCACGAGCAGTTTTCAGTCTTAAGAACCATATTTTATACTCCGTTAAATGTGTGGGCTAATTTATGAAGGTGAAGAGGATGGAAAATTTTAAGAAGAAATGAGAGAGTGAGACAGAGTGAGTGTGTGTGTCGTTATTTTAGTTTTACTTTTATATTACACAACAGAAATGTATACAGTCATCATCATCCTTTCTTGCCTTTCTTCTTCTCCGGGTTCCTCGCCGGTGGCGCCGGAGGTTCGAGATTGTAAAACACTTCCATCCTTTCGATGTAATCCCCGTACGGTAAGTTGGTAAAGTCTCCCGCAAAGGCGGTTTTCCCAGAGTCGAGTTCTTTCCGCAGCGTGTTTCTGACCTCGGCGTCGGACCACATGATTGGGCCGCGAATGAAAATTGTGTAGCCTAATTTTGTTGCCGCGAGTTCACTCAAATACCCCGGGTGTGTTCCACCTTTACCTAAATAACACGCGGAAACCGGAAACCACACGTCGCCGGTGAACGTGCCGTTGTTCAACAACGCCATCGCGTCGCTCCCAGTGTCCCAACTCAAACCTTTCGTCATTTGTAACTGTTTTGCCGCGGCGTGGACGTCGTATTCGCCGTATCCAGTCGGAAAATCCGAAAACTGCACCACGCGGCTCGGGTAGGACAGGTCTTTCAAGGCGACTAATTCGGTTTCCTCCACGGAAAGTTGGTTCAACGCGTCCAACTGCAAAAGTTTTCGATTCTCCTTTTTGTTCGTCTTCCACGAAACTTCATCTAAAGCTGATTTTCCTATTCGTCCTCTCCCGTCGTCGCCAACCATGGCATTTGCGGTGTGTTTAATCACTCGCATGAGTTCGTCTTGATCGATTTCCGCGTTTTCCTCCGCGGTGAGTTCGATTCCATCTTCGCCTAAAAACGATCCGAGTTGTTCGCCTTGGGACGGTCCCGGTCTCGGTATGATCGCCTCGTCGTCGCACGGATGCATGGTTGCCACGCCGAGCATTAATATCGCACCAGGGACGTGGTCGAATACTGCCCCGACGAACGATACCGGATCGAACGGGACGACGATGGTCCCATCTGTCAGAGATGACACCTGTACCGCTTTTAAATTTTTCGGCGGCTGTCCTCCCGGATACGTCTCGGGATACAACATTTGACAGGACATCTCCGGCAACACGGCTTCTGGACCGGGCAAAACCTCCGCTTCAATCAAAAGCGGTCCCGGTAATCTACCGTAATCTACCTCGACGTCTAACATTTTCAAAGCCGCTTTGAATATTCTCGGATCGTGGAACCGAATGTGTAATCCTTTCTGCGTCGCCATGCGAATAAACGCGTTGACGGCCTCGTCAAACGTCATCCCTCCTTTCGCTTTCGATACCGGAAGGTACGATGACTTCGAAATCACCGGCACTTCGTATTGCTTTCCGGTTTTTGAATCATACGTCACGCTTCTAGAGACGTCTAAAGTCACCACGTGCGACGATGGGTCTTCGATGGCTTCTATAAACTCATCGAACGTCCCGCTCGGTTTGCTAAACACCAACTCGGATGGATTTTTCAAGTGGAAGTGTTTTAAAATCCTCTCCGTGCTCCACTTCTTCCCGTCAACTCGTTCGAAATTCAACGCTGAACCCCACTTCCTCGTCGCTCTGTTCGGGTTTATGTGTTCCGCGTCCGATCTGTTCCCTCGACTGCCTTTCTCAGCCGAGCGAAACTGGTTCGACGCTAACGCTAACAAGGAGACGATCACGACGACTAAAACAACTTTCCACGTCGGAGGCGATTTGAGTCCACCACCGACACCACTTGGAGCATTATCACCACCACCGCCTTTCTTTTTGTTTGGATCTTTCAGTTGTTCTTTCATCGTTTCCATCTGCGCGTGTTTTTCCTTCAAGATGTTTCTCAAATCCGAAGGGTGCACCGGTTTGCTCGACGACATCTTTACTTACGAAGTTTGTTTTTTTGCGATGATAAGAAGAATTCTTCTTCCTCTCAATGCGCTCCGCTCCTCTCGTCGTCGCGCTGAATCTCTTCTCCTTCTTTCTCTCTCTTTCCCTCTCGTTCAACTGGCTGTTTCTCTCTTTTTCTTCGCTCAGTCGCTTCAGTGTGTGCGTCTATTTCTGTCGTAGCAGGAAAAGATTTACAGAAAGAGAAAAGAAACGATTAGCATGCAGCAGTGAAATAATAATACGAGTTTATGGCACACGGCGAGTTTTTTTTCAAAAATAGACAGACAGAGAGCACACACAGTATTGACAAGTATCAGCAGGAAGTACAGGAGGTCCGTGATAATAATAATATAATATAAGAATGACTCTTTTTACAACAAACTTTATGTATTTACAACAAACGCGAAAGAGAAGGTGGTGGTGGTGGTAATGACGAGTTACCCTCTTTCTCCTTCTTTATCTCTCTCTCTCTTTTTTTTTATCTCTCTTTTTATTAAAGTGAAGACACTTTTCTTTTCCTCCTCCTTCCTAATAATATAATATTTATACGAACTCGACGTCGTTGGTAGTATCAAGTTTCGGCGTCTTATTCGTCGGCCGATTAGAAATAACATCCACCGGTTTCTTTTCTACGACTGGGGCTTCGTATTTATACACGCATCGAGGATCATCGTTTACCGAGGAGAACTTAGAGACGAAAACTTTCGCTTCCTCGGCGTTGAAATCGACCAAAGCGGTTTCGCCTTCGCCAATCTCGCCAGTCAAAACGGCTTCCGCGACGTTATCGTCGATGATTTGTTGCACCGCTCGGCGCATTGGTCTCGCGCCCCAAGCTTGATCGAAACCTTCCTTTTGTAAATGCGCCATGACGCTTTCTGTCAACGCCAAGCCGATATTTCTCTCGTGCAATCGACTTCCGGTTTCGTTCAACATCAACGCGGAGATTTTCGAGACGTCCTCTTGATCCAACTGGCGATAGACGACAATCTCGTCCAAACGGTTCAAAAACTCCGGACGGAAGTGATTTTTCATCTCGTCGAGCACTTTGTCGCGCATGGTGTTATACGCAGCCTCTCCCGGATTCTCCTCGAACGCGGAGAGATCGAAGCCTAAGCCACCGCCACCATTCTTCGAAATCACTTGACTCCCGACGTTTGAAGTGATGATGATGATTGTATTTCGAAACGACGTGACTCGACCTTTTGAATCTGTCAATCGACCGTCTTCGAGCATTTGAAGCATGACGTTGAAGACGTCTGGGTGCGCTTTTTCGATTTCATCGAATAAGACGACCGAAAACGGCTTCTTGCGCACGGCTTCTGTCAGTTGGCCACCGCCGTCGAAACCGACGTAGCCAGGCGGCGCGCCAATCAACTTTGACACCGTATGCCTCTCCATGTATTCGGACATATCCAAACGAATCATAGACTCTTCGTCGCCGAAATATTCTCTCGTCAATGCTTTCGTCAACTCGGTTTTACCCACACCAGTCGGGCCAGCAAACATCATCGACGCGATTGGACGGTTTTCATTCGCTAATCCGCATCTCGCTCTTCGAAGAGATCGCGCGACCGCTTGCACGGCGACGTCTTGTCCAATCACAGACTTTGTGAGCTTCTTGTCGATATCTTGCAAGATGACAGACTCATCCGACGTCATTTTTGTCACCGGGATGCGAGTCCACGCCGTGGCAACCTCTGCGATTTCATTCTCCGTGACGATCAGGTTTTCGTTACTTTTCGTGAGCGATAAGCCTTTGGCGTTCACGTCCATCGCCTCTAAGCGTTCGGTGACTTCAAGCTCGCGTTTTCGCAAAGTCGCAGCTTCCTCGAACAAATCAGCCTCGGCGGCTTCGTTCTTTGCGAGTGTGATGCTTTTGTGTTCTTGCCATAAACTGATGAGTTCCGCGTTTGGTGCGGTGATGACTTCTTCTTTCCCGCTTTCCTTTTCCAATCGCTTGGCTTCGGCGATGGCTTTTTGCCTCTTTTCGTGACTGAGCATCTTTGCGCGACTCCCCGCTTCATCCATCAAATCAATCGCTTTATCTGGTAAAAACCGATCGGAAATGTAACGCGAGGAGATTCGAACCGCCTCAAGGATAGCCTCGTCCGTGAACTTACAGTTGTGGTGGTATTCGAATTTATGGCGTATACCGAACAAAATCTCCACGGCTTCTTCCTCGGTAGGTTCTTCCACGATGATTGGTTGAAAGCGTCTGTTTAAAGCGGGATCTTTTTCGAAATACTTTCGATGTTCGTCGAGCGTCGTGCATCCGATGCAACTCAACTCGCCTCTCGCGAGCGCTGGCTTCATGAGATTTGAAATGTCCATGCCGCCACCGTTCACGGCGCCCGCGCCGACCATGGTATGAATTTCATCGACGACTAAGATGATATCTTTGTCGTCCGCGACCTCTTGCAAAATCTCTTTCACTCTTGACTCTAACTCGCCACGCTCTTTCGCACCAGCCATGATTAAACCAATATCTAATGAACATACTCGTTTTCCGAGTAAATGTGACGGAACGTCGCAAGCGACGATGCGTTGGGCTAAACCTTCGGCGATGGCAGTTTTACCGACTCCCGGCTCACCTAACAAAATCGGGTTGTTCTTTGATTTTCTCGCCAAGATTTGTATGCAGCGCGTGACTTCTTCCTCTCTGCCGATGACTGGATCAACTTTTCCGGAGCGCGCTTTTTCAGTCAAATCGAACGCGAACTTTGCCAAGGCGGACTCTTTTGCCCCCGCGCCTGCGTGTTGCGCGGGATCGTCTTGCACCAACTTCCCTTGCTGCGTGTTTGAGTGATACGGTCGCTTCGCTTGTAAACCAGTCTTGTTGTTATTATTATTATTGCTATTATTATCGCCAGACATAGACGAAGACGTCGAGCCTGTTAATTCGCCGTCGGCTTCTAATTTTGCATTCGCGGCGTTTCTTAAAACGGTGCGATCGATGCCGAGCTTTTCAAAGAAGGCGACAATCTCGTCGTCGTCGAACGTATTACACGCGACGATGCACAAATGTTCGGGAGCGATGTATCCAATATTCATCGTCTCCGATAACTCTAAAGCTTGTTGAAACAAAACCTTCGACCCTTTGGAGAACGGAACGTCGTTCGATCCGGAGGAAGATTTTTTGCCGGGCGCGATTGGACGACTTCTCGCCGCCGGTTTAGGCGACGGCTTCTCCTTCTTCGCGTCGTCGTCTGAATCGTCGTCGTCGAGAGAGGCAGACGCGGACGCAGAAGCAGCAGCGATGTCTTTCA
>JACLAA010006028.1_pt1 | contig 30432 bp, 20 predicted proteins | sample 8027891 | NCBI WGS metagenome assembly JACLAA01 (sample SAMN15724900, study PRJNA655200) | protist metagenome | isolation source: fluorescence activated cell sorting (FACS) single amplified genomes of... | place: Spain: Blaines Bay Microbial Observatory, Mediterranean Sea | collected 2016-01-19 | reverse complement strand
TTGCCGCTGCTTTCGCCTTTTTGCGTGAATCGAGTTTTGTTCAGCTTTGACGCCATCGGGGTAGTGATGGTCGTAACGGATAACATACTGGTTTCTTATTTACTTATGCGTGTGCGTGTGTTGTTTAGATATGTGTGTGTGTGTGTGAAGATATCTCGCCGTCCTGGTGGAGGAGAGAAATTGGCGGTCGAGATGGACTGCTGAAAAAGAAGCAAAAAAAACAAAAAAAACGAGGGAAAGAAACAACAAACCCAGAGAAGAAAAAATACACCGAGAGAGAGACAACATACTTTTAATACTATCTCTACTACTGATACGAAGAAGAATGTATACGAAGAAAATTCGGGCGGCATCGCGCGTAATAATTCTGCTGTAAGTGCTCTCTGTTTTTAATGCGTTTCGCGTTTGAGGTGATTTTTGTGAAGATATATAATAGTCTCTCGCAGTACTTTTGTTGTTTGAGAGAGAGAAAAAATTGGTGGGTCAAGCAGGACGGAAGATTTTTTCTCACGAAAGGACACCCGAAGGACCTGATAAGAAGAAGAAGGATTACTCAACTCTCTTCATTCGTTATTCCTTTTCGGAATAAACTCGTCGTCTCTTCTTCTTCTTTATTAGAGTAGTATCACAATCATCGAATTAAGAAGGAATTAGTATTACAACAATTAAAATGACGTCTTCTTCTTCCATGACCAGATTAACGATGAGCGCGATGCACTCCATCGCTCGCCGCGCGACCATTCACAACAACAAAACGAGGACGACGATCCAACAGCATGTAAAACATCATCATCAACGCAGACACCTTCGCGCGACGACGACGACGGTGATGTCCGCGTACCAATCCTCGAAAGTTGGAGACTACCCGTCCTTGGACTTTCGATGCTTTTACGAAAAAGACGGGAAGAGAATCTCCCCGTGGCACGACGTGCCGTTGAAAAACGCCGACGGCTCTTTCAACTTTATCTGCGAAATTCCGAAAGAAACGAAAGCGAAGATGGAAGTCGCGACGGATGAGAAATTGACTCCGATTAAACAAGACACGAAAAAAGGCAAGTTAAGAGATTACCCGTACAACATCAACTGGAACTACGGTATGTTACCTCAGACGTGGGAGGACCCGCAGCACGTTCACCCGACGATGAACGTGAAAGGCGACAACGACCCGGTGGACGTCGTCGAGATTGGCTCGACGCAGTTGGAAATGGGTTCCGTCACTCCGGTGAAACCGTTGGGCGTCTACGCCATGATTGACGAGGGCGAGTTGGACTGGAAAGTCATCTGTATCAGTACCAGCGACCCGAAAGCCTCTGACATCAACGACGTCGCGGATGTCGAGAAACACATGCCGGGGGAGTTGGAAAAAATCAGAGTTTGGTTTCGCGATTACAAAACGCCGGACGGTAAGCCGCAAAACATGTTCGGCTTGGACGATAAGTGCATGCCGAGCGCGTACGCGAAAGATGTCATCGAAGAGACGCACGAGTTTTACAACTCTTTAAAGAGTGGGAAGAGAGCGAACGACGAAGAGTTGAGCTTGGAATAATAAAATAAATGATAAATTAAACACTACAGTACTTTATCAAAACTTTTTTTACTTCTCAATCGAAAAATTTCATCATAACAACAACAACGGCATCATCACCATCATCATCATGGCGGCGGCGACGACGAAAACGACGACGACGAAGAAGAAGAAAAGGAGGAAGAAAAGGAAAAACGATTTCGACGACGACATCACTAATAATGTTTCCTCCGAAAAAGAAACGACGAAGAAGAGGAAGAGAAAAAGAGGTTCAGGTGATGATGATGATGATGTGGGTGAGCTTCTGGTGAAAATGTACCCGCACGGGTCTTTTATTCGCCCGCTGTTCGTGCACCGACAAACGCAAAAAGACATTCGAGACATTCGAGAAGAAGAAGATGATGAAGAAGACAAAGAAGAAGAAAAAGCGGCGGCATTTTCGGCATCGTTTGCAGCCGCGACGGTATTAGTCACCGGATTCCCGTTCGATTGGCACAACGAATTCTCCATTCAGGATTTATTCTCCACCTCTTTCGGTGAAACGAAACGAGTGCAACTGATTCGATTAAAAACGAATTCGGAGGCGAAGAGCGCTTTGGTGACGTTCGAACAGACCAAGAGTTTACAAAAGTTATGGAAGAAAATCGAAGAGAAGACAATCGTAGAAGCACCGATGACGACGAGAATAGGAATAGGCTCACCTCCTCCTCCCCAGTTCGGTTTGGATAAGTTTGTGTACGAACACAGACTCCGACGCAAAGGCGGCGCCAAGGCGGCGAAAGCGACCGTCGACGAGTGGTTTCGAAACCGCGCCAAGGAGAAGGAAATAGAAAAACGGAAACGCGCGAGAGAAGAGGAAGACGACGGATGGACCGTCGTGCAACAAAAACGAGGGAGACGGAAAACGAGCGATAATCAAGGGATAACCGTCGGTGGGGTTCGAGCGAGCACCGTGGAGAGACGCAGGAAAGAAGCTTTGACGATGGAAAACGAAGACGGCGACGCTACGACTACTACTAGTTCTTCCTTTTACAGAAAAAAGAAGAAAGGCACGCTCGGTTTAGCTCCCGTGGAGAATTTTTACAAGTTTCAATCTCGAGAGAGGCGAAGGAACGATTTAATCGCTTTGCAGAGAGGGTTTCAGGCGGACAAAGCGAAAGTCTTAGCCATGAAAGCCGCCAGGAAGTTCAAGCCGGTGTAAAATAAAATTGTAGAGCACAACGAACTGATTTTTGTGTTTTTTCCTCAATTTTTTTTGTACCTGACCTCACTCTCATAACGCGGGTCGCTTCAATTATTATAATCATCGTAATAATTAAAAAGAAAGAAAGATGCCAGAGCAAGGCAAAACAGAGCAATCAGACGATGGGCAGCAACACCAACCGAAAGGCACGGTGTGGCAACAGGTACGCGCCGGTCGTCTTCCTTTCTCCACCTTCTCTTCTCTCTCTCTCTTCTCTCTTTTTATATAAAATTACAACGAGTTAAAAAACTGTACTCACCAACACCAACCAATTCGATCTCCTTTTTCTTTCGTCGCGTGTCCTCTCTCATCATCGACGACAACAGGCAGCCAGAGCGTATTTTTACGTCATCGTGTGGATGTCCATCTCCATGGGGGTTATTTTATTCAACAAGTGGATTTTAGCGTACTCTGGGTTTAAGTATCCAATCGCGTTGACGTTATGGCACATGGTATTTTGTACCACCGTGGCGACGGTATTGATGCGAGTGTTTAAAGTGACAAAACGATTATCGATGCCGAGGAAAGAGTACGTGAGCAGAGTATTACCGATTGGCGCGTTTTACGCAGCGTCGTTATGGTTGTCAAACTCGGCATATTTACACCTCTCGGTTTCGTTTATTCAAATGACGAAAGCGTTGATGCCAGGGTTGGTATATTTCGTCGGCATTATATTCCGAACGGAGAAGTATCACGGTCTGACGACTTTGAACATGTTTATCATCGCAATTGGGGTAGCGATTGCGGCGTACGGGGAAATTAATTTCATTTGGATTGGTGTCATCGAACAGTTTTCGGCGTTAATATTCGAGGCGACGAGGTTGTGCTTGGTGCAGATTTTGATCAAGAATAAAGGGTACGCGATGAATCCGATTCAATCGCTGTATTACGTGTCACCGGCGTGTGGAATATTTTTGTTGGTACCATTTTTGACCGTGGAGTTACCCGAAATCATGGCCAACGTCGACTTAGTTATAGACTGGAAAGTGTTATTCTTGAACGCGACATGCGCATTCTTGTTGAATCTGGCGGTCTTTTTGTTGATTGGAAAGACATCGGCGTTGACCATGAATATCGCCGGCGTCATCAAAGATTGGATGCTGATATTCGCGTCGCAGCACTTGTTCCACAATACGGTGACGTTTTTGAATTACTTAGGTTATGTGATTGCGTTCCTGGCTGTTGGTATGTACAATATGATTAAGTTGCGGCAGGCGAAGAAAGCGGAGAAGGATAGAGCGGCTGCGAACGATAGCAAGTAACATATGAGAGCGTGTGTTTTTAATCTAATAGGACCAATACGATTATGTGTATAGTAAGTAGTTTTCTTTCAATTTTGCGTATTCTTTTTCATTCGAATTGACAAAGTTTATGTGCTAAAAGGTTCAATCTCTCTAAATAGTTTGCTACAATATATTATGGGGGGACAGGAGTGCTGCGCTGTTTCTCTTCTTAGTCAGTTTTCTTTCTGAAAGAGCACCCTTCCGTCAAGCGCGCTTTGCCGCCAGTCGGCTGGCACAAAACCGCCGAGCATGAGCCGCACAAAACCACAGTCTGAGAATGCGAAAACACAGTCGTGATGGAAAAGCACCCTTGGCATTTCACATCCATGAAGAAGCTATTCGGACCTTGTACTAAGCGTTTGAGTTTGTGCTTGGAAGCTTCGAGAGCCGCCGGTGGATTGAGCAAATCGATATCTTGTGCGAGCTGTATTGCGAGTAAAGAGAGAGAATGGGTCAGTACGCAGGTATAATAAATCAATTATCTTCGCGAAGAACGAATAACGAGAGAAGAAAAGAAATTTTTGCCTCTCTTTTGGAGTTCTCTTCATGTAGGGCCATCCACCCGCCCATCAACGAAAAGCAAACGTCGCGCACGAAAGCACGCCGCGATGTCACAAAAAGGCCAAGAAAAGCATAAACACGTTCCAAACACATTGACACATAAAATGTATCCGAATATATCCGCGTTTATCCTTTCACCCGTCCTCTCCAAAACACTTTTCGCGCGTTCAAAAACTTTTCGTTCGCCGCATTTTTTCCTCGTAAAACCGCGATTTTCGACGAGTCGTCGCGTTTCCTCCAAAGACGCGCGCCCCGTCGCGAAGGTAAAACGAACGCGATGAGCGCGTGCGCGCGTGCGAGAGATACACGAGTATCTGTTCCGAGAGAAAATTGACGCGAATAATACGTACCACCATTATATTCGATCTATTATGTTGTATATAAATGACGATTTCACAAAGCAGAGAGGAAGGAAAGGGGCTTCTTTTTCTCTCCCGCCAAAACGGACTTCTTTCTCCCCCTCCTGTTTTCTCTCGACAACAAACAAGACAGAAGAGACAGACAACCAAACAGAGCTGGTGCTTCCTCTTCTTCAGAAATAAACTTATATTAAAACTAATATTTATAACACTCAATCAAAATGGCAGGTAGGTATCGATGATCGTTTGTTTTCGAGCGCGCGGGGCGGCTTTCCGGGCGGCTTTGCATCATCAGTCTTCTTTGTTGGGAGATATTGATGAAACACACACGCACAACACACAACAACGAGTGGATGATTTTTATTCTTCTTTTATTTTTGTCGGCGGATCGTTTATCTCTTCTTCTTCTTCTTCTTCTTCTTCTTTAAAACAATGTCTCTTCGTTTCTGTTGCTCTCTTTAATAAGCGTGCATATTCGAAGCTGAAAATGATCTGTAACAATTATAATCAGTTCTTCTTCTGTGTGTGTGTATATGTAAAACTCATTATTCTTCTCTCTTTATTCTCTCTTCTTCAAATGAAATGTATGAAAAACAGACATCCCAGTTGTTGGCGATGGTAAATACGAGTTGAAAATCGAAGCGACTTCGTGCAACATTAAAAAAATTGACTTGAAATTCTACGGCATCGAAAAGGCCACGTGCCAAGTGACGATTAAATGCAACGGTGCGGAATGGAAAACGAGCGACGAGCGAGGTTTGGACCCGACCTGGGAGCAACACGTCATTTTCAAAATCAACGACCCGGAGACGGACAAGATCTCGGCGGTGTTCCACTGCGCCGGCATCCAGTTAGGCGACGAACAGTTTTACGCCTTGGACAAATTGTTGAAGGGCAAACAGACGTTTAAAGGGTTGGTTGTTCCGGGTGGTAAAGCGGACATGCTCTTCACCGCGGTTGACTTTGGATCGGAAGAAGCGCCGGAAGAGGATGACGCTTTTATGGACTTTCTGTAAACGCCGCCGCCGCGTACAAACGAAGGAGAGAGAGAAAGAAAGAGAGAGAATATATACACACGTAGCAATTATTTAATTTAAGCTTAATGGAACAAGAACCGGGAGGATTGGAGTACTTTATACGTTTTAGTCCAACGTGACAACAGCCATTCTTCGTTTTACACGGCATCTATCGAGATCTCGTTTTCGATGACGTTTCGTTGAGTACGTCTATGTGAAAGTTGTTCTTGAGAAATTCTTCGTCAGTCTCTCGCGCGCAACTACGACTGCGTTAACTACTCAATAAAAATCACAAGGATTAAAAGAAGAGGAAGGAAAAGAAATGGGCTCATTCCTCTCTTCCATCTTTTCGTCGGCGAAAACGAAGCGAGAGCGGGAGAAAATCTCCTCCCAATGTGCGACAAGAACATCCGCTTTAAAAGCGTGCGTTTCTGCGTATCCGAAAAACAAAGAAGCGTGCGAGAAACTCTCGGAGGACTTGGCGTTGTGCAAAGCGAGATTGGTGGACAAATGCACCGCCAAAGCTGAAAAGTTTGAGGAGATGTGCGTTAAACTGATGGTGGTCAGAGAGCAATCGAACGAGGAGAAACGGAAGTGCGCGAAAGCGGCTAAGAATATGCAAAAGTGTGTAAAGCGCTTTTGAACACGAGGATATCGGTTGGATGATAGTAGTATGATAGTAATAAACTAGTAAGTAGTTTGATTTGAAATAATAGAGCTTTTAGGGCGCATCGTGTCGCGTCATCTTTGTCATCTTCGTCTCGATTGTTATATTTAAAGGATGACTTATTAGTAACTCTTGTTTATTCTCTCTCTCTCGCTCTCTCCCTCTTCTAAAAATCAACGCTCTCTTCTTTTATATTTCACCGTAGTCGATAACCACGCGTTCGTTCGTCGTCGCATCTAAGTCTGTGTACGGCCCTCTCCCTCCACCACGTCCGCGTCTACCACCTCGGCCACCTCTTCCACCGCCTCGGCCGCCACCGCTACCGCCTCTTTTGATCCCTCGCAACGTCGGTTTGTTTCCTTTCGCCTCTTCCGCTCGCAAATACTCGAACACGTTCTCTTTATACTTTTCGTCAATCAAACGATTGCGTTCTTTCTCAATAGCTTCGGTTTGTTTCGTTTTAATATGTTTCAAGACAAACTCCTCCGCGATGAAGAGTTTGGAGGATAACGTGGACCCGAATCGACTTTCGTCGAAGACGACCACTTGCGCTTTAATCCACTCTTCGATTTTATTTTCCAAATCCGCTTCGTCCACTAATCGTAAAACAACCGGATCGCTCAAGCAAGTCAAACGTTCCGACCAGGTGGAATCTACGCGCTTTGACCATTTTGTTGCGATTTCGTTCGCTTCGATCGGCTCGATCGGTGCGTCCGCCGGAACGGCGTGTTCGCCTCCGCCCAACGCAAACGTCGACAACGGTTTGCGAAACGAACATTTCGCTCTCACGTTCCTCCCTTCCGCGATTTCAATGTAATCGTGAGGATTCGTTTCTCTCCCGCCGTAATAGTCTATCCCGTGCACGTTCCAAAGATACACAACGCACGTGTCGATCGCTTTCGCGATATCCTCCGCGGAACTCTTGGTATTTATGGAGACGTTGTTTTGCAACGCGTTGGCGAGCTCGGGAGAATTCGGAATCTCCTTCTCGCTGTTTAACTTTTCGATTAAACTTCTCGCGACGGTTAAATCGTGCTTTAACCGGTCCATGTGCCACGCCTCTCTCGGGACGAACCCACCGATTCTTCTCGCTCTTTTCGCCTTTTTCTCCGGATCTTCTGTTTCCATGTTTTCTTCGCCTCCGTCCGCCGCCGCTTCCGTCGTCGCCTCGCTGTAATCTGGCAACCCTTCCACCGACCCAATCTCCGCGAACCCTTTTGCAAACTTTTCCGACTGTTCCTTCGCCAACTCCAAGCGTTTTCCTTGGTTCGATTCTAACAGTCTCGGATCGAACGTTCTTTGCATCCACGGGTCGTTCTTTTGTCGCATAAAATACTGCTCGTGAAACAAGTGCGCGTTTTCGATTTTATATTGCTCGTACTTCTCCTCGGCTTCTTGCGGCGTCGCGTCGTTCGGTAAGTGTTTAAACGCGAATTGGCGGAAGGTCAACGCCCCGGACGGGTCTTCCATTTGGTGATGATACTCGTCATCTCCTCTTCCTCCTTCTCTCTGTCGATCGTACGGCTTGCTACCTCTACCTCCTCTGCCTCCGCCGCCTCTCCCGCCTCGGCCTCCTCTGCGATGATCGTACCCTCCTCCTCCACCACCACCACCTCTGGAATAGTCGTCGTACCCTCCTCCTCCTCCTCCTCCTGAATACGGGTCGTCTCTTCGTTGGCCTCCACGTCTCGCTCGAGAGGCGCCGTACGCCTGTTGGTCTCCGTAATTATCTACGTCCATCTTTTACGTGTGTGTGTGAATTATTATTATACGATATAAAAGAGTTTTTTAAAGTCTCTCTCTCTCTTTCTTCGTCGCGTTGTTAAGATACTAAAACTCTACCAGAAAAGATCGAAGCGAACAACAACCAGAGCTGCGAAGAGATGCGACGCGTTCTTTCGTTCTTCTTATTATTATTATAATTACACTTGATTTTGAGAGACAAAATGTGTTGTTGTGTGGAATTATGAACAATTTGTCCTTTCAAACTTGAAATTTTGCGAAAACAAAAAACAAAAACGAAAAAGAGATGAGCTCGAGAAAAAAACAGAGCAGCCTTTGCCAAATCTTCCTCTCCTCTCTCTCCTCTCTCCTCTCTCTCAAAACGTGGTCGAAATTCGTACCACGTCACGTTTTTCACCGCAACAAGTAGGGAGTGCGTCTTCATTTGATCTTCAGATATATATATACCACAACATATATATTCGTCGCATATCATCTTTCAGCAGAGTTTACTATACGCGCGCATTTATCTTCCGTGAGTACGCGCACACAAACAGACGCAAAGATGGCCACGACGATCAGCAACAGCAGCGCGGCGATGACGACGACGACGATGAAAAAAAATCATCATCGCACGTCTTATCGATTTGGAGGAAGATCTTCTGTTTCCAATGCGAACAACGGGTTGAGAGCAGCAGCGGCGAACAAAAGAACGAACAGAGTAAATATCATAACGAGAGCATCCGGAGCAGAAGATATCATCATCGTCGACGATGCGTCGTTCGAGAAAGAAGTGTTGCAATCGGAGACTCCGGTCTTAATCGATTTCTGGGCCACGTGGTGTGGGCCGTGCAAGTTAATCAGCAAAGTGGTGGAGAAAGCGGCGCCGGAGTTTAAAGGGAATTTGAAGATTGTGAAAATAGAAACGGATCCAAACCCAATTTTAGTGGAGAAGTACGAGGTGTATGGGTTGCCGACGTTGATGGTGTTTAAAGATGGTCAGCCGGTGAAAGGGAGTAAACGAGAAGGCGCCATCAACCTCGCCAAGTTGAAAGACTATTTGCAGTCGCACGGCATCTCGCCGGCGTAAAAGATTAAGAAAAGGCAGCGGAAGGGTATGTAATATGTATACGACTACACACCGTGAAATAAAAACGATAACTATACAAAACAATCCAATATTAACATTACAAATTCATCCTAGCTGGAACTTACTACTTCTATTATAATACACCGCAGGTCATCAACCGCGCTAAAAAATATTAACTTGAACGATGACTCTCTCTCTCTCTTTCTCATCGATCGTTCATTCGCTCGTTCGTTACCAAAGCTTCTTCGGTAACTCCCATCTCTGAAAATTTCGATTCCCTAACCTTCCATCTTCTTTCCCGAAGAACAAAAACTTCTCTCTCGTGTACAGCGCCTCCGCCGCTTCTTTCGCCTCGGTCGATAAAACCTTCTCCGAATCGTACACATCCTCCGCGTATCCGACATAAATACAAATCATCGCGACTACGGCTATGGATAAAATGGACAAAAACGCTCTCAACGGCGACCAACTGCCTTGAGCGCGCGTCATTTTGGCGAGTTTCAAGTCCGATTCCACGGAGAAGAGGCGCGTCGATTCGTTCGGTATTTCTCTTTTATTCGCATCTTCGTTTTCATCATTTCTTCGTCGTTTGTCTTCTTCTTCGTGATAATACGTAGGGTTCTTCCTGCTCGTCGTCGCGTGGAATCTCGAGGTAAACGACGAAGCCTTCCTCGGCGAGAAGGGCATGACGATGATCACGCAAAGTGTGTGTTTCCCTTCTGTATATACGGTCCAAACAAAGCGCGCGAAATAATGATTCTTTGGACGCGCCCCTTCTTTTCAAGCGATTGAAGAAGAAAAAAAAATGTGAAAAAGATTCAAAACTCCCTCGTCTGCTCGTTCTCGTTCTCGAGAGAAGACTTTTGTGTGTGTGTGTTCTCTCTCTATTACTACTACTACAGGAGTACATGCAAATTATTACTACTACAACATTCTATCTAAGACGTCTCTGTAATACCCTTTCCTGAGCGGGTCCAAGAGGAGGAGTTTTTCGTAAAGCTCTTTCGCTTTGATCGAGTGCTTCAAAATCACATCCGCGCGCCGCTCGAAATCGTCGTCGAGTTTCATTTCCTTCGCCAGGAGTTTGTGCAAGCGAGCGCAGACGAGCGCGGGCCATTTACACGTCGGTTCCATTTCAGAAACTTCGGTAATTCTATCTAATTCTCGCTGAAGCGTTTGTATTTTGTACGCATTTTTGGACGAGGAGGAAGAGGAGGAGGAATACGCATCGAGCTGTGAAAGTAACCATCTATGGTACATCCACGCGCTTTGGTCCTCCGGCTCTGTGAAGAATGCTTGAGAGACGAGTTCGAATTCCGCGTCCAGCACGGCTTGGAATCGCGTCGGTGATGATGACGACGACGTTTCTGTCGTTACTGCTGCTTGGTTTTTATCATCATCCAACTGTTCGAAGTGCACGGACCGATGGTGCCAGGCGGAATAATTGGAAAAGTTTTTTGAAATCTTTTCGCGAGCGTACTTCGCCTCTTCCTCTCTCGTCCTGTTCTCTATAACGTCATCAGCTACTTCTTCCTCGTTCATCCTATCGTGCTCGCCATTAAAATAATACCGAGTAATCTTATCCACTACAAACCTCCGGTAATTCCACGCGTGAAAATTTCTATCGTCCGCGTTTAACAGCGTCTCTAACATCTCTCGCTCGCGAAGGACGACATCTTTCATAAAAGGAAGAAGCGACGAGTCTTCGTTTCCTCTTTCCGACGACGACGACGACGACGAACTAAGGATTCGATCGTACAACCGAGCAATTACCCACCTCCTGTGTTCCCAGGCGCAATAACTTTTTGGGTTCCTCCTCAACCCTTGTTCCGATACGTGTAATTCTTCTTTCGCGACATTTTTTAGTCTTTCCTCCTCCTCTTCCTCGTTTTTTTGTTGTCGAACAACAACGTAAAGACAAAAACGTGCTTTCCTTTTGTTCCAACACGTGATCATTTCCGGTTGAATCTCGACCAGTTTTTGCGTCAAAGTGAGCATTAACGATTCCATCTTCTTCTGAGTTTTCGTATCGTGGTCGTCGTCGTCGTCGTCGCCGCCGCCGCCATCCTTTCCTTTCTCGTTATCGTCGGCGTTTTGTAAGTGCACGATTTCTTTGTGCAATTTTTGCAACAGTTTTACTTTCGGCAAGGATTTCGCCCTTCGCTCGAGACGACTGGCAGTGCTTTCCCGCTTGCGTCCGTGCATTGTATCGATTGAAACCCTGCTCTGCGTTTCTCTCTTTCTCTCTTTTTCTCTCCGCTCCGCCGAGAGGAAGGAAGGAGAGAACTTTCGAGTGAGAGGAAGAGTGAGGTGTGTGAGCTACAGTTCATTTTTTTTCTACAAAACTACTTCATCTACGAACATTCAAAAACTAAAACTACTAACTCCTTTTAAGCGTGCTAAGAACCAGCGGCGGATCTCTTACCTCCGACGAATTTCTTTAAACTTCTCTTAAAGTTCCTCACGTGCTGCATCGTCGCTTCGCTGGTGATGTCGTCGATGAAGCCGGATTTGAATTTTTGCGTCGCGGACGGACGAGGAAAGCCATCGTTTTCGTCGCCGAGCGCGACGCAAAGCGCTTCTCGAAAGATAGCGGGACCAACGGATTTGAGGATTGCAAAACAGGTCGCGGCGATGTCGGTGAGGAGTTGCGCGGGAAAGTATTCGTTAGCTGCTTCCAACAAACCACGGAGAAGAAGTGGGAGAGTCATTTGAGGCAAGTGAATGCTTTTTGGATTGTTAAATGTCCAATTCGGGAGAACCAATTTCACGTTGCTCACGTTGTTATTTACGAGACTTCCATGGACGACGCCGACGACTTTATTTCCACCAAACGATGCGGACGCTTTTTTTGGATCAAAGCTGTCAATTGAACGGCACGCGATATCTCCAGCTAAGGCGAGGACGGAAATCGCGTTTTCGTCTGAACACCCCGTGCGTAAACTCATCGAAACTGCTCGGAGAAGAAGCTCCAGGCGTTCGTTACTGAGAACGTACCCGCAATCCGATCGGACGAGAGCTTGCGCCAACCCATACACCGATGGAAATCGATCCGGGTCGTCCGCGAAATTCGCGTTGGTATCTCTGAGATTCATATCTAGTACTTTCGCGACGACATCATTCAACGTCGTTCCGGAAAAAACGCCCACGATATCCTCGTAAGAAATTCCCATTCGTTGGAACAGTTCTGAGTTCATCGCAATCGATTCGTGCAACGCGGTATTCGATAAAGATGAATGCGTGATATTCTTCACATACGTCAATCGTACCGTATCTATGAGTTCGTTTCCGAGGTAACTCGATCCGTTGCTGTAAATGGAAAGATACGTTCGCATAATCATAAAAAGGACCGGCGCCAGAAAGACAGCCTCGTTGTCGTTCGTCGCGAAGACATGAAGCAACAAGCGAAGCTCTTTCAAAGGCACGACGGAACTTTGCGCCGGAGATAAAGCGTGAGATAATATTTCTAACGCCATCTTTTTTGTGTCGACATCGTGCGTTGCTTTCTGCGATTGAAGCGCAATGGAAACGTCCACTAAGGCGTGCCCGACTTGAATACCGTGATGATGATGAATAGCGCTCAAGGCGTTTTCTGATGTTTTCCGGAACAAACGACCCAGCGACTCCGCGGACGTACAATTCGCGCGTATCGCTGCACGTAGAACTACAGTAATTGTTGGCTCTTGACCGTCTCGCAAATCGTGAAGGGCAGTCGGTGTTACTAAATTTTCCACGTACGCGCGTTCAAGCATCTGACCGAGATAGTTTGAAATCTCCGGGTCCAAAAAGAGCGATTCCTTCGAGCAATCGCATAATCGCATAATCGCCGTCGCCGCGCCGCGAGAGTGCACGGGATCGTTCGTTGAACACAAAACTTCACTCAGCGCTCGCAAACAGTACTTCGTAAGCTTTCTAGAGATGGCGATATCCTTCGCCAATCCGACGAATGACCAACACACCGCTTCGCGAGCGTCGCTGAAGTGCACTAGAGCGTCCACCACCGCTTGTATCGCGATGTTGAAAAGATTGCTACTTCCGTCGTTACTTTCGCCGGTATTATCTCCTTCGTCACCACCACCAAACGTATTCTTCATTCTGTAGGATAAAATTTGAAACACGAACACGTACCCCAACCCTCTTTCTGTTTGTAATCCTTGAACGAGAATCGGTAAAATTGGATTCGTCCCGACTGCATTGATAATCTCGCGACACGAGTCGCCAATCTCGTCTCGAATGGCTTCCATTTCTGAAGGATTCCGTCTATAGTTTTCCAAAAGGAACGTTGCCAAGGCATTTACAACAACAACAACGTTTGGTACGTATTTCTGCGTCGTTTCTTTATCGAGGTCAAACGCCGATGCGGAGGAAGAGGAAATTTTCACCCACGCGTCAAAACACGATGCCGGCGACTCGGGACTCGCGAGGAGCACATTCGCGCACGCGTCTAGACAAAACGACACGATTTCAGTGTCGTCTCTTTTCAGCGCTCCGTTAACTGTCGCCAAAATAATCTCTAGCGCGCGATTTTGCGCGGATTTGCACGCCTCTTGCGACGTCGCTACTTGCGACACGAAACTCAAACACTGTGCGAGCGCTTCTCTATTCGCGCCTTCTTGTTGCACGATAGCCTCGAGCAAAGTCGAAGCGAACGACATGGCGCTTGATTGTACTTTGGATTCCCCCGAAGCACACGTGATTTGCACGGCGCGCTCTAAAATTATACTTCGCTTTGGAAAGAATAACTCGATCGAGGCGCTCGAATTGACCTCGTTCAACCAAATCGCTAAGCAATCAAATATTAAAGCTACTAAAGTCACATCTTCTTCTCTTCCCTCCGCGTTCGTCGCGATAGAAATAGATTTGTACATCTCCTCCAAAGCGCGACACACGAAGACGCACGCTCTCGACGCCGCCTCGGCGATTAACTTCCGTCTTTCCGGACGAATCGCACCTACGTTTTTATCGTGCACGCTCTCCCCGAACGCTTTCAAATAATGCACAAACGCGTGCGCCGAGTTTTGTCGAAAGTGCATCGCCGACGATTCCACCAACGTCTCCACGTCCTCTTCGCTTCGCACCATTTTCATGGACGCCACCGCCGCTCCGAGCGCAGCAAATTCGCAGACGCTGTTGATTTCCTTCCCTCGTAAACTCAACAGATCGTTCGAGACGATCGATTGAAACAAAATCCGTAGTAACAGATTGTTGTTGTCGTTCGTACTGTGACTACTTTTATCTGTCTCCATCTTTGCTCGTCTCAGGTACTGCAAAACACATTTGCTGACAAACACCGAGACTTCGATTGATTCTTCCTCCTCCGAAGAACTCCCACCACCATTAACACCGTTCTTCCCAACGCCTTTCAAAATATCCAACACTAACTCGTAATTCTCCTCGAACTTCTCCCGGAACGTCTGGTCTAAAAACCGCTCGCACTCTTTTCTTCTCTCGTTCGAGGACTGCGGCGAACAGACCACCCGCATCGTCTCTCGCACTTGCTGTTTTTTTTCTTCCATCAGTGACAACAACAACGACGAGACGATGATTTGTTGGACGTCATGTATTCTTCTTCTTCTTCGATACTACAGATGTTCTTGTTCGTATTATTATTACGACGACGACGACGACGACGACGATGATTGCAACGAGAGCTTCTTTCTCGTCGTCGTGAACAACACACACACCATATTGGCGCGTGTGTAATAAAAAGAGGAGGGGAAGTGTGTGTGTTTTTCTGTTGTTTTTGGGAAAAGAACAAACAAGAAAAGTCTCGCGTGTCCATAAGTAAGTTTAATCAAGGGTGCCTACTTTTTTTTGAAGGAAGAACATTTTTTTGAATCTTTCTTGGATCCACAAATCTCTTTTGCGCGCATACTATAAACACAGAGAGAGAGAGAGAGAGAGAGACGTAATAAAGAAGAAGAAACAGTATGGAATCAATGTTCTTTGGTGGCGGACGCGGGGGGTATTATTCCGACGATGGCGACGACGAAGAAGAAGAACAAGATCTAGAAGAAAAAATTCGGAATCATCATCATCATTTTCAAGCCGGAGAAAGAGCATCCGGAGGAGGAGGAGGACAAAGAGAAAACCACCACGCAGGCGATCCGAAAACGACGACGACGACGGAACAAGAGGAAGTGAACGAAACGTTGACGAACGTGTTTCAAGGGTACGAGACGAAATCGTTACCGTTCGAGACGATACCACATCCGTGTAAAGTGGTCGAGTCGTCCTCTTTAAACGCCGTGGCGTTGCCGAAACTCACCTATCCTCTCGTTTCCGAGTTGATTGAGAATCGAAAACTGTCCGGCTTGCAACTCGAAGGCGTCGCGTACGCGTGTCAAAAACACCAAGAGTATTTAGAAGATGGCAGACGACGAGCGGGGTTTTTTATCGGCGACGGTGCGGGTATTGGTAAAGGGAGGCAAATTGCCGGCGTCATTTTCGATAATTATTGCAGAGGAAGAAGAAGACACGTTTGGGTGTCCACGTCGATCGATTTGGCGCGAGACGCGATGAGAGATTTAACCGACTTGGGGTGCCACGCGAAGATCATAAGAAACGTTCAAGAGCTGGATAACCAGACCAAAGCGACTGGGTTGAGTCGCGACTTTCAGGAAGGTATTTTGTTTACCACATATTCGACGCTCGTGAGCGCTACCGGGAAGTACGACAGGTTCCAACAGATTATCGATTGGTTCGGCGAAGGCGAGGACGGGAACGGCTGTTTGGTTTTCGACGAATGTCATAAAGCCAAGAATTCGGGGCACACCGCGGGCGCGGGAAAAAAGTCGAGCAGCGATAATGGGAGTCAAACGGCAAAGGCTGTCAGAGAGATGCAAGAGATGTGTCCGGAAGCCAGAGTTTTGTACTGCTCGGCGACGGGCGTTTCGGAGATTGGAAACATGGCGTACATGGAACGTATGGGCTTTTGGGGTCCGTCGACGCCCTTCAAAGATGCCGAGACCTTCATCAAGAAATTGCAAGACAGAGGCGTAGGTTTTCTTGAGATGCTCGCGATTGAGATGAAAGCCGGTGGAAAGTATGTCGCGAGAGCGCTTTCCTTCGAAGAAGCGGAATTTCGCACGGAAACTGTGAAAATTACCGCTCAACAGAGGGCGATGTACGACTCGGCGTGCCAAATTTGGCAAGACGTTCGCGTAGAGTACGAGGATTTAGCGCATAAACGAGGCGAGAAGAGCGGGATGTTCATGAAATTGTACTGGAGCGCGCATCAAAGATTCTTCAAGTTGTTATGCGTGAGCTTCAAAATCCCGTTCGTCGTCAAGGAGGTTGAGGAAGCTTTAGAAAGAGGCGAGTGCGCTTTAATCGGTCTCCAAACAACCGGCGAAGCGCAAGATACGCGTTTGAACTTACAATACGGATTCGAAAGCGATGTCCCAACCTCCACGACGCAAGAAATTTTGAGACAGTTCATTATGGAACACTTCAAGACGGACGTCAATGGCAAATCGAACGGAACCGCTGAGGAGCAAGAAGCGGTGAAACTCTTACCCGTCGCCGATCTTCCGGATGGTTGGAAACAAAGAGCAGACGGAACTATCACCGGTCCTCGAACGCACGAGGAAGCGTACAAGGTCAAAGAAGCGCTCTTAAAGCGCGTAGAAGAGCTGGATTTACCCCCTAATTTCCTCGACGACTTAATCGATAAACTCGGCGGCGTCGAGAAAGTAGCCGAGATGACAGGCAGGCGTGCCAGAATGGTGCGACACTCGATTGGTGAAGAATCTGGACTGATGTACGAACCAAGATTTGCGGTGCCACCAGTCTCGGACGACGGGCGGCATTTACTCGCATCGGCGAGTAATAACAACAAGGACAAGTTCGCATCAGAAATGGATAGCATCAATATTCGAGAAGCCAAGTGGTTTATGGAGGGGAGTAAATTGGTTGCCATCATTTCAGATGCAGCTTCGACGGGAATCTCACTGCACGCGAGCAAGAAAGTGCCGAACCAGAGGCGTCGCGTGCACATCACCGTTGAATTACCCTGGGCTGCGGATAAAGCAATCCAGCAACTTGGACGGTCGCATCGCTCGAATCAAGCACAGGGCCCGTTATATGTTATGGTCTCAACTGATATTGGGGGTGAACGGCGCTTTGTATCTGCTGTCGCGAGACGTTTGCAAAGTCTCGGCGCGCTCACCCGCGGCGATCGACGCGCGGCGACTGGTGTCGATTTGAGCGATGGTAACGTGGACTCTTTCCTCGGGAAACGATCTTTGCAAATTATGTTTGATGCGCTCAACGCGCAGGTCGACAACGATACTTTCGATTTCAAATTACCGACGGGCGTTTCCTTGCAAAGTGTTTGGAAACACGCCGGGTTGAGTGACGACGAATACCAACGTAAGATTTCTGAAGAAACAATTGAGAGCGGTAAATCGCTGAGAGATATTTACGTGGAACTTTCACGCGCTGTTCTCGAGCTCGGCGAGAAAGGTGGTGAGAAATCTTTGATTACTGTTAGTGCGGTCAACGTGCGCAGATTCTTAAATAGGTTACTCGGCGTCCCGGTACTTCGTCAAAATATTCTGTTTGGATTGTTCGGAGATACGCTCCACGCCGTGATAAATGCCGCGAAACTTGAAGGTAGTTATACCGAGGGAGTGAATCAACTCGGCGGTCAACATGTCGCGCTCGATGGCAAAGCCAACCAAGTTGTTCTCACAGAACCGTTTCACGGTGCTCGCCTACTTAAGTCCAACTTTGTCTCCGATCGTGGGTTATCTTGGGATCAAGCCTTTGAGATGTACAAAACGAGCGGTTCGCGATACCCCCGCGATGGATTTTATTTCAAAAAGAAAAAGTGGTATGGCAGGCGCGAAATTATGTTAGTGTTCACAGCCCCTGGTACCGATGAACTCGAAGTAGAAATTTACAGACCGAATATGGGGAGAGTTCAACCCAACCATAATCGCTTCGATTTCATGGCAGACAACACTCGAATCGAAGACAAAGACCCCGGGTGGTGGATTGAATCTAAAGCCAAAGAAGAGTGGGATTTTACGTACGACAAGACCGAATTCGGCTGCAAACATTACGGGAAGTGCCAAAACGCCCAAAGCGGTATACATTGCAATTATGGAAGTCGAGCTGAGCGATGCTGCATCGTCAACGGTGCCGTCGTGTCCATGTGGAAAGAGCTCGAAACAGTTTTGCGACGACATCAGTCGAGTGTTCTTTTCCGTGACCGACACATGCGCGTCGTACGCGTGGAAACTAACCTTAAGAAGCGACAAGAAGAGGCGCAGACGACGGCCGTCGCGGCGTTACTCCCCGATTCAAACGGAAGCGATCAACAAGAACAAAACCCCGAGGACTTTTCGTTAAACGAAACGAACAACGGAACTGACGAAATGTTCGAGATAGTTGGTATTCGATATCCCGAAAAATTACTCCCGCTGGTCGTCGCTGCCGCCGAGAAAAATTGGGAGGAAAAAAAGAAAAAAGGCGCGGAAATTAAAGGTCGCATGTCGTTGAAAAAAGACGACGTGACGCCTATTGATCCATTCTCGTACAAGAAAGCGACGACGCAGCAAAAAACCATGAAGAACTTTTTCAAATCCTCCGGGAATAAAAAAACAACCAGTTTCTTGAACTGGGACGATTTTGAAGACGAGGAGAACGCGCCCGAGAAGAACAAAAAGACCACACCTTTGTTGACTGCGGCCGCATCTAATGCAGCTGCCGCCGACGATGCTTCGAAAAAGTCAAATGTCCGCGATAAAAGCGTCTCGTCTTCTGCGCGCATCCAAGACTTTTTCAAAAGGTTACCCGCCGAAGTGGCGGATTTGGAAAACTTGGTGAAGAAACAGAAAACGAGCGAAGAGGCGCGGGAGCGAAAACGTTTATTAGCTAAATCTCCAACGCCAATTCCTTTGAAAGAAAGCATCGAAAGGGACGGCAGAACGAACGCATCAATAGCACCACCACCACAAGTTGAGTACATAGAAATTGATTGATTGATTGATTGATTGATTGAGAAATCATCTTCCTGTAATACATTTGCACGCTTTACGAAACAGACACAAACTACACTCTCAAACTCTCTCTCTCTCTCTCTACTCACCTTCTACGTTTGGATACAAAAACATCCCTTTCACGCCGTCGGCATCGGTCACAAACCCTAACCGTTCATAAAACTCCACCACATCTTTATCCGCGAACAACGTCACGTTCGCCACATCTCTCGCCAACAGCGCGCGTATCGAGTGCGACACAATCGCCTTCCCTAACCCTTGACCTTGATACTCTGGATCGACAATTATATCCCACAAACACGCGTTGAACGCGTGGTCAGACGTCGCTCTGCACGTCGCTATTAATTTTTCTTCTTCCTCTTCTTCTTTATTATTATTATTACTATTGTTACTACTACTACAAACGTACATCTGCGCGACTAAAAACGAATTCTCCAGAGCGATTTTCAGCTTCTCCTCCGGTCGTTTCGGCCACCCAACTTTATCGCACAAATCAGAAACCTCTTGGACGTTTATTTCTCTCGTCGTGGAATACATTATTCTTTTGTTCTTCGATTGGACGATGAGGACGTCTGGTTCAGACGAAGCGTCGTGAGCCTCGTTCCTCTTCAACGAGGGAGAAGACGACGCGCCGCGAGGGGCAAGCCTCGTTGATTTTTTTATCCCCATTATTACCCGACGAGGATGAGGATGAGAACGAGGATGAAGTTGACTCGTTCCGTTTTTACTCAAAGGAATAACGCGAGTTCCTTCGCTCCTCATCATCATCATCCTCGTAATCGTCTCGTGCTCTTCTTTGTCTTCTTTGTCTTCTTTGAAACCTTTTGTTGTGTCTGTTTGTTTGTAGCTCAATAAAACTACTCTAAGAATGCTACTTTTATCACGCGTACTAAGAGAAATGAGTATTAGGTAATGCATAATTTGCATTCACTCTCCTTCCCTCTTTGAGCGTCTCCGCACATTACGTTTAGGGTTTAAATATTTGCAAAAAAAGTTCATTCTTCTTCTCTTTTCGTCTTATTCTCTTCATTGAAGAGTAGAGTAGTCGTGCGAAAAACGAGAGCATTTAGTCGCTTTTCGAGAACTCTCTTTCTCTCTCTTTCTCTCGAAACAAAACAACGCGCTGTTTGCTCGAACGAACGCTCTTAGTTTCGCTCTTTGCTCTTTAAACTGCGCTGCTTCTTCTTCGTGTTTAAGAAAAAGAAGAGAGAGATGAGCGCATTTCAACAAGAACAACAACAACGAGGCACCTCTTCTTCTTCTTCTTCTTCTTCGAGTAATCAACAACAAAAACAAAAACAACAACAACCAAAAACTTCGACGACGGAAGAATTACTGAACCACATGCAACTCGCGTTAATCGGTGGTGATGATGGTGGTAATGGCGGTGGTAATGGTGCAATGTCCGCGACGCTTTCCAAGCAAGCGGAAAGCGTCGATTTCAACGATTTCTTCTCTTTGAGACGACCGAAAGATGCCGCGAGCGGCTTAAACTCTGGTTTGAAATCCGTGGGGAAAGGCGCGTTAGCTGGAGCAGCGGCGTTGATTGCGGCACCGATTGCCGGCGCTAAAGCGGAAGGTGCGAGTGGGTTTTTCAAAGGTTTAGGCGCCGGATTGGCGGCGGCGGTGGTTTTACCCGTCGTCGGCGCCGGCGTCGGAGTGACGCAAATTTGTCGCGGCGTGGCGAATACGCCCGAGGCGATTATGGCGGCGAATGACGGAAAGAGGTGGAATCGACACACCAGAGAGTGGGTGGATGAAGATTTAGTGCGAGATGGGATTTGGTTGGCGCAATCGACGGACGAGGATATATATGAGCAGGCGAGGAAGAGGGCGATGAGTGAAGGTAGAAGCGGCATCGGGCTCAACGGAGTACTCAACGAGAGCATGGGAGGAGGTAATAGCGATAATAATAGTAATGATAATAATAGAAACGGAGGAGGGAAGCAAGTTAAAGAGACGCAATATTACGAGATTTTGAAAGTTGAAACGACTGCTTCGTCGGCGGAGATTAAGAAATCGTATTACGAACTCGCGAGGAAGTTACATCCGGATAAAAATCCCGACGACCCGGACGCGCACAACAAGTTTCAAAAAGTCGGCGAGGCGTACCAAGTGTTGTCCGATCCAGAGTTGAGGAAAAAATACGATTCAAGAGGGAAAGATGGATTAGGTGATATACCCGTGATAGACGCGTCGGCGTTTTTTGCCGCATTGTTCGGGTCGGACCAGATGGAAATGTTCGTCGGGAAACTGCAAATGGCAGTCATGGCCGAAGGCGGAAGCGATTTGACGAGAGATGAAACGCGGATTTTACAAGACCGAAGAATTGTTCGATTAGCGATTAATTTGGCTGCTATTTTGGATGGGTACGCTACGTCGGCTCGCGCTATGGTCACACCGACTGCGACTTTAACGGCTGATAAGACGAATGAAAAAGAAGAGGAGGAAAAGCTGCGCGAAAAAGCGGCTCTGGAAAAGTTTGAAGCGCAAATGAAACCAATCGCGCAGAGTTTAGCCAACGCTTCTCACGGACCAAAAATGTTGAAACAGATTGGATTCGTGTACGAGAAGCAAGCGGAGCAAGTGTTGACGGATCCCGTGGCTGGTTTTGGGACGTGGGCGGATTTAGGGGTTCGTTCAAACTTTGCCGCCATGGAGCAAAATACAAACAGAACGAAAACACAGTTCAGCGCGATGAAAGCCGCGTTTGGCGCGTTTGGAACGGTGAAGAAAATCGCCGAGGAAGAGGAGGGATACATGAAGGAAGAAGAAGGAAAAGAAAAAGAGGGTGTAATTGAAAAGAGCGCTGGCGAAAGAGACGGGAAAATCGCCGAGAATATCGCTAAAGAGCAAGAAGGGAAGGAAACGAAGAAGAAACCGCCGTTGACAGAGGCTGAAATAATGCAGCGACGCGCGCAGCATCAAGAAGACGTCATGCCGCACATTTTAGAAGCACTTTGGAACGTTTCTGCGCTCGACATTGAATCGACACTTAGATCGGTGTGTGATAAAGTTTGTCACGATAAGAGCGTGAAGAAAGAAGTGAGAAAAAAGCGTTGCGAGGCGTTGTCCGTGTTAGGCAAAGTCTTCCAAACCACCGAGGCGGACGAGGCGCATAGAAATGAAGATATTAATCAACAGTTGGAAAATGCAATGCGCGCGGCATTCACGCCAAAAGAGAATGCAGATGAGGACGATAGTGACTGATTATATATAGTTATCGTTGTGTAAAAATAAGGAATGATGTTTCTCTATCTCAATCACTATTAAGAATTTTCTAGTTTCGCTAACACTCTCAGAGCGTATTTTCGGAGCAATTCGTCCTCGCTCGTGCGCGATTGCTGCAGAGCATTTCGAACCCCTAATTTTATCAGCGCCGATCTGCACTCTTCGTGCGCGCAGAGATTTCCGAGCGAAAAGAGCGCAACATGCGCGGGCGTTTGCTTATCTCCTACACTGCTACTCTTTTTACTGCTACTCTTCTCTGAAGCGTACTCTTTGGCGAGTAAAATTAGCGCCTTGGGCACATCGTTCGCAAGCAAGTCTGCGATGAGAGCATCGCCGTTTCTCGCCAAGTTTCCGAGCGCCGCCGCGGCGTTGCTTCTCGTTTTCCCATCGTTCTCATCTTTTCTTCCAACACCAAAAGTTGACCCGTAATGATTACCTATATTCCTCACGAGTGGGAGAATTGATCGTCGCAAATCATCGTAGAGATAATCGGAGTGAAACCCGGCGTTCCCGATGGCGAAAGCGGCAAACTTTCGAACCAACGCAGAGGGTTCCTCTTTTTCGTCTGCGTTTAAACGATCAATCAGCGCGCCGACCGTCCCATACTTCTTAAATGATGCGTAAAAATAGTCCGAGTGGCGACAAAGGTTACCGAGTGCGTTCGCTGCGCGCGCGCGCACGTTGAAATCATCGTGTCGAAGCAACTTTGTTAAATGAAAAGTTGCGTTTGCCTCGCCAACATTTTCGTACCGACTCTCGTTACTCTTGGCGAGCTGTGAGAGAATCATAGTCCAATCAACAATGGTTGTTGCTTCGTTCGTAAACTCCACTTTAATAGATTTCTGCTTAATGTTCAGCAACGAGGACGCAAACGAAGATTGCGAAAGCGCAAACTCGCTGAGAGACGCCGAGCATCCTTTCGCTTCGATGAACTGGTTGCTGAAGACATCGCCGCCGGTGACGACCAGACGCGAAATTAAACTAATAGCACTCGATAAAGAATGCGCTTCACTGCTGTTACTAGTACTAGCAGTATCAACCGCCGCTGCTTTTTTGTTCTTTTTGCTATTCGCTTTGTTTTTGGTCGTGTTATTTTCTTCTTCCACTTCTTCTACTTCTTCCTCCTCGTTCTCGTTACCGTTCCCGTTATATTTTCTTAACGCGCGCATTTCCAGATCTGTCTTCATCGACTTCACGCACTTCAACAAAGTTCCGAGCACATTTTTTTCCTTCAATACTGTCATGAATTTACGGTTTGCCACGGCGCCAACTTTTTCTGCGTTTGAGCCTTTCGTCGGGATGAACGCCAGCGGTAACCGCAAAACGTTGAGTAAGGAGAAAATCGCAAGATGCTGCGAGGATTTATACTCCTCGATCGCTTTTGAAGACGCGTCGGAGCCTGGGGCCGTCCGAGCTATCGTCGCCACAATCGACGTTGAAAACGAGGAGAAAATCTCCATCGCGTCGCAACAGCTCTCCGCGACGCCAGAGTCGCAAAGAAAATCCGCCGGATGCGCAGTCTCGCAATTTTCCTTCGCCAACGGATGTAACGCGTACGCCACAGCTGCGATACCGTCTGCAACTGGACGTAACTTAGTCATGATTGCACTTTTAGTTTCGAGAGATGATGATAGCGTCACTCCCTTGGACAACTCGGAAGCGCGTGCGACCAATTTAATCAATCTCGTCGAGAAGCGCATCAACGCATCTTTTTCGAGCGCCTTGTCAGCAAAAGCTGTCGACGCCCTCGAACACGCGCCAATGATACGACACCCAGAGAGACTGAGAAATCCACAGTATGTTGAATTTGACGACGCTTTAATGAGTGCTTGGAATGCGCCCATGCGTTCGCCGTATCGAACGAATGAGTCCGCGACGAGTGTAATCGAAACAGGCGCGTAACACGAAGAACATTTCAACAAGGCATCGCAAGCGTCGCCGACAGCCTCGCCTCTTCGTTTGAATATGGCGCGTCGTTTGCGCTCGTCGTTTTCATTTTGAGCATCATTGCACTCTTTGCCACTTTCTCTGTCTTTTTTCTTTTGCGCGCTTTTCGCTTGCTCTTCGAGTAAATCGCGTTCGAGCTGACTAAACGACGATGCTAAATGCGCGATTAAACTTTCGCAAAACGTTGGTTTCGGGAGCTTTGAAAGTGCCATGACGCATTCCTGACCTTCACCGCGCTTTGAGGCGAGATCGATGGCGCGTGTGACGGCGACCCGAGCAAAGTGCTGCGTCTCGAGCTTCGATTGGATCAGACGAAGGCGAAGTTTGTCTTCGTCGTGGCCTGAATCGTCGTTATTTCGACGCAGTTCAAAACTCACCAAACACTCGCTTAAAGCGCGTAAATAGTTTGCCAATCCGACATTACACCACGGGGAAGGGCCCGATCCGCTCGCAAGTAGCGTCGCGACGTTCAAAGCGAGTTGCAACGCTTCCTCGCGTTCGATTTCAAAGGCAACGTACTTTTCCCGCATTTGTGCGTCGTCCTTTGTTTCGTTTACTGGATTCCACATCGCTGCGATGGCCCGCACGGTCCATAACGCGGCGCCGGGAGCATCTCTCGCTAATGCACCACTGGCATCGCCACCTACTTTTGCTAAACTCGCGCTCGAAACGCACACGATATTTCGAAGCGTTCTCAGAGCAGACACCGCATCTACTAAAGAACTCGTCAACTTTGGCATTGGACCATTTGCGTTGCTCGCGTGATTACTCAAACCACTGGAAGACGGCGCGTCGTCGATACCAGGTTCAGTATGCGCAGACGTTCCTCTTTCGCGCTCACTCCCTGGCGATAGAAGCGCGAGAATATTAAATTTTGATCCAGGCGCGCTTCGAGGAGGCTGCAAAGCCGCTAAAATAACTTTAATCGCCGTCCGATCTCGTCGCAAACGCGCGGCGCCATCTTCCGTGCGCGATTTAAGTTCGCATTCAAGTAAAGCCGAGTCTACACCATGCCCGTGCTGACTTTCAATCGCAAGATTAGTATTCGACGCGTGGCGTTGTGGCATCTCACCAGCCGTTGCTGTTCGTGGCGTCGTTCCCGAAACCACTCCGCCGATAAGTGCAGCACCACCAATAGCAGCAGCAGCAGCAGTAGTAGTAGTAGTAGTAGTAGCCGCAGTAACCGCTGTGCCTCGCGTAGTCGACGGCGGTGGTCTTCTCGCCGGTATTTTTGGCGTGCTATAGCCATCCGTCGCTGTTCCTGCGAGCACATCTTCTCTACGAGGTAAACCACCTCGTCTAACTATTGGCATCTTGTTGTTGTTCGTCGTCGTCGTCGTCGTCGTCGTCGTCGTAGCGGCGTTTGTCGTTCTCGTCGCACCTTGCGGCGTGGAAGCTAACGGACGTCTGTTGTGCGTCGCTACTGCCGCCGTCGTCGTTGTCGTCGTCTTTGCTCCCGTAGACAACCGGTTCTCAACCTCCTCCGCTCTTCTTCGTCGTTCCTCTTGATCACCTGCCTCTCTTTCTCCGCGTTGTTGTTGTTGTTGCTGCTGCTGCTGCTGCTGTTGTTGCTGTCGTTCGTGTTCGTGTTCGTCATCGTGTTCGTGTTCGTCGTCGTACTCGCTCTTCCTCACAAACGGATGTTCCAACAACGCCGGCCACGACAACCGTTCGCTCGGTCGTTTATTTAGTAATCCTCTCAAAAAGGATTTAAACTCCGCGCTCATATCTTCCGGCCACGTCAAAGGGTCTCGAACAATCTTTTGAATCAAAGTGTAAATGCTATTGGTAAAGAACGGCGGCTTCCCGACGAATAACTCGTACAGAATAACTCCCAGCGACCACAAATCTACGGTGTGATTATACGGCTGCTCTTGCACCAACTCTGGCGCCATGTACAGCGGCGTTCCTTTAATCGATGTCATCACCATAGATTGCGATCGAATCGATCGCGCGAACCCAAAATCGCACAATTTCACCACCTTATTCGCTCCAATCAAAACATTCTGCGGTTTCATATCTCTGTGTATGACTCTATTCGTGTGCAAATAATGCAACGCGGACACCAACTGCCGAGCGATTGCTTTCACCTCTAGCTCTGGCAACGTCCTATCGTCTTCCAATACTTCAAACAACTCGCCTTGCGCGTATTCCATGACCACGCAAAACTCGTGTTCCGTTTCAAACGCGTCTCGCATGGCGATGATGTTCGGATGTTTCAACACTCTCAAAATATCAATCTCTTGTCTTAAACTTCTCAAATCTCGTTCCGTTTTTCCTTTCTTCGCGATGAACTTAATCGCGGACGTTTCACCGGTGAACTTCTTTCTCGCTTTGTACACTTTCCCGAACGATCCTTCGCCGACTAAATCGAGCAAGTTGTATTCGGAGAGACGACCACTGTTGTTGTTGTTGTTGTTGCTTTTTTTCTCGCCGCTCATCATCGCTTTCGTCGACATCGTTTCTCCTCCTCTTTCTTCTTCTTCTTCGTCGGATTGACGACGAAGGAGAAGAGACGACGGGGAGGAGGCCGCAATGAACGCACCACCACCACCACCACCGTTTATAAAATTCTCTCCTCTGTTCGTATTCTCGTCGTCGTACTCATCGTCTTCGTCTTCGTCAAAGCGCATTCTCGTGTAGTTGTCGTCGGAAAAAGACGATGAGAGAGGGAGGACAGTCCTTTTTGAAGAATTTTGAAAAAAAAAATGAAAAAAAGCTCGCGAAATTTTTGAAATTGCTGCTAAAAATCGAGATGAAAAGAGGAAGCTTTACTTAGGTAAGTATGTACGCGTTCGCTTTTATTCCTTGACGATGAATGAGCTGTGATAACGTAGCGATAAAAACGCCGCTACAGTGCGGTGTATTTACTACACACGCGTAGTAAAAAATCCCTCTAAATAATGTATTTAAAAAACGAAATCACCGCCGAGGTCGATTCTTTCTCAGAGAACTCTTCTTCGGCTTTCCAATCGAGGAACCGGGCGACGTGCCTTTCTTTCCTCCCTTTCCACCGCCGCCTCTTTTCATGGCAGCTTTTTGACCTCGTCGATCGGCGAGCATGCGCTTATCTACGGACGGTCCACCGGCGTTGCCTTTATGCATTTTCCTCGCCACCACGTGCTTAATTTGCTTTTTGCGGCCGTTGGCGAGTTTATTCGCTTTGGCGTAAATTGCTTCAATTTCTCGAACTTTCGAAACGTCAGGAATATCGTCTTGATCCATGATGGCGCCCGCGCGTTGTCGAGCTTCGCTCATTTTATCCTTGGCGCGTTTTTTCTTTCGCAATTTAGCCTCGGCGACTTTTTTGATCGACCGTTCGTCAACTTTAATGGAGACGCTCGCGAGAGCTTCCTCGTAGTCGCTCTGATCGTAAATCGGTTCCGCTTTCATGAATCTTCGCTCGTCGTCGACAAACCAATCAGGCAAGTCTCTCGGATCGTCCTCAAATGCGTACCGGTTGTACGCGTCTTCGATGATTTCTTCGCGTTGTTTTCTTCGAAGCATTTTTTTGCTAATGGCGAGGATTTCGGCTCGGGCGCCATCCGAGAGTTCGTCGACGTCTGTAGATTCATCGCTATCAGAACCATCAGCGCGTACGCGCTGACGACTTCCTTTCGCGTTTCTTCCCACGCCTCTATCAGATACGTCGTCGTCATCATCATCATCATCATCATCGTCGTCGTCGTCGTCGTTCTCTCGAGCATCGTCATCGTTTCCTCTGGGAACAATATGTAAATCATCTGCCGCCGCCTCGGCACGCAGCGCTCGTCTTTTACGTCCGACGTCCACATCGTCTGAACCTGAATCGTACGTCGTGTCGTCACCATTTCCGTTCTTACCACCACTCGTTTTCTTTCGCTTCTTATCGAGTTTATCCTGTTGTTTTTTACTTTTCAGTTCACCTTCCTTGGCAATCTTCGCCGCTTCTTTCGCCTTCTCCAGTTTCCTCGCTCTCGCTTGTTCCCGTAGACTTTCGTAATCGTCTTCGTCTTCATCAACGACGACATCGTCTTTGTCGTTCTTCTTTTGTTTCTTCTTCATCATATTTTTCTCTTCTTTTGCTTCTTCCCTCGTTGTCTTTGTTATTTTCTTTTCCGCCGCCGCCTTGCCGCTCGTCGCTGCGGAGGTTGTTTTTTCAATTTCCGAAAAAAGATCGTTGGAAAACCATCGATCGACGGTTGCCTTTGAGTTTGGTTTCACTTTGCTCGGGTCGAACTCGACGATCAGATTGTTTTTGTTTTTATCCTCCTTCGTTTTTTTCTTCCTGTTCTTCTCTTCGCCTTCTACGTCTTCGTTCTTCTCCCATTCCAACGGCGCGTCGTCGTCTTCCTCGAAACCAGTCTCCTCGCTATCGCTTTCATCGCTCTCATCGACGTCTTCGTCATCATCCGAGCCAAGCTCTCCATCGCCTTCGCCTTCTAACGTCGCCCTCTTATCGCGTCTCATCGCGGATCCTTTCGAGCCTTCTCCAACCGACCGGCCTTTCTTCTTTTGCCTTTCTTTGTACTGTTTGTACAAAGCGTCTAAACTCGAGTCTAGCCGCGACGTGTCGTTTTCCACGTCATTTTCTGCGTCAGAGTCTTCAGAGTCGTATCGGTTTTGTCTTCTGCGAGCCGCGTTCAGTTCCGAGTCAGAGTCTTCGTAATAGTCAGCCGGCACAGACGGAGCGGCTTGGTTTGCGACCGTATCGACATCCTCCTATTTTTTGTTGGTGGGTGAAGAAAATGGTCAGTTTGGCGTAAAACTATATTTACTACCAACAACGCGTCGCGCGCGAGCGACGAAAAAAAGAAAGAAAAAAAGCCTCAGATGGGTAAACGGCATGTTTTTGCATAAGGTTTTCAGTTTACGCGGGTTCTAACGCCGCTCAAGTGAGTAAGCGAGTATCTTCACCGGCTTTTGAATACATACAGAGAGAGAGAGAGAGAGAGAGAGACGTTAAGAAAAAAACGAGAGAAATCGAAAGAGACAAAAAACAAACGCTCGCGCGCGGCGGCGATGCGCAATCTAACGCACCTTTGTTTTCAATCGAACCAAAGAGAATAAATCTTCCTCCGCCACGATAGCTTCGCCGTCTCCTTTTAATCCTAACTGCGCGCGTATTCTATCCTTCTGTTTCATTTTAGCCTGCTTTTTCTTTTTCCTTCTCGCCTCCGCGTCCATGTTTCCTTGCAATTCCTCCATTTCGCTCAGCAAGCGCTCGTTTTCGTCCTCGGGCACCGCCGCTTTATTTTCATTATTCTCGTCCTCCTCGTCCTCGTTGGCGTTTGTCGTCGTCCTCGGTTTCACCTTCTTATCCTCCATACCTAACCGTTTCCTCACTTGCAAACGCCACTTCAACAACATCTTAAAATCGCTCTTGTTCAAAACGCCCAAGTCTCGAAAGAGCGTCCGAATTTCCTCGTTCGTCTCCTCGCACGCGTCTAAATCCATAAATCCATCCTTTGGGGGCACCACGTTCGTTCCTTTCTTTCCTTTCCCACCGTCTAAAATAAAACAGTGGTACATCCCTAACATCTCCGCCGGTTTCTCGTTTGTGATAAAATTCTCCGCGTACGTCTCTTTATACAGCGAATGTAACCCGTCCTCGTAGCCGCTTCGATTTCGCTTCGCTTTTTCCACCTTCAAAACGTCCCTGTTCTGCTGTCCTCCTTTGTTACCTTGTCCGCCATCCTCCACGTTCGCGAATAAATACTCCGCCTTTAACAACCTCGGATCAATTTTCGTCGGCGCCAAGTACCCTTTACACACGACGAAAATCTCCGCCGACGAGTCTCT
>JACLAA010002684.1_pt1 | contig 30457 bp, 20 predicted proteins | sample 8027891 | NCBI WGS metagenome assembly JACLAA01 (sample SAMN15724900, study PRJNA655200) | protist metagenome | isolation source: fluorescence activated cell sorting (FACS) single amplified genomes of... | place: Spain: Blaines Bay Microbial Observatory, Mediterranean Sea | collected 2016-01-19 | reverse complement strand
TGGCTGAGGCGGCCCCGTCGACGGGGGAAAAGGGCGACGACGATGGTTTCGTCCCGGTGGACGAAAGCGCGTTAGCGGCAGGGACGGTGGCGTACGGGACGTACGACACGTGCGACACGTGCGAGATGTGCTCGGTGGAGGAGCCGCCAAAAGGCGTGGATACGGGGAAAGCGGCGAAAGCGAAGGAAACTGCGTCGGGGACGACGCGCGATGGAAAAATCCACTGCAAAAAGTGCTTCGGGTGTAACGTCGTCTTGTCGCGGTTGGAATCGAATCAAAATTTGCACGGTAAGAAAGTGAAGATGTTTGCCGGCGCTTCCGGAGCAGCCGTCGTGAGAGGGTACACGAAAGAACACGGCAACGTGATCATAAAGTCCTGGTGCGATTTCGGTGGGTACAAGCAGCACCCGGAAACCGCCGCGAAGCATCCGTTGACGTGCAACGAAGAGACGCAATCGAAAAACACCCAGTGTCCGATTAAAGGCGGCATTCACGCGTACGGCGAGTGCAACTACAAATTTCTCAACGCGCTCGACAAACTGACTGTAGATTCAAATTTAACCGGCGTCGTCCCTCGAACGTGGACTGGTTCCGTGAAAACCTTTTTACCGTGGGACGGACACGCGGTCCAAGGCCACAAAATTGACGTGCGCTCGCAATTTTACGAGGTCGCCAAAGGCTACTCAATCGAAGCCGTTTACGGAAGCTCGGTCGCGCAAGACACAGTGGAGATGTTCAAAAACATCAAACACGAAGAAGTCATCAAAGCTGCCACGTTTGATTTGCTCTTTTCCGAGCAAGACAGACACGGTCAAAACGTATTTGTCACCGAAGAAGGCGACGTCACGCTCATCGACTCCGAAGGCTGTTTCGGCCCGACGAATTCTTTGTTACTTCCAGGCGGACAGAAATTCGAAGTCTACCGCATAGGGTACAACGCGGTGTGTTGCGGTAATACCCCGTTATCGTGTCCACAACCTGCCGGCGAGAGGACGGCGCCGATCGTCGCCATGGACTACCGATGCCACGCCAAAGACCATTTCGTCGGTTTCGATTGGCCGAAAGGCGTGGAACCCTTTTTACGCAAAATCCAAAAGATGACCGAAGACGACGTCCACGAAGTCTACGAAATGACGCGAAAAGAACACGCCACGCACTTGAAACGAACCGTCGACGAATTACTCGAACTTGGTTTCGAAGGCGCTCTGTTAAAAGCTTACCAAAGGCAAAATCGAGGCGACGGTCTTACCTACGGAAACAACTACTGGTACCCGATCACGCGAGCCTGTTGCGGGAACGATATCTGCCCAATGCGAGTCGACGACGCCGTCGGTCGAGTAAACATCGAAAAAAGCACGCAAGGCGAACTCGCGGAAAAATTATGGGGTGATAAATACGTCCACGGATTGGACGTGAAGAACTCTCCCTCGGCGACTTTACTCGCGCTTTCTTCCTTGAACGTTCCGAAACCGGAAACGAGCGCGGACGCGTTGGTCGATCGATTGAAACAACAAGAACAACAACAACAAACAACACGTAAAACTCATTAGAAAAGAATACGTTCTTAGCCATAGTATATACCGCGCGTACATAATCATGAATGCGTTTAGAGTGTTGAAAGTCGTCGTCGCGACGAAGAAGTGTTGTTCTCGCACTCGTTTTGGACAGGAAGCTTTTTTTTTCTCTCAAATCGTCATTAAAAAACAGACAAATGGTCGCTTTTTCTTCCACGTCGACGAGTTCTTCGACGAATTATCCATCGAGTATTCATCATCATCGAGGGAGACGAAGAGGGAGAAGGAGGTACCAAAAGAACTCCCTTTATTACGACGAGAACAAGAGCGACACTTTCGCGAGGAAGAGCAAAGGGAACGATTCAGACGACGCGAGAGTAAACGACGACGAGGAGGAGGAATCTGACGACGGAAATGGAAAAAATCAATTTAACATTTTCCGTCCGTCGTCCTCTTCGGACGAAACCGTCGTCGGCGCGGAAGGGGTCCCTCAGTTCATCATCGAAGCCGAGCGCAAATCGGTCCCACTCCGTCGCCCACGGTTAGCCACGTACGCGATTTCCTCGTCCGTGGCGGCGGCGCAGTTGGTGTACATCTTGCAGCAATCGTCGAGTTTGGAAAACCCAATCTTAGCGGCGGCGAGCGACGTGTGCGTGATGATCGTGGGGAGTTTACTGTGGAGAGAAGAGCTGAGAGGACGAGCGAAACGATTGAAACGGATATGGAAAGAGGCGAAAGAGAGAGAGACGGCGATGACGAGAGCGGAGCAAGGGTTAGGGGAGACCGTCTGGACGGCCAGGATGAGGAACGTGAATAAGAAAGGAGGTGGAGGAGGAACCGCCGCCGGGGAAAGTAACACGAACAACATGAACAACAACAACATCGACGCGAGTACGAGTAGCAGTAGCAACGGTAGCAGTAGGAGCAACAGCAATAACGAGACCACGACAAAGAGTACGGAAAAGGGTAACGAAAAAGAGTACTACCCGACTGGCGTTACCGTCTCGGAACTGAAACAGAGCGACAAACAGCGTCGAGTGGTTGAAGTGAACGGTAAGAAAGTCTTGTTACAATATTTCATGGACGAGTTGTATTGCGTCTCGAACAAGTGCCCGCATTTAGGTATTTCGATGCAAGGGAAGACGGCTTTATTGAGCGCTGGATTGGAAGCGCCGAAGAGAGAAGGGTCGAAAGCGCCGTGCATCGTGTGTCCCGCGCATCAGACGGCGTTCGATATGGAGAGCGGAGAGGTAGAAGGGGAGTGGTGTCCGAAATTGATTGGAAAAGGCGTGCCGATTTTGGGGAAGGCGTTGGAAAAAGAGAGGAAACCGATCGAAGTGTTCAAGACGCGAGTAGAGGAAATGACCGGGAGCATATTAGTCGCCGTGCCGTAAACTACTATTGTAAAATTTATACATCTAAATCTATGACGACGTTGTGTTATTATCACGGCGAGACCACTCGCGTCCCGAAAAACCACCACTTACGTAAGCATTAACTCGGCGTAAAACTCTCCATGATGGCGCCGGCGGCGGATACACCACTCCATTCTTGCGTTTGGCTTTCGATCAAACCGTTTTTGCTCGTCTTCCACGTGACCGTCCCGGTGTATGGTTTCACTCGCGGGTGCCACGGCAGCTTTAAATACCCCTCGCAATCATAAATACCCACTATAGTATTCTCGTCTTTCACCTCTATGCTTCTCAAATCCACCGAACTGTTCTCCGGATCGAATAAAATCTTCAAAGCGTTGACGTATTTGCTCAGCGATTTCGTCGTATTCGTCGGGTCGATAAATCGACAGTCGTCCTCGAAAATCTCCGGCGTCACGTTCCCGGTGACGAAATACGCGCCTCTGAACGTCCCATCTGCGTTTTTCTCCACCGGTTGTAAATCTCTCCTTAATATTTCTTTGATTTCTTCGATGGACGCATCCGTTCGCTTCTCGTTTCCTATTCGCGTTGGTTTTCCCAGAGGTGCCAGTTGCAAAGCATTCGCCTCCTCTGTTTTTGTTGCGAGGAGGACACCAACACCACTCGAGGAGAGAGAGAGCACCATTTTCGTCATCATCGCTCTCCTCGTCTTCTTCAGTTCTTCTTCTTTCTCTTCTTCGTCTTCTTCTTCATCCGCTTTGTTGTTGTTGTTGTCGTCGTTGCTTTTCGTCCTCCTCCTCGAACGCAGAGTTCGTCTTCTTTTCCCCGTCGTCGTCGCGGGGTGGTGGTAATGGTGGTCATCGCGACGAGAACGCGAAGAAGAAGTCGAGGAGGAAAAGGAGGAGGATAAAAAGCAGTTCGTTCGTCCTGCAGAGTGAGGAGGAGTCGTTTGCATCGTCATCATCATCCTCCAAAGTGGGTTGTTGTTTGGGGAAAAAAGTGATGATTTTTCTCTTCATTATATTTGAGTTGCTTGCTGCTTTCGGGCGCGAGTCGTGCGAGATCAACACCGCACAGAGACGTTGTTTGAGAGAAAGAGAGAGAGAGAGAATTCAGAGAGAGAGAGAGAATAAATAGTACGCGCGTAAGTAAGCGTAAACAGAGCAAAACAGAGTCTCATTGGTGCAATCACCAATCACTTAAAGCGGGGAAAGAGAGGGAGAGAGAGAGACAGAAACACGTAAACATGGCGGACCAACAGAGACTCAAATCCTCTCGACAGAGAAATATCGCGCAAGCGTTGCGTAAAGTCGACGCGGCTGGACGAGAGGCGGCGATTTCTGCAAGGTTAGACGCGTTAGAACGGGACGCGTTACCGGACGACGACGAAGGAGGAGGAGGCGACACCATGGACGAGGAGTTCGTGGTCGAGGAACCGAAGTTGGACGGGGCGATGACGAAGATTGTTCCGGCGTCGAAGAAGAAAAAGAAAGGAGGAAGCGAAGGAGGGGGGTCAAATGCGAAGGGTGGTGGGAGAGCGACGCGTGGAGCCGGCGGGGATTCGAGTAAAGCGTTATCGGCGAAAGCGCTGAGGACGTTCAATCAACTGTTAGAGGCGAACGCGTTAGACCGAGCGCCGGTCGGGATACCTACGTACACGTCCATCGCGGCTGGGCCGCCGAGTAGCGGCGCGCCGAGAAAGTTTTGCTCCGTGTGCGGATTTCCGAGCCCGTACACGTGCTCGCGTTGCGGCATGAGATTTTGTTGCAGGAAGTGTAATCAGATTCACTCGGAAACCAGGTGTTTGAAAATGTTAGGGTAATATAAACGTATACATGCATAGCAAAAAGTGATTGATTCTTAGAAAGAATAATGATGTAGTAAAAAAGAGAAGTCAAAGTATTACACGTAGAATGAAAGTGCGTATAATCGTCGTCCATCTTTGTCGCATAAAAACTCCATCGATATGCGCTCTAAAGCGTGATGATGTCCAATTTTTTCCTTTCTTTTCACTCGTAACGCTTCATTTTACCACTTGAAAAAAAAGTCAAAACACTTAAATACAACTGCACTTACTTTCACAGCGCATACCTCTCGCAGCACTACTAATATAATAAATATGCAAAGATTAGACGCCTCCGACGTCGTCGGTTTGTGCAACGACGAACTCTATCGCCGCTATTGCGCGTTTCCTGGCGTGTATTCCGCGCCGCACGATTTAGATGATTTAGATTTGCACCCCCCCGGGGAAGAGGAGGAGTCCGCTGATCCAGAAAAAGTGGCAAAGCGACTCGCGGAGCGCGAGGAAGGGACGGCGTTGTATCACGCGTGCGAGGCGCAGTATTTTCACTCGCAACTGCCGCTGACGGAGAACGCGGACAGCAGTGTGAGTTCTTCTTCGTTGTGGTCGAAAAGTAAGCAACATGAAAATCGGAGGAAGAAAAAAACGTACGTTTCGAAGGAGTTTGCACAGATTGGCAGCACGGAAGCGTGTTCTTCGCTGAGAGCGATGAAGAAAAAATTGAACGAGTGTCACAAAGACGAGGAAGGATTTTTTTACATCGTGCAGTTAAGAACGGAACGGCTCAATGGAGACGTGGAGATTGTTTTGGACGAGTATAGGAATAAAGTTGAGAACGAGAGCACGAGCGAGGAAGAAGACCGGGGCGAACATCAGGAGAACGTCGACGAGAAGGTGAATGAAAGTAATGATAATACTAATACTAATACTAATACTAATACGAAAGAAGGAGATGATACAGAAGAAGAAAAAGAAGAAGAAGAAGACGACGACGACGACGACGATGACGACGATGAGAACGATGGAAATATTAACGAAGAGTTTGTGCGCATAAACGGAACGATAAATGTTGAAGCGATTACAAAGATTTGGATCGTTCGGAGAGCGGGCACGTACGGGATGAGCGGGAAATTCACCTGCGTAGATCCGCCGATGATCTCAATCGATGATTTCTAATCAATTAAACTATTGCAAAGCACACAAGCGTAAATAGCATTAAAAGCCTATTTCACGCATTCTCACCAACTGCCTCAGCTCTTCGGCCCATTGGTCCATGCCTTTCTGACTCTCAAGTTCCGCACATTTCGAGTCTTCTTGGCTTCTAGTCGTCACGTCACACGTCCCCGTGTTGCAATCGCCGCACGCGAACAAACCTCTATCGTTTGCCCACTTTCGAAACGGTTCGAACCGATCTTTGGCAAACGCGACTAATAAAACGCGTCTTTGCTTGGCCACGTTCGCGAGCTCTTTCGACCACACTAAATGATCCACTCGAAACAATTCTATCGATTCTGGTTCGTCCTTGTTCTCTTCCTCGTCCGGTTGCGTTCCAGGAGCGATGGCATACACGAAATACGGAAATCTTTGACTAAACTCCGGGGCAAATCCCAACGCGTGCGCGCGCATGATGATCACCGAAGGCATACCGTCGCCTAGCGCGCCAGTCGCGCTCAAACCATCGAGAACACCGCTCTGTAGCTCGTCCGCAGCGGATAAGATGATCGGAATGCCACCTACCATCGCTTCTCGAGGCGACAGTTGTAACAGCTCAATTTTCGTGCCTTTTCGCTTTCCTTCTTCGTCTAAACCGGAACCAAAATATTGCGTCCGCCCCCAATCGGCTTCACCGATTGAGCCAAACACTTCCTTTTTGCTCACTTGCTTCGTTTTCCTCGCCTTCCCGACAAAACTCGAGACTAATCGCAATCGTTTCGCATCCTTTACGTTCGGCAAAGCCAGTTTCATTTGCTCCAACGCGAAGAATTGTTCCGGCGAGCCTTCGAATATTCTCGCCACTCCCGGGACAGCGTTTTTCCGAAGCGCTCTCGCCGCGGCTAACGCGAATGGCGCTTCTTTCGCTCCAATTGCTAATATGACGAGATGATTGTTGTTCCCGATGCGAACGAGGTCCCTTAAATGGGCGGAATGTTTCGACATGCGGGATTGCGCGCGTTTTCTACTTCTACCGAGCAACGCTCTCCTGCTCCTTCTCTTCTCTTCGCTATTTGCTAACGTATCTACGACGGCCTCTTCGATCTTTTCCTCCACGCTTTCCTCTGCGAGTATCCCCGAAGCTTTCTTCTCCTCGTCTTCCTCCAACGCCTCTCTTATTAAAGAAGGAAACATCCCTAATTTCTCCTCGGCGTCTTCATCCACCCCCCAATCGGTCTTCCCCATGCCTCGCAAGCGATACGCGTTCGTTTCTGCGAGAAACGCGATGTAATTCCTCGCGAATCGGCTCTCTAAATCTCTCGCTAAATGTTCAAACAAAGCATCCCTTCTCTCCTCGCCGGCGTTGGCGGACGTTAAACGTCCCAGATACGCGCAGTGTCGATTATAAAAATACGGAACTTGCGCCGCTCGAATTCTGGCGTCGCACGCCGACGCGTCTTCGTGTATCTCCTCCAATATCGTAGGAAACATGTGTTCGTTATCCGTCGTCCCTAACATCGCCTCCACCCCAGTCGCGTTGCTCAAGAACGCCCTCGCTTGCTCCAACCAACCACCGGACGCGCCGCTCGATACTTCAGATTCGTACGACGAAGACCCCCCGTAGTAGTACATCCTTCCGTCCGTCCCAGGTCTTCCTCCTCCTCCTCCGCGATAGACCACCAACCCGCACAAAGCAATCACCACCACCGAAATCAGCCCTCCTCCTAAACACGCCTTCCCTCTCGCCTTTTGTCGCTCCGTCATCGGCACCTCATCATCATCCTTGCTCTTCCCTTCAATCATCGACGCGTCGTCGTCGAGTGGTGGGTCCCACGTTTGCACGGCTCGCGCCGCGAAGTTAATGACTTTAGCGTAGGAGTAGGAAATGTACGCGCACACGTTCGTCGTCATCATCATTTGCATCATCGACGCGTCGTCTTTGTCGTCCGCCGAGATGGCCTCCACGAGGAGGACTGAAGGTGGATTCTTTCCCTCCTGTTCTTCCTCCTCTGCCATTCTTATCATAGGAAGAGCTCTCTCACTCGATGAAAAACATAATATATATGAAGAGTTAAAATACGCGTGTGACACAATGTAGAAGTGAGGAGGATTTTATGGAAAATGTGGTGAAAATGGATAAAGACTTTTCGGTCTTCGCGCGATCGGTTCATTATTAAGTAACAGTATTACAACAACCATTTCTTCATTCTACCCATTCTCAACCATTTCCTGAGCATGGAGAACGTTTTAAGTTCGCTCAGACGGACGCGTAAAGCCATCGTCACGCGTCTTCGATCGACGCGGTTTTCCCGAAAGTTGACTTGGCTCGGTTTCGCTCTCGACTCGTGGTCGAGTAACGTTTGGATGGATTTGAACGCTTCGCGTCGAGCGGTCGGGTAGCGTTTGCCTGGAGTGAGTGCGCGGATGGCGACGAGGTTTAACGCTTCGGTGATCTCGTTGGCGCGGGTGTCTTTCTTTTCGAGTTCGAACGCTTCTTCTTCTTCTTCTTCGTCGTCGGTATCGTCTTCTTCGACCGAGAATATGGCGTCAGCGATTGCAATCAGCTTTCGCGACGGCCGACCGTTCGGGTGCACCTTAAATCGACTCGTTGTACCTTCGTTAGTTAGCTCGAAGACTTTCTTTCTCACAAATCGTGGATTCTCAAATCCGTAGACTTTATCGCACGCCGCGAAGAGCTCTTTGAAAGATATCGTAACCGAATTGTGCGGGTTACGGCTGGAGGTGGGTAGGAACCCGTACCGACGCAACAATTCACCATCGGATAATTCGCCGTAAGTATTAAAGATTTCGTCACCTTTGCGAATGTCGCGAACTGCAATCATGTTCAAGCGATTGGTAGAAGCGTCGTGGGAGAGCTTTACCGAGGCTAAAGCCGGATGCGCATGGTTTAGCATGTCCCAAAATGGCACTAACGCTTGTGTTTCCGTTTCATCTTCACCGAGAGTAAATGAATACGAGGCGACTATGTTTACCGCATCTCGATACAAACGCGCGAGCGAATGACTATGGGACGCCTCCGACGCGTTCGATGCCGGTTTCGAAGACGAGATGTCTTCTTCGTCTTCGCTATCATCCTCGCTATTCTTATTCATGTTATTGTTCTTCATCATTTTTCGTTTCTTGCTAGTGTTATTATTATTATTATTATTCACGTTCCCGCGATCATCGTCGTCGTCTTCACTCGACATCATCATCTCCACGTTCACCTCTCTCTCTTTATTCCTCTTCTCGTTCTTCAATAATTGCCCAATCGCCTCTCTCAACGTCTTCGGAACCTTCCCTTTGCCGTTCGCGATGGCCTCAAAAAACGGTCTCGCGACCTCCTCAAAGTGTAACTGGGTCAGAGACGGCACCTCTTTGCTCTCCTCGTCTGCGTACGATTTAAACCTCGTCCAGCAATCCGTCCCTCTGAGACGTTCCTTCTGGGCTTCCGTCCACGAGAGCAAACAATCGGAAAATTTTTCGACTCTCGGCATCGTCGCCAAGTACCGGTAGTATTTAGACTCTTTACCTAACGCTAATTCACACGTTACCGCGACCACTAAAGCTTCTCGCTGTAACCTCGGTTCGCCATTATCCGCTCTCTCTTCTTCTTCTTCTTCTTCTTCTTCTTCTTCTTCCCCTTCCTCCACCATTCCGCGATGCCGCCCGACCGCCTCCGTTTCCTTAACAACCTTCTGACAGTCCCTTAAATTCAACTCCACGACCGCCGACGCGCACGCGGACAAACTTTCCGCCAATAAAACCGAATCGTCCGGTACGGACACAATAACTGCGCCCTCTTTAATATCCTCCGTCGCCACGCACCCTCGGTAGTATCTCGAAGACTGACTCGTGGTGCTTTCATTGCCGCCGCCGAAAACGGTTCCTCCGTTTCTGTTTCGAAAGTATCCAATCGTACACCCGCGCAAATCGACGCGTAGCTCGCGTTTCAAGTAGTCTAAGTACCTCAATTCGACCGAGGAGAGAGGTTGTTTATTGATACTACTTTTGTCGTCGTCGTGACGCACACCTGGTGGTGGTAATGGTGGTGACTTTGCGAGAAACTTTTTATTCTTGTTGGTATTCGTCTTTAAAGGCGAACGCATGGTGCAAACTTGTGAGGAGGAAAAATCGAGCGACGCGAAGCTCAAATCTATATACTACAAATCACAACTCTCTCTTTCTCTCTGCTAAACGTCTATATTACGCGCACACGTCCTCTAAAGTGTACCTCCCCCGAAATTCCTCTCGAATAGTGCTAAACCCTCGGTTTGGATTCTCGGCGTTTTTGGGCCCGTAGGTGATGTAAAACAACACCCGTCTACTCTCGCTGACGTTTTCGGTACCGCAGTGTAACAGTCGCGAGTCAAAGACGGAACCATCGCCGGTTTTAAGCAACGCTTTGACGTTTGGTTTTAACAAGGTTGGACCTCCGAGTTCTAAGTTCTCTTGGAAAGATTTGTGCGCCTCTAACGTGTTCGTTTCCGGGATGAATAAGGTAGGACCCATGGCTTCGGAGACGTCTTGCAAGGCGATGAAGGTGGTCACGGCGCAGAGGTTTTGGCGGTAGTTCGTATCCGGGTGAACCGGTTGTCTGGAACTTTGCGGATCCGAGACTAAAGCGGCGAGTTCTAGAAGTTCAATTTGGTTTTCGTCGGAACTCGTCCCGCCTATCTTTCTATTCCCGCACGTTTTCGCGAGGATCTGTCTCAAATTCGCGCTCGCCTCCTTGACCGCTTTGCGCACCGTCGGCTGTTTCAAATCCAACTTGTAATCAAACCTATTTTTCCGCGAATACACGTTTCCAAAGTTTGGGTTGGTTCTGTCCTCGGAATCTTTCGCGATTGCGGAGTTGATGTGTTCCAACAGCTCTCTGCACGTCTCTTCGGAGAGGACCTTTACCACGCCGACGCATCCTCGCGCCTCCAAAACTTTCGCCCCGTCCTCCTCGCTCTTCGTGTCGTCATCACCATCATCGCTCATTATCGACGAAGAAACCATCCCCAAACGCCCACTCTTCCCCGCGTACTTCTCCATGTACTCCTTCTGCTTACTCACTCGATCTAACGTCGCCGCTTCCGTCGTTTCCGCTTGATTTTCAAACGACGTCACCATCCCGTACCCAGCGAGAAGCACAGTCACGAAAACAACCACAAAGTTCGCCCCGGAATCGAATCCTTCCGGCGCCGTCGGCCCGCCTTGGAAGACTTCACCCGTGGCGGTTAAAATCTCTCTCGCAAATGCGGGTTCTGCGTTTAAGAACATTGCGTTCACGAAGAGGAGGAAAGAGTTCGTGGTTTTTGTTCTCTTTTGTCTTCTTCTTCTTCGATCGTCATCCTCTTCCGCGCAAGTTTCCCTAAAAGTGGATAAATCGGATGCGCGCGATGACGACGAGTTTAAGGAAGAAAAAGAACGAGACGCACCAAAACGAAAGCCTTTTACGACGAGAGCTTTTTTGCTCGGCTTCTTTTTGAAATCATCGTCCTTCTTGTTTTTAATATCGATGGCGCGATGATGATTCACGCGCAGGAGCATGGTTTCTTATGAGGCAAAGAGAAGGACTTCAATACCTACACAATACGAGTAAAGCGCTCGCGCCTTTATAACAATTCATCAAATTCTATTTCACTCTGCGTGTTTTCTCTCGCGCAACTTTCCTTCCTCGCAGATTTGCAGCGCGGTCATTTTCGCCAACGGACCTGTATCCGCGCGTAAATAAACAACTTCGCTCAACTCGTTTGCGTAGCGCTGCGATAACGCCGCGCACATTCGGCAGCACTGCAAAGTGACGAGGAGCGTTTTCTTCGTCCTGGTTTTCTCGTGGTTCAAGAGTAAGTTCATCTCAGCGTGCAAGATTTTGTTTCCTCCGTTTGTGTTTTTAGCCAAGGATATGATTTTACCGGTCGCGTCGTCTCGAAGCGCGGCGACGACGTTTCTGTGAGAGGCGCGCTCGAAGCGCTCTTCTTTTTCCTCTTCTTCCTCTCCTTTCGATTCTTCTTGGCTTCTGTTTGAATTCGAGGAAAATCGAACGAAGAACGCATCCGCGTCGCTTGGATACGAAGAATTTTGTGCATCTTCCGCTCTCCCGAACTCATCTTCAATCATTCTATCTGATTCGAGTTTGCCTCGCATCAACGCTCTTTCGCTAAACTCCGTCACGTCCACGCACTCGTATCCAACGCCTTCTCTTCCCTCGTCGTCATTTTCGTTTTCCACCTCCTCCATCTCTTCCTCCTGTATGACGCACACCTTCGAGTGACCAACTTTCACAACCGCTCGATCAAATTCAGACAACGTCAAAACCTTCGTTTTCTTCTCCGCCTCTTCTTCCAAACAACGCGTATCGTCCTCGCGACCACCGCCTTTACGCACGACGAACATCCTCTCTCTGCACTTCGTGTCCCCGTAGTTCCTCTTTTCCCGTCCACTCTCCTTCGCTTCAAACGCGAGTTCTCTTAACCCGCATATTAAGTTGAACGTGGAACTTTTTATGTCGCTCGTCCGTCTGGCCACGTATAAAATCCTTCGGTTGTGTGTGTCCAACGCGAACGCGATATCGTCGTCTCTATTCGCAATATCATCACCAATACCGTTAGTAAAATCAGCAACATGTTCTCTGGCAAATTTTCCGGCTTTCTTTTCCTCTCTCGTCGCCGCGTGCGGTCCCTTCGTTTTGTTCGCCCTCCTTTTCTTTTTCCTAAAACTGCTCTCCGAGCTCTTTTCCTCCTTTTCCTCCTTTTCGTCGTGAGAAGAAGAAGAAGAAGTCGTCATCATCATCTTCGAAATTCTTCTCATCTGAAGCGGGTGATGCACGTTCGTTAGAATCCTTCTCTCTTTTCCTCCTCCTCTTCGCGCAAACAGATAAAGAAGAAGAGCCCCCGAGGAGGAGCGCTTAGAAAAAGCAAACGATATTGACGACGCTTTCATGTCGTCATTTCATCGTTTCAGCCGGTTTTCCTCGTCCTCGTCGTAAGAAGAAGAAAGAGATATACAAAGAGAGAAAGAAGCCTTTCGCTTTTCTGAGATGGTTTTTTCTCCAGTATTTAGGGCAACAAATAAACCCTAAACACATTGGAGAAAAAGCTCTCCTTTTTGGAATATTTTTCCTCTCTTCTCTCTTCTAAAGTTCAATCCCCTTTCTTAAGAGCGCGTAGTTTGAATAACACGCGCGGAATACGCGACGACTCCTTCCTCTTCGCGCAGAGTACTACAAACGAGAACACTTCATCATCACGATGATGAATGTTATGAATTGTTTAAAATCGTACGTGCTCACGCACGAGTACACGGAAGAAACAATCTTGAGATATTTCTTTTCCCTCGCCTTCCTCTCGTTTCTGACGCACGAACTTTTACATCTGATGAGCGCGTCGATCTTCCCGAAGTATCTTTTCGGCGAAAAGAAATGGGAGAAACTCGCGAAACACCGACGGGCGCAAGTGGTGCACGCGCCGAACCAAATTTTGAACGGCTTACTCGCCGGGCAAGTCGTCAGGGGAAGTTTAGAACGATTTCCGTCCGCGATGAAAAAGAACGGGAAATTTGACGTCGGGAGACGCTTGGAAACCACCACGAGAGGAGGAGGACTGTTTGGCGGATTTTTGAACCTGTTGACGCGAGGAGGAGTTTTAGGAGGAGAAAAGAAGGCGGTGACGTTTAGACGGACGACAGTGCTCGCGACGGCGGCGTCGTGCGGGTATTTGATGTATGATTTCTTGTTGTTGACTATTTTCGATCGGAAGAACATGCTCCGAGCGCACGGGAGACGACAGTATATGATTTACATCATGCACCACGTGTTGCCGCTGTTGATGTGGCCGGTGGCGACTCGGTACGGGACGTTTGAGTATTTCGTCGCGTGGGGCGTGAGGTCGGAGTTGAGTCAAGCCGCGATGGGGTTGAGAACTGTATGCATTGGGATGGGGATTTTAGATACCATTTACGGGGTTATCGTGCAGTTGAATTTCGTCGGGGTGTACTTTTGGGTGAGGATGTGGCCTTTGTTGGATCACGTTCGCTCGATGGCGAAAGCGGATTGGTTCGCAGAGAATGTGCCGAGGTGGCAGTTGCCGTTCGCGTTCTTTACCGTGCCAGTGCCGGCGATGTTGAACGTGTACTGGTGGTTTATGATTATGGGCGCGTTTTGGAAAGTAGTTAGCGGCGGGAATAAGAAGAAGAAGGAGGCGTGAAGAAGGAGGCCTCGTCTACGTAGAAAAAAATTGCTGTAGAAGTAGTGTTGATTCGGTGTTAATGTTGCTTATTTATTGTTATTGTTATTATTCTTTCTACACGACGGATGTGGATTTGTACAGGCACACACAACAAACACGATTTATCGTTAGAAGGCATCATTCACGGCGCTCGCGTATAAAAACTCTTTTACCTGCGATGTCCCGCTGATCGTTTTTATCGGTACGAGAAACTTACACTTACGTTTCTCGTTCTTCTCGAATTTTTCGCGCTCTAATCCGGCTGTTTTCGCGCGTTCGGTGATGCGCTTTTCGCGAATGGACACGCCCGAAAATGATTCGAACTCTTTCGCGCGTCTTCCATTTCCGATGTTAAACTTATCGTCATCGCGTACGATAACCTTCCCGCCGGCGGCGTCTTCTGAAACTGCGCCGTCGCACACGATTTGAAAAATACGCCGGCAGGAGTACTCGTTCAACCGCGTTCGTCGATTGACCGCTTGAGGTGTCCCGTATCCGGCGTCGTAAATGCTCGCGTATAACAAACGACCTTTGCGTCTGTCTTCTAGAAAAGACTCGCGTCTGTGTTGCGGATCGTGACAGTGTAAAAGCGGCACGATTGGAGGTGTTCTCGCGTCCCAATTTTTGGTAAACAACTTGATAGACGTAGACACTTCTTCGCCTAAATACAAAAACGGCGCGTGCACATCCGACGGACAATCTCGAATGAACGCCTCACTCGGACCAAACGTGAACAAATTCGACACGAATGGTGATTTTAACGACCTCTCTGGTTTCGCATGTAACTTGGACGCGAAAAAGTGCGGGAAATGTTTCCCGAACGCGTGCGCGGTGAGCATAGCCGGAGCGTTTCTTTCCTCTTTCGACGGAAAAATTCTTTTGCCGTATATGAACACGTGGTGATCCGTCTCGTACGTTTCCGGATTCAAAACGGGGGAAGTTTCCAGATCGTACCCTAATGGATGTGCGGTTAAGACGACACCGTTATCATTGTTGTGGTCTGCTTCGTTATCCTTTTCCGCTTCTTCCAACTCGCGAAACAACGTTTCGTCCCAATCGGCGTCGAATGCCGTTTTCGCGTCGACGTATAAAATATGCGATTCGCCACCCCACAATCGATCGGCTAAGTGTCTCGAATAGCACGGCCCATCCGACGAATCCCAGTTCACGTGCGTTTCTCTCACGTTTTTCAACCATTCCTTTTCCTTCTCGTTTTTTATGCCGTCGAAAATAGCGCGCGCGTTGTGCGCCTTCTTCTCCTTCTCGTCTTCGTATTCTTGCACTTCCAACTGTACTTTTCTCACGTCCACCGTTAAATACTTTTCTGGATCTTGTTCGCCTTTCATCTTAGCCACTTCTTCCTCCGCTTTTGCGGTTATGCGATTGACCGCGTAGTGCAAGCGGCAGACGCACCGTTCGCGTTCGCCGGTTTTCGAAGAGACTTCTGTGGTCGTTTCCGTTTTGTATTGCCAACAAATGCCGACGAACACGCGCGATGGGTCCTTGGCATTTTCGAATAAAGAGTGAAGCGTGTGTTGGGCTTCTAAATCGCGGTAGACGCGGAGAGAAACAAAGATGGTCCTCTTAGTTGGATCGTACGATTGCGTTTCCGTCGTCGTATTTTTGAGCGCTTGGTCAAATTTTTTGCGCATACTCGCGCATCCGGAATCGTGCCTCCAGAAATCTTTCGCGATAGTTTCGTACGCTTGTTGTGCTTTTAAAAGCTTTTTTTTCGAACCGGCGGCGTCTGGGTGACGCGCCATTATTTGGTTCAAGTACGCGTCGCGGACTCGCGATTCGCCCGAGCCGAGCGGGATTTTCAGTTCGTCGTAAGCGCTCTGTAACGATGGATCGTATCCTCTCTTATGTTCGGGAGCTCCACCGAGATATGGTGCAAACATTGGGTCCGTTTGCCACCACCATAAAGACGATGATGCAGCATCCTTGCTTTTGACTTCGTTGGTTATCGGTTGATGCTGTTGTTGTTGTTGTTGTCGTTCGTTGCGTCTGCGCGCGAGCGCCTCGAGACTCTTCTTTTGCTTCTCCGATGTCGCCGCTACCGACGGAAGTACTTGACGCATCATCTCGTCGTTGTCCTCGTCGTCGTCGTCATCACTCGAAGAAGATGCGTACGCGTCCTTATCGTCGTCATCTTCGTCGTCGTTCTCTTCCATTCCGTCGCCGTTCTCGCCCGAGGCAACTTTTGGGAGATTGTACACCGGCGTGAAGCTCGAGGCGTCCGCGAGAGACAAACAGCACGATGAGCAGGACATCATCCTGACATTACAAACGTTCCCACACATCTTGCACCGTTTAAAATTGAAATCTTTACTCGCGTTCTTCTTCTCCTCCTTTGGTGCAAGAGGTGCCGGATCGTCAGAGTACTCCATCGCTTTTGCCTCCTCGCGTTTAATTTGGGCCAACGTCATCATCTGTTCAATCGCTTCCAATCCCATGCCGTCAATCATAGGTTTCTCGTACAACTCTTCTTCTTCTTCTTCTCCTTCATCTTCTTCTTTTTCTACGCCGCGTTCTTCGTTTGTCTCCTCCTCTTCGGCATCAATATCATCCATTCCTCTCGGCGCCGTCGTCTTTGAAATCTCCCATTTCGGCATCGTCCCCGGTTGCTGCCCTTCCATTCTCCCTCTCTCCTTCCTCTTCTCCTTCTCGCGTTCGCTCTTTGCCAACTTTTTCTCGTACTCTCTCTCCTTCACCGCCAGCTCTCGCAATTTCGGATGCACCTCGTCCACGAACGTCGCGTCCATCCTTAACATTTGATCCAACGCCTCTCGCGCGCGCGGATACTCTCTCATCTTCTCCAACGCCTCCGCGCGACGAAACAACGCCTTCGGAAACGTCTTCTTGGACACCTCGAAACTCGCGTCCGCGTGCTCTAACGCCAACTTAAACTTGTTCGTTTTCAGATAACACGCGGATAAATTCGCGTAAATTCTCGCTTTTTCCACATGTGACGACGAACTCAAAGCTTTCTGGAAAAACTCAATCGCGGTGTCAAACTTTTTCTCCTGAAACGCCACGCGCCCGCACTCGATATCGTTCACCTCCAAAACCTCCTCTCGTTTTTCTTCTCCCTCTTTCTCTCTCTTCTCTTCTTTCTCTCGCTCGAGTATCTTCTCGTACGCCGCTTTCATCCTCTCGAACGATGCGTTATTTTCCTCCTCCTCCTCTCTTCCATGAACTTTTCTTTTGTCCGGATGTAAACGTTTACACTTCTCCAGGAACACTTTCCTCGCTTTCTCCGAAGAACTCGTTCGACTGATGCCTAAAACATCGTACGGATTATTATTGTTGTTCATATTCTCATCTTCAAAGTCTCCTTTCGTCATTTATATGCGCTCTCAGCAATAAAACAAACCCGATGTTCTGATGTTTTTGATCTCAATGAGATCACACATGTGAAAGGAAAAAAAAAATCACGGCAAAGCGTTTTTTTTCATGAAAACCCTAAATGTTAGGGTTTCAGTGGAAGCAAGCCCCAAAAAACAGAAAGGGGAGAGGGGAAAACGAAAATGGCCTCACACCCCCACCACCTCGGAGGTGGTGCTGTCGTTTGAGAAGAGAAAGAAAGAGAAAGAGAGAGAGAGAGTCAGAGAGAGAGTTTGTTGCGACGTATTTATTAGCATATTATTTTAAAAGTATTATGTCTGAAGAAGAATATCCATCGCGCGGGGAAGGATTGCGCTCGTCATCGGCTGTCGTTTCCCCCCTCTCGAGGAAAGAAGACGACGACAAGAAAGAAGAAGAAGAAGAACGCAACGATACGAATAATACCACAAAGACTAAACCCATTCCAGTCGATTTTGCATCCATGAGAAGAGAGAGCTCCGGACAATCCATCGCGTCGAGTCAAGGGAAACGAAGTCGCAGCGATTTACTCGCGGCGGCGGAGGAAGAGAAGGAGAAGTTGGAAAACAACAAGAACAACAACGAGGAGTTTAATACTAATAGTAATGCAGTTATTGCGGCAGACCGGTTGATGGCGGAGAACAGCATGAATGAGAATAACAACAACCACAACAATCCGTTTCAGAGCGATCACCGCCGCATTGACGACGACGATAACGCGCCGTCGTACTCGCACAGTCCGTCCTCGTCCTCGGACCTTCCGATAAGAGAAGGCGAGAAAGAGAGAAAGAGCTTGAGGCCGACGAATAACAACTACAACAAGTTGGGTTCGATGAGCGGCGAGGATATCGGTATGATGATGGCGAACAACGTGTCGAATGGGTCGAATAGTTTAGGCGAAAGTCCGACGACGAGGTTGGATTACTTGAACCAAGCGACGTTTGATTTGAATAAGAGTAAGAGAGTTGTGAGCGGTAATAACAACGCGAACAACAATAATAATAATGATAATAATAATAACAACAATGCTATTAGTAGTAACGCGAACGAAGGCAAACCGCCGAAGCACGACGCGTTCGGCAACGGTGGTGGAGAACAAACGACAATGTTTGCGGAGAATTCGGCAGTTGCGAGAGTTGCGTTGGATGCGCACGCGGCAAGAGCGCCGAGCCCTGCCGAAGGTATGGATTCAAAGTTATTGAGAGTTCGGTCGATGGTCACGTTGGACGGGGCGGAACCGGATTTGGCAGCTATGGGCGGCGGTTCGAGCGCGGAGGGCAGTTTAGAAGCCACAGACGACGAGGATGCGCTGATGACGGACGAAGAAGTGGATGTCGGAGCACACGACCGAAACAACCAACGACAAGGAGAGAAAGAGGTAGATTCGCCGACGACGAAATCGAAACAAACGAGCGAGAGTGACGGAGGAGCGAATTTGGATAGAAGCGGCCACTCGGACGGTTCCGTTCGATCCGCGGTAGACGGCGCGACGAATGAATCGACTACTTTGGCAAAAAAACAACCCAAAGCAACTTTGAAGCCTCCAGCGCGCGTCCTTTTTGGCGTGTACGAAGCGCAGGGACAGCGACCGTACATGGAAGATCGCTACGCAATCATCGAAGATTGGAAATTTGAGTGCGCCGGGAAAATGAGTCAAAACAACTACTATAACAACATGAACAACGGACAACAAGAACAAATAATCAGCGATAAACAGTACATCGGCGTGTACGATGGGCACAACGGCGATTGGGCCGCCTCGTACGCCAAGGAGAAAATGCACACGCACTTGGAAAAGTGCGCGTTCATCGCCAACGGCATCGCGCCGGACGCGCCGCAACACGAACTCGAAGAGTTTGAACTCGGCGTGAAGAGCTCCTTAATCCGATCGTTTGTCGATTTAGACGAAGAAATCTTAGACGGTACAAAAGCTTTAAACAGACGGGACGGTTCCACAGCCTCGGTCGTCTTGCGCGTGGCCAACCACCTCTTTGTCGCGCACGCCGGCGATACCCGAATCGTCGTGGGCAAACGCGCCGTGGGCCACCACGACGTCCGCGCAAAAGCCTTAACGGAAGATCACAAACCCTCGCTTCCGCGCGAGCGCAAGCGCGTCTACGACGAAGGCGGCCGCGTTGAATTCTGCGGTTGCTGGCGCGTCATCGCCGAAAACCGAGGCCGCAACGTTCGCGCGGCTTTAGCCGTCTCGCGTGCCATCGGCGACATCGACTTTAAGCGTCCAGAAAACAAAGGCGTCACGGCAACCCCAGACGTCGCTCGAGTAACCTTAGACGACGAAATTGAAAACGTCATCGTCGCCACGGATGGGTTATGGGACGTCATCGGCGACCAGGACGCCGTCAGGCTGTGTCGATCCATCTTGCGAGGTCGATTCTCGGAAGACGCCTGTCGCGAAGCCGCCGAGGCGTTGACGCAAGAGGCGTTGGAGAGAGGCAGCAGCGATAACGTCACCGTCGTCGTCTGCTGTTTTCAGCATTGACTTAAACATGAGAAAAGAAAATAACAATACGAGAGAACAAAAAGAGAACGAGAGATAACGAGAGAACGAGAGAGAGAGAGAGAGAGAGAGAGAGAGAGAGAGAGAGAGAGAGAAGAGAGAGAGAGAAACATTAGAATGATATATTTACTAGATTTGACTCCAGCAACTAACTGCTAAACAACTCATAACACATTCTTCACTTTAAAGCCCGCTATCGGTGGTGTGCGGAGATGCTCCGACTTTTCCTCTCGCGCTCCAACACTCACAACATCAACAACACGCGTCGTTCCCTCGTTCCCTCCATCCTCTCGACGTCTTGTTCTTCTTATCATTCGCAACAAACTGTCGCGCATTTACGCAAAAACGACGAAGCGCGAGAGATATTTCTCGTCGGGACGTCGCACGTGTCGAAAGCGTCGGCGAGAGAAACCGAGGAGTTGATACGATTGGTGAAACCGGACGTGATTGCAGTCGAGCTGTGCGAAGAAAGGTTCGAGCAACTGAAAGAGCAAATGAAAGAAGACAAAGAAGAGAAGACAAAGAAGACAAAGAAGAAGAGAAGCTTCTTGGGAGATTTTCTCGCCATCGTGAAAAATGTCTCCTCGAACCGCGACTTGGGCGCTCTGGACCGGTGTTTAGCGATTGGGTTGAAAGCGTTTTACGCGTCTTTAAAATCGAGCGGGATGGAACCGGGCGAAGAATTTCGGGTGGCGATAAGGGAAGCTGAGCGATTGAACGCGCGATTAGTCCTCGCGGATCGAGACGTGAACAAGACGCTCAAGGCGTTGAGGGAGAGCGTATCGGTCGCGGACGTTTTCGGTTGGTTTGTATACGGGGAGAAAAAAGGCGGGCCGACATTACCTCAAGAGTTTGAGAAAATGGCAGCAGCTGGATTTAACTCAACAGAGATGCAAGATAACATGGAAGCGATGAAGAATAGGAACGCGGTTGGGCAAATGAAGAAATACATGCAATTTCAATTTCCCAACATAATGTCAGCTATGGTGCATCAAAGAGACGACGAAATGGCAGATGCGATTAAGAGAGAAAAGGATGCGGAAAAAATCGTCATGGTAGTTGGATTAGCGCACGTGGATGGTATTGTGGAGAGATTAGCGGGTGAATACACGGAAGTTATGAGTGTGAACGATAGTGAGTGACGTTGCAAACAACAAACAATAATTTCAACGCACGGTGAGAAGCGAAAACGTCGTCTTGCCGAGTACTCTTTGGGTTGGGTTTCCGCAACGGGAGGTAACGACGGTGGTAAAATCGTCGAGTAGTTCGCCATCATTTAATTCTGAGGTAGGAATTTTGCCAGGGAATAAGCCGGCAGTCAAGCACGCTTGGATGTTACAGGTTGGACCTCGATATTCTGCCCGGGACACGCGCTCTGGAATTACTCTCGTCGGGGATTGGTAGCGTTCAATTTTTGCGTCCTCGCACCGACGCTCGCCATTCTCGAAAAGTTCACACGTTGCGCCTTTCAAAATAATCGAGTAACTGGGAAACTTTACGGTTTGAGGAATCAACTTTGGTTCCGCAAACGCCGCCGGTCTGCACACTTCGACGGCGCTTCTCAACGAGTCGCTCAAGTCTCTCAGAAGAAAAGACGAGCTCAACCACTCGTTGTTTTCGTCCACCCATTTCTGCAAATTGGATTCTACACTCGAAGAAGATGCATCATCGCCACTGCTGCTTGAAGACGACGTTGTGAGTGGTGATCTCGCGAGCTTTTCTAAGAGTGATTCGTCGCCAAACACAGCTGAGCTGTTGGTTGAAAATCTAGAAAATTCTTCTGCGACGGTTTTGATTTCCGCAAACGCGCGTTCTAAGAAGTTACCATTCGTCGATGAACCATCGATAACTTGCGCTGTGATGCACGGCAACACAAGGACGAGAGATATTAAAGAGAGAAAGTAATGCATTTGTGCGTCAAAGATACTTTTTTTATGCGGTAGAAATAAAAAAACGCTTTTCCATTTTGCTTTTTCGCAAAAAAGAGGAGAATTGAAGCGACAAGACAGGAGCGAGAAAAAAAACGCATTTTATGAAAACGTTTCCCCCACCGCAGAGGTGCTTCTGGCCCATAGGCACGATAAAAGGTTGGGTTGGTCCAACGGGATTCTCTTCAAAATCCACGCCAGAAGACGTGTTGAAGGATATTGACCTATCGAATAGACTCGTCATTGTGACTGGAGCGAACAGCGGCATCGGTAAAGAAACAGCCCTTGCGGCGTTTAAACATCAAGCACACGTCATTTTTGCGTGTCGAAACATCGCAGAAGCATCGAAAATCACGAAAGAGTTGAATTCACTGTTACCGAAAGATTCAGAACCCCGCGCTTATGCGTACGAGTTGGATTTGAGTTCGCTCGAAAGTGTGCATAAGTTTTGCTTGAAAGTGAGATCGAATTTCAACGCTTTACATGTTTTGGTCAACAATGCGGGCGTAATGGGAGGCGACAAATTCGAAAGAACTGTCGACGGACACGAACAGATGTTTCAAGTCAATTATCTGGCGCACGCGATGATTGTTCGAGAGTTATTTCCTCTGATGCGTAAAGCTGTGGGCGGCGCTCGTGTCGTTTCGGTGAGCAGCCACGTGCATTTTTTCACGCATCGCAAAGGCATCGATTTCTCAAAAGTTACTGGTGCAAATGCGCACGTAAAATCCGACACCGCGAGAAGCTACGGTACATCTAAGCTCGCCCAGATTATCTTTACCCGAGATATGCAAGCATTATCGGCTGCTTCGAGACGCGCCTTCGAAAGTGAAATTTTGTTCTTTTCAGTCCATCCGGGAGCCATCCAAACTCCTGGGGCCAAAAAGCACGAAAATGGGTGGAAAGGCCGGCTCTTGCGAAAGCTTTCGAAGCCATTCATAAAAACCGTCGAGGAAGGCGCATCGACAACCTGCTTCGCCGCGTTCCATGAAGACGCAACCTTTTTCGCCGGGTATTATTTGGCAGATTGCAATTTTTTCCAGAGCTCAAAACATTCTCGCGACCGTTCGCTGCGAGAACAATTGCGCGAGGTCACCGAGAAGCTCATAACGGATTTTACGGAGACTGTAATGTGAAAGTATTACTGTGTGGTATATGTAGTACCACGCGTGCTAAAAACTGGTATTAATATTACAACAACAACGTTTTACATATAATAAATAATCGTACACTCTCTCTCGATCTCTACTTTTTTAAGTTTCTCTCGCTAACATCGTCTCGTGTACACCTCCGTGTACCCGTACTCCTTCGCAAACGCGTCCACAATCTCCACCTCCACTCGTTCCATCTTCATTTCTTCCCCGACTAAATCTTTCAAACTCGTCACGTCCATTCCTTTTAATCCGCACGGCAAAATATGTTCCCTGAAAAACTCTAAATCCGTCTCGCTATTCAGCGCGAACCCGTGGCTGGTCACGCCGCCGCTAATCTTCACCCCAACCGCACCTAACTTCTTCTTCCCAACCCACACGCCAGACATGTCCGAACCATCCTCCTCGTTCTTCATTTGCCCTCTCGCGTTCGTAATTCCGTATTTCTTTGCCACTTCAATCATCACGTTTTCTAACTTTTCCACGTATTTCCTCGCCCCCAATTTTTTCTCCCTCAAGTGGATAACGGGGTACACGACAACTTGCCCGGGTCCGTGATACGTCACGTCGCCGCCTCGATCCGATTTAATTACGTCGCATTTCAACTCCCTCAACTTCTCTTCGCTCGTTTTAATCGACTTCATGCCAACTTCGCTTCGTTTCCCGACCGTCACGACCGGAGGGTGTTGCAGAATTAAAAGCGTATCCGGGACGAACGCATTTTTCCTCGCGCAGTGAATCGCGTGTTGTAACTGTTGCGCGCGCGCGTACGGGACTAAATGTTGGAAGATTCGGACCGATAAGGTTTTTGTTGTCGACATTATTATTCGTATCACCACCACGACGCATCCACCGCCAAAGAGCGAGCGTTTAACGTTCTTCGCTTCCCGTATCTAAAGTGTCTAAAAGTGGGGAAAAAAGCGGCACTTTTATAAAGCAGAACTCTTCACCGGAAAAGCGTAATGCCATGACCGCCGCTAGATCGGCGGTCGCGGCGTTCCTTTCTCGCGGACGTCGAAGAAATCATCATCCTTTTTGTTATTTTATGAGCGAATACAGACAGTTCTCCTCGTCGTCGTCTTTGTTTTCGCACGCGTCGACCAGAGATGACGAAGTCACCACGGGGAACGTCACGGACGCTTTTCAAGACAAAACAAAAGACGTCGTCATCGTCGGTGGAGGACCAACTGGAATCGCGTTACACGCCTTGTTATCCTCGTTCGATGTGAAAAACGTTCTCCTAATTGAGAGATACTCGAACGGGCCGTCGAAACATCCGAAAGCGCACTTTATCAACAGAAGAACGATGGAGATTTTAAGGGACCGAAACGCGTTCGGATTTGGTGAGAAAACAACCGTCGCTTCGCGCGTTAGAGAGGAAATGTCGGATGTCGTAAATTGGCGGCATTTTAGGTACGTGACTGGTATCCTAGACGAGAAGAACGAAGAACTCGGGTCTGTGGATCACTTTGCAACAGAACGGATGGAAGTTGGGGAGACGACGGCGTCGACGGAAGGAGTGGCGCATTTCCCGCAGCACCGGTTGATGCCGATGTTGTGGGAAAACGCATTGGAGAAGGCGAAGAAGAGGAGGGAGAATGATGACGACGATGATGATGACGACGCGTTCGTGAGAGGCGACGAGGTTGTTCGAGTAGAGAGGGTGATGCGTAGTCGTAGCGAAAAGAGTTCGAGTAGCAGTCGTGGTGGTAGTAACAATAGGTGCCGAGTGACTTTGAAATCAGGCAAAGTGTTCGAGGCGAAATACGTCGTCGCGTGCGACGGGGCGAGTTCAGTCGTGGCGAGAACATTGAATAGTGGGGGTATAGAAACGAAGAAAAAAGGAAACAACAAATCTTTCCCGACACAAACGTTAGGTAATATTCACTTTGTCAGTCGTTCGCTGGCGAAGAGAATTAAAGAGAAAAGTAACGAAGCGATGTTGTATTTCGTGTTCAATAAAAACATCGTAGGGGTTGTCGTCGCGCACGATTTGCGCGAGGGAGAATTCGCGTTGCAGTTGCCGTACCACGCGCCAGTTCAGGATTTTAAAGAAATGTTTACGAAGAAAAAATGCGAGATGTTTGTTCGAAACGCGATTTGTGGTGGTGGTATTGATGTTGGTGATAAAAATGGCGTTACAGTTGACGATATCGAAGTACTCGACGTAAAATCGTGGACGATGGACGCGACGGTGGCGAATGTCGTAATTGACGAAGAGCGAGCGCCGAGAATTATCCTCGCCGGGGATGCCATGCACGCCTTCCCTCCCGCCGGTGGTTTTGGCATGAACACTGGGATTCAAGATGCGCACAATTTAGCGTGGAAACTCGCCATTGCGATACAAAATGAACGCGATGACGACGCGTTGTCCTCTTCGCTGCTCAACTCGTACGCAAACGAACGAAAAAAAATAGCCTCGGAAAACAAAACGTTAAGCGTGAGCAATTACGAACGCGTTTTAGAGATACCAAGAGCTTTAGGTTTAGAACCTCGCGCGCTCGATGCGCTCGTTTTCGCATCCAACGCGTTGCCCGTGCCCCAAGCGCTGAAATCGTTTGCGTTTGAAAAAATCTTGAGCGCCGGACGCATGCAAACGGTGCTTCTCGAAAACGATAAGAAGAATCCATTGGGAGAGTACCGTCGCGAAGCGGTGAAACGGTTGTGCGGCACCTCGGGAGAGACGCTCAAGTTGAAATTTCTCAACGAGGAGCTTGGATTTTCGTACGCGAAAGGCGTCAAAGCGACAAATCCGAACGTCCTCGCCGTGGGGAAACGCATCCCGCACTGTGCGTTAATAAACGCCGACGAAGGAGGAGGCACTATCTCTACGATCGATTTAGGTGGTTCAAACAGCAACTTCGAGTGCCAATTCTTTGCGATAACGTCGTCATCGGTGAACGTAGACGAAGATGCTCTGGAAGAAGCTCGAAAAATGTTACCTAAAGGCGCTGCATTAAAACTCGTCGTCGTTTCATCGTCGTCAGACAAAAAAGACGAGAAGCAGCCCAAAACGACAACAACAACGAAGAAGAAAGGAGACAACGGCGGCGACAACTACGCCATCTACACCGACCCATCGAACGCCGCGTGGACGAGCATCCTCGAGGAATACAACGCCAAGAACACATCGAGAGCAGACGACGTCGCAGAGGTCATTCTCTGTCGCCCAGATGCGCACGTCGCCTTCGTCGGCAGTTTTGCGCACCTGCCGAACGCCGCGCGAGACGCCACCAGAGGGCATTTAATAGTCAGGTAGAGACAATAGGAATAGTATATTATGTATTAAACTAACTAGGCGAAGAACCAAACGCTTGCTCTTCGGTAATCTGGAACGAGACGCACACCATCGCTTTGTTCGGCGCAACGTCTCGAACCTCGAACACTTTCGCATTTTTAATCGGACATCCCAAGTGACCTTCCGCTCGAGAAATGACGTCTCGATCGGTATGTCCTGGCGGTCGAAACGCGTAGGCGTGTACAGTTGGGAGTTTTCTATTCTCCCACGTCTTTCGATCGAACGAGTGTTTGAGACAATCGAGAAACTCCACCGCGGTGGCCGGGAGGTTCATGACGATGTGATCGAATGTCGCTCCGCTTGGGGGCACAGATGTATTCTTTGCCTCCTCCCGTGCGGTCATTGTCGACCAGTTTGGTTTGGGTACCGACGTTTCCTCTAATCTTTTGCGTTTCTTTTCTGATTTCTTCTTCGTGTTATTATCTTCGGTTTCTTTCTCGTCCTCCTCGTTTCCTTTTTCGTTCGCTTTTATCTTCTCTCGAAATTTTTTCAACTCTTGCTCGTACGCGGAGAGTTCGCGGGCCCACATCTCCTCGGGCGCATCATCACTGCTCTTTCCCGCGGCCGGTTCTAACAACGATTTGATGAACGCTCTCGCGTCCATGTTGTATAATTTCACCGAGTCTTCAATCTTATTCAATTTCACGTTCTTTTGCATCATCTCGAAACAGTCCGGGTTCAAATCGCTCGCGTAGACTCGACACCCTTTCGTTTTCACCGCTGGAACAACGAACGGCCCAACCCCGGCCATGGCATCTACAATCACCTCACCTCTCTTAAACTCCACGTCCACCAACCGTTTATGTTCCGTTTCCAACCTCGAATTCCAATAGACTTTACCAAAATCAACCTCGAAGGAATACCCGTGTTGCTTCACCGTCGCTTTCAAATCCGCGTCGCCGTATAACAACTCCCAATTCGGCACTCGAAACATCGAATCAATCGCGCCTACTTTATTCACTACCGTTCGAATTCTCGAATTCTTATCCGCGATAACTTTCGCAATCGTATATTTATACGGTAAAAACTCTTCTCTCAAATTCACGTGTGCCACGTGCCCCACCTGTTCAAACGCGCTCGGCGTCTCCATCCCGTCTGGCAAGAGCTGTTTCAAAACGTACTCCGCCGTGTGATATTTATAATCTAACGTAATCCTGTGCTCTTTCACGACCCCTTCGTTCTCTTCGTCATTTTTGCCATCACCACTCACCAACGAAATTCCAACTTCGTCCTCTAACCTCTTCCTCACATCCTCCGGTAAAAAATCCGCCACCGCTTTCGCCGCGAAGCTCTCTCGCTTCAACAAAACCAATCTCTTCCTCTTCTCCGGATCTGTCTCGTCCAAAACCACGTCTTGTATTCCTCTCTCCTCGAGCGTAAAACCTCTCAAGATTTTCGTCGCTTTCGAGACTTTCGTTCGATCGATTGAAATCGCATGGACGAGGTACTCGCTCTCGAATTTTTGGTAGTCGATTTCCACATTTGGTGGTTGGACGAGCGAATGCCTCGGTAAAAGGTCGTTGTTGTTATTGTTATCCCTCGGGCCAATCGCCCCCGACGGCACGCTGCTCATTGAAAAAGAGAGACTTCTGTTTCTCTTCCTCCTTATTTGTATCGGTCTTTGTGCTGCCTTCGTGGCCGTCGCCGTCGTTTTTGTCGTCGTCGGGGACGTCGTTTTTGGCGGTGAAAATTGATGATTTCCGAATCGAATGTGACGAAGACTTTTGCGATAATAGGAGAGAGAAGAAGCGGCGCAAAAAGCGCAACGCCTCGTGGTCAAAGAAATCGTCGTCGAAATCGTCGAAATGAGAGAGAGCGAGAAAGAGAGACCACCGTTCTCTCTCTTTCTCTCTCTTAAATGATGATGACTTTTAGGGGAAGAATTTGTGAAGGAAGTTACTATACAATTAATACTACAACAATGTCATCATCAATCTGCTTTGATCAGTCGCTGCTCCCCAAAGGCCTGGCCATCTTGCTCACTTTACTACTTTTCACCTCACCGATCGCTCTCTCATCCATCTCACCCAACGGCCATCTCGGTTTTAACCGCACCTGAACGTCTCGGTCCTTTTCGTCTTTCGCAAACGCTTCGCTGTTTCTCGGGACGGGTTTTTCCACGCCTAAGGCTAAGTTGAGTCTTTCGATGCCGGCCCAGGCGACCATGACCCCATTGTCGGTGCACCAGGAAGGCTTTGGGAAGACGACGTCGATGGAATGGTTTGCACCGATTTGGAGTAACTTTTTTCGGATTTTTTGGTTGGATGCGACGCCGCCGGCGACGACGAGGCAGGTTGGCGAGACGCCGTCGGATTCCACCCATTCCAAAGCTCGTGAAACGCGGTCTTCGAGGTGCGTTACCGCGGCGGTTTGGAACGCGTGCGCGATGGCGGCGCGCGTTTCTCGGTTTTCTATGCCGTCCCAGTTTTCGGAAGGTAACACTTTCTGTTCTGGTATCGACTCGTCGACGACCGCACCGAGGTGCTTTTCGATGGCCAATCGGACGTTGGTTTTCAATCCGGCGAAACTGAAATCGCACGTTTTGCGTTTTCGCAACGGGACGGTAAATCTGATTGGATTCTTCACTTTTTTTCTAACAATTTTCTCAAACACCTCGTCCGTTATGTGCGCTTCCTGTTCCGTTTCCTTTCTGCACTGTTCTCGTCGCGGTTCTAAAACTATCTCTTCGTACTCTTTGGCTAACTTTTCCAACGCCGGACCGCCGCCGCCACCGACGGGCAAACCGAGAAGTCGCGCGGTTTTATCGTACGCTTCACCTATGGCGTCGTCTAACGTTTGACCTAATATGGTGTATCTCCCGACACCTTCTACTTTCAACAGCACGTTGTGCCCACCACTCACGAGTAACGCGACGAACGGGAACTTCGCAACCCCCCCATTTTCTTCTTCTTCTTCCTCCTCGCTATTCGCGTTCCACTCTTCCTCCTTCACTCTCGCCACCAAACAGTGCGCTTCCATGTGATGCACCGGAACGATTGGTATCCCGTATTCCCCGCTAATTTTCTGCGCTTTCCTCACCCCAACTCTCAAACACATGGACAACCCAGGACCCACCGTCACCGCCACCGCGCTCACTTGCTTCCCGATATCCGTCACCCCGGCTTTGCGCAAACACTCCTCCACGACATCATCGATGGCATTTTGGTGCGCTTCTTTCGCTAAAGTTGGTACCACGCCGCCCCAATTTTCGTGTATGGACACTTGCGACTTGATGGCTTCCGAAACTACGTGGCCGGATTTCGTGACAATCGCGCACGCGGTGTCGTCGCAGGACGTTTCGATGCCTAAAATGAAGGCATTTTTGCCTCCTTTTAATTGGATGGCGTTTTTAAGGAACATTTTCTCCTCTTTGGTTGTGTAGACGCCGGCGTCGGAAACTATTCCTTTTTGATCGATTCGAAGGTGTTTCATTTGCTCCTCTTTTTCCTCGTCCTCCTCGATGGTGGTCCCACGCGCAGAAAAGCGAGCCGCAGTAAGAGCAGCAGCATAGCGGGGAAGTCTTTTGGAATTCGCTTTTCGGGAACGAACGAATTCGCCGCCGGAAAAACGGATGCTTTTAGAGGAAGAAGACGAAGAAGGAGAGGCGTACATCGCAGCAATACTTCGCGTTGTTGTTGTTGTTGTTGGATTTACTGGTAGCGCGCGTCGTTTTGCCGCCGCCGCCGCTGCTGCTTCCGCTGCTGAACGCAAAACGCGAGGACGCATTTACTGAAGATTTTAGAGGTGTAATTTTGACTCTCTCTGCGAGAAAAATGAACGCGGAGTCATCGAGTGCTTTTGATGATGCTTTTGAAAGTGCGAACGTGATGATTATGCGATAGTCCTATTTAAAAGCGCTTTTGTGTTTTATTATTATCAACATAATCTTCATCTTAACTCGCGCCGTAGGAACAAATGGTATTATTCGTCATCAACGCTTTCGCTAACAAAGCGTCTCGTTTCGAAGTGTTCCAGCTATCGGATAACAACGCGAAGTGCGCTTTCGTGGCGGGGTTATCGTCGTAATACGCCTGAGATACCGCGAGCGTTTCGTCCTCGGAGTTCAAAGGTCGGTATCCAAACCCATACGCGTGAATACTTTCGCACAAACCGGAGAACATGACGTTGAAGAGTAACGCGTAG
>JACLAA010003398.1_pt1 | contig 30496 bp, 11 predicted proteins | sample 8027891 | NCBI WGS metagenome assembly JACLAA01 (sample SAMN15724900, study PRJNA655200) | protist metagenome | isolation source: fluorescence activated cell sorting (FACS) single amplified genomes of... | place: Spain: Blaines Bay Microbial Observatory, Mediterranean Sea | collected 2016-01-19 | reverse complement strand
TAAGAGATGTTCTTAATAAACAGATGAGAGATACGACGCGAGATATTTTGGACCAATTTGGTAGAGAAATCGATCAAATACAACACTTTTTTCATACACAAGAAAGAAATGTTCCATTATTACGCAATCAGGCTAGAATTAGTGGGAAAATTGCATGGTCTCGACAACTCTTTGTATCAATTAGAAGAACCATGCGTATATTTAAGTTTACATCTCTTGGAGAGGATATTCAAAGCGCAGTGGCTCTCGAAATTGAGAACAAGTATCTTCATTTTTCCAAGACTGTGTTGGAATATGAAAAAGAACTGGTTCGACAGTGGAGCTCTGCAGTTGTTGATGAATCCATAGCTAGTTTGCGATCGTTCATTTTGGTAAAGATATCTAGAACAGAAGTTCTCGGTGTGAATGATGGACTTTCGCATTCGTCGGTACCTGTGTTTCGACCGAATTTCCACGAAAATCTATCTGTTTTGATCCGCGAAGCCAAGAGTATTTCCCAATTAGGACATGAAATCCCGTCATTGGCAAAGGACGTTGTTCTTCAAGAAGATATTTATCAGTCTCACCTAAATAGTTTGAAAGATGTATGTTCGGAGTACTCACGAGTTACGTCTGGTCTAACATACCAGGAGTTCGCGTTATTCAAAGGAAAGCTGATCAAGCTGGAAGAAGCCCTTGAGCCTGGTTGCTCTAAATTGAACTGGAATGCGCTGGGCTTCAATACATTTATTCAATCGTCCCAACATGCTATTGAAGCTTTCGAAAGAACAGTACTTGAAGTAAGACGTATCTCGAAATCTATTGCAGAGCTCACGGAAACGATATCGGAATTGAGGTTTTTCTCTCCGTCCTGCATACAAGAAGTAGAAGGCGATATTGGGCTGTTGCCAGAATTAGACGATGTCATGAGCACATTAGAACGCACACGCGATGAAATTATGGAAAGAGCAGTAGGAAAATATAAGGAAGTTTCAAACCTTTTATCAGATATAGAGTTTTGTGTCATCGGTACGCGGTCCAAAAAGGCTCTAGAAATGCAAGCTTTTTACGAATTTTCTGAGAAAGGCGTATACTGCGCACTCGTCAGAGCAGTATGCTCGAGTTTACGCTCGTTTCGAAGGGATTTCATCTCTCGTTGTGGTGTTGATAATGCTGCATTTTTTCGATGTACAATTGAATTATATTCCCAAGACGCCGTCATATCACCGTCCTTGGAGGATATTTCCACCCGATTGAACTCATTCGTTGATTCGATTCAAAATGTCGGATTAAAGTTCACGAGATGGATGCACGGAACTTGTCTTGAAGTCTTACAAACCCAGTGTGTTGATGTTGATGAAGGAAGTGATACGGAATACGATGGTGGCCGCTGTCTCCTGGATGATGGTATAAGGAATGACGATATCCTTGTGACGGCAAGCTGCTCTGTCCATGAAACAGAAGCAGATGCGTTTGGAATTACATTCGCACGCGATCTCAGGACATCTACCGTGTGTTGTAAATTCGCAGCTACTGCACAACGCGCCATTGCTAGGCTTTCACGGAAAATTGCGAAATATGTTGGAAGTTGGGGCAAGTTCCAGCATGCGATGAACACGAAAGCTCGTAAACAAACACTACAGATGTTCACAGATCTTTCTGGGATTGAATTTGCACCGCTTGACGAATTATTCATTCTATTTAATCGATATAAGTGCAGAGTGTTAACGGATTCGAATAGAAATGTGAAGATTTCTTGTGCGATGATTGATGCCACGCCACTTATCAAGGGGGTTGCTAGAGAATGTGACATCTGGATCAAAGAGCTTTCGAGCATTTCAGCAGCGCAGGATAGTAATTTTCTATCGGAACTGAATTCGAAGTTTCGAAACATAGACGGTGTTGCAGATGTAGTTCCATCAAGTTTGGATGAAATGAAAGTGTTTCTGAGAATGGTTCAAGATGTACGCGTGGACTGGGAGACTGAAATTAATATTCTGAAAATTAAAGACAGGGTCAAACTTCGCCTTGGTCTGCGGCCAGAAGAGTCCTTCTCATCATCGTCCTCATTATCAACAACACATAATGATGCTAGTTGTGAGTATACGAATCTCGTCTTAGAAACGTTGGCGAATTGGAAAGCTTGTAAAGAGAAGATTGAAAGAGCAGATGCCGACTTCAGGCACGTTCGGATGAAGTTTGAAAATCAATTACGTAATGATTTGAATGAATTTGTGAGTGCTTGCGAAGACACGCAAGCCGACATGCAAAACTATGGACCGGCGTCTGATAAAAGTTTAGTAGATTTGCACGCTGGAGTATCGAAATTGAACGTGTTTAGATCAAAAATCTTCGATTTGTGCACCCGAAGTGAAGTCTTGCGCGACTCTGAGAAAGCGTAATTTCCTCCGCGTTCGGTTTCAAGTTTGGAAGAATTGCAAGAAGATATTGAAGAATATAAGAGCTGCTACGCAGTTTTCGAGAGATTTGATTCGAAAGTTAAAGTGCATTCTGGTGTGTTATGGGAGTCTATCGATATTGAACAATTGCGTGTCATTGGCGAAGAGTCCAGGAGGGATTGCAAATCGAACATCATTGAAACGCCCAAGACATCTGAATTGATCATAAGTATTGAAAAGAGCATAACATTATTCGAAGAGACTCTGGATTTGTTTTGTACGCTCAAGTCACCTGCAATGCGTCCAAGGCATTGGGAAGAGCTGGCAAGATTGGCGAAGACATCAATTGCATTGACCACGGTTACCTTTGAGGACGTCTTGAAGCTTAGACTACATGAACATGCGCAACATGTCAGAGAAATCACGAATAGAGCCGAACGAGAGATGAAGATTGAGGAGGATTTAATAAAACTTGGCGCGCAATGGGAAAGCGCCAAATTTGATTTGCGGCCGCTTGCACGAGAACCAAGGGAGATCCATGAGAAGACTCTGATTCTTTGTGCTGTTGATGACATCACACTTTCGCTTGAAGATTCAAGCCTGACGCTTCAATCAATCTCGGCATCTAAGCACGCGGTACCATTTCGTGATACGGTCCAAAGCTTGGAATATAGCTTATCGCACATTTCCGACGTACTAGAGGCGTGGATTGGGACTCAACGCAGATGGATGTATTTACAATCAATTTTTTGTGGTGCCGATGATATTCGGGCACAGCTTCCATTTGAAGCTGACCAATTCGATCAAAATGATCTTTCCTGGAGAGAAATCATGCGGAGCACACAACAAGAAAAGGAATCGAAGGTATTAGAATCCTGTAAAGTGGAAGGTCGATTGCATCATTTGAAGGAACTCTCTTCACAATTAGAATCGTGTCAAAAGTCGCTATCTCAATATCTGAACACGAAGCGCGATGCGTTCCCTAGATTTTTCTTTATTTCTGACGATGAGCTATTATCTATACTCGGTACTTCCGATCCAACGCTCGTTCAGGAGCACATGTTGAAACTCTTTGATAATTGCGCGAAACTGATTTTTGGTCCAAACAATGAATCCATCGTTGGGTTGATGAGTAGCGAAGGTAGAGTCGTTCGAACTCTCCGAGTCAGTTCAAGTTTTAGGTTTGCCAGTCGAAGTTTGGATGACAAAAGTAGAAAACGCCATGCGCACCACGTTGAAAGAGATGTGTAAGAAAGGAATCAGGAGGTATGCCAACGCAACTTCGCGAACAAATTGGATATTGGAGAAATTGGGTATGGTTGCCCTCGTTGGATCTCAGATTTGGTGGACTTGGGAGGTTATCGATGTCTTTCGTCGCGTCAAGAACGGTCAAGATAAGATGGCGATGAAGTTGCTTTCGGATAAATTAACATTGCAGTTAGCAGATCTTACCAAGCTAGTTCGTTCTGATTTAACAGACCTTGAGCGGAAGAAAGTTAATACCATGATTATAATTGACGTACACGCTCGCGATATCATAGAAAGCTTTGTCCGGGACTCGATTCTAGATGAATCTGAGTTTGCATGGGAATCTCAGCTTCGCTTTAAATGGGACAAAAAACGAGATGACATCGTGATCAACCAGTGTTCCGGAGAATTTTTATATGGTTACGAATACATGGGTCTAAATGGACGATTAGTGATTACGGGCCTGACGGATAGGTGCTATATGACGCTCACCACGGCATTGTCGTACCGGCTTGGTGGCGCCCCGGCTGGACCTGCTGGAACAGGTAAAACAGAAACGACAAAGGATTTAGCAAAGTCTATGGCCTTGCTTTGTGTAGTATTCAACTGTGGAGAAGGATTAGATTATAAAGCGATGGGGGTATATTTACTGGTCTCGTGCAGTGCGGTGCTTGGGGTTGTTTCGATGAGTTTAATAGAATTGATGCCGAAGTACTCAGTGTAGTATCATCTCAAATCCGCACCATCCAGGAAAGTTTGAAAGTAAATGCGAACCGATTTAATTTTGAAGGCAAGGATATCGCTCTAGACTCTAGGACGGGTATCTTTATTACTATGAACCCTGGATACGCCGGTAGAACAGAGTTGCCAGATAATCTGAAAGCTTTGTTTCGCCCGGTTCAGATGATCGTTCCGGATCTTCAGCAAATTTGCGAAATCATGCTGTTCTCGGAAGGTTTCGACAGTGCCAAAGAACTCGCGAAAAAGATGACAGTCTTGTATAAGCTCGCAAAAGAGCAACTTTCCAAGCAATCGCACTACGATTTTGGTTTGAGAGCTTTGAAATCAGTGCTCATTATGGCAGGAGCTTTGAAGCGAGAGTCACCAGAACTCTCTGAACAGCTCGTATTGATGCGCGCACTGAGAGATATGAATTTGCCAAAATTTGTGTTCGAAGATGCTCCTTTGTTTCTTGGTTTGATAAATGACTTGTTCCCAGGAATGGATTGTCCACGTGTTCGATACCCAAATCTGAATGATGCTGTGGAAAAAGATTTAGAGAGCAATGGGTATCAGGTTCTTACCGGTCCTTCTGAGCAAGTCGATAAAGTCATTCAATTATACGAAACCATGCTGACGAGGCATACGACTATGATTGTTGGTGAAACTGGGGGTGGGAAGTCAGTAATTATTAAAACTCTCGCCCGTGCTCAAGATGCGCTCGGTAAACCAACTAAGTTGATTGTGCTCAATCCCAAGGCACAATTAGTTTCTGAGCTTTATGGCTCATTAGATAGAGATACGCGCGAATGGACTGATGGTCTGTTATCAAATATATTTCGCGAAGCCAATCGTCCTTTACCCGAAAACAGACAGAGCGAATCTCGTTATATTGTTTTTGACGGTGACGTTGACGCCGTCTGGGTAGAAAACATGAACCCCGTGATGGACGATAATAAACTATTGACATTACCCAACGGCGAACGCATTAGGCTTAGAGACCACTGCAAATTGTTATTCGAAGTGGCGAATCTGGCACACGCATCACCGGCAACCGTTTCTCGATGCGGCATGGTCTATGTGGATCCAAAAACACTTGGTTTTCAACCCATTTGTACTTCTTGGATTAAGAAACAAAGTACGGAGGTGCTTCGAAGTCTGTTCTCGCGTTTATTCGATAAATATGTTGGTGCACTCGTAGAGTTTTGTTTGGAAGGTGTATCTGACGATGAAGCGCCTCCAACGTCTAGCATCCAAAGAACGCCGTCAAATTACGTGGAGCAACTATGTTCTCTCCTCGATAGTTTATTTCCACTTTCTTCAGAAGATGGGGGAAATAATCTCGCCAATTCTTCCAAAGAACGTGGTTCCATTGGACTAGACAAGCGAATAGGTGAATTTACGAGGCAGATAGAGCGAATGTTTATTTTTGCAATCACATGGTCATTTGGTGCCACCGTGGTTAAGTCAGACAGGGTTAAATTTGACACCTTTCTTCGGAAACTTACCGATGATCCCACGTGTTCGTGTCCGCTCAATTTACCAAGTTCTGGTACAATGTATGACTATGGGTATGACATTTCCATCGATACGTTCTTTTCTTGGCAATCCAAAGCCGAAAAGCTTCCATTAGATGCACATGCATCATCATTTTCATCTCAACTTATTCCGACGGCAGATACTGTCAGATCTTCTTGGCTATTAAAAACGTTATGTAGTACCTCAAATAAGCCTATCTTGTTCGTAGGTGCGTGTGGTACAGCAAAAACAGTTACAATAGAAAAAGTACTCGCCGAAATGACAGGCAGCGATAGCAACATGTCATATATAACGATGAATTTGAGTTCGAGAACAAGCTCTCTTGACGTGCAAAGAGCTGTTGAAGATTGCATCGAGAAACGTACGAAAGATGTGTATGGACCACCACTTGGTCGAAAATTAATTGTATTTATTGACGATTTGAACATGCCGAAAGAAGATTTATACGGGACGCAACAACCCGTAGCATTGCTGAAAATTTTGCTCGAACGTGACGGCTTTTACGATCGCGGTAAGGAATTAAACTGGAAAACTATTAAAGATACGCAGTTTATTTGTGCAATGGGGCACCCAGGCGGAGCGCGAAATACAATTGATGCACGTTTTGCTTCTCTATTCAACATTGTTGAAATTGAAGCACCGTCTGAAGAGAACTTGGAAACCATCTACCGAACCATTCTGGGAAAATTAGCACGCGAACTCGTTGCAAATGATGACGAGGTACCACGTATTACGACTTTGGTGTGCGAAAAAGTACTCAGGGCTACTCTCGAGCTTTATCATTATGTGCTCGATGTTTTACCACCAACTCCCTCGAAATTTCATTATATATTCAACCTTCGCGATTTATCTCGAGTCTTTCAGGGCACGAGCCAATCAACTGCTAATGATATTGATTCAGAGAGTGCGTTTGTGAGATTATGGCGCAACGAGGTATTGCGAGTGTTTCACGATCGATTAGTGGACGCTAACGATCGATCTTTGGTCAAGCAAAAAATAGAATCTCTCGTTATTGATTATTTCGACTTCGATGAGAAAATATCGAAGCATGCCCTTTTAGATCCGGTTTTATTTGCTGACTTTAGAACAGAGTTACTAGTTGGAGGAGAAGCTGCAGAAAAAGAAGCTGATGAACCAGAGGATAAAGATGAATGCGACGAGATTGTGCAAGAATCTAACAATTGCACAGTACAGTGCGACAAAAAAACTGTGCAATCTCGATACAAAGATGTGGGAGACTATGAAGATATTAAAATTACTTTCCAGAAAGCGCTTGATAGTTGTGGCGACAAAAGTGCAAACAAAAAGATGAATCTGGTCTTTTTCCACGATGCACTCGAGCACGCGACTCGAATCCACAGAGTTTTGAGGCAAGAACGTGGACATATGCTCCTTATTGGAGATGGTGGCTTTGGAAAACAGTCTTTAGCAAAACTTGCTGCCGCGGCAGCAGGCTGTTCAATTTTCGAGATCACTTTGACACGTGGATACGACGAGAACTCTTTTCGGGAGGATTTGAAACGTTTGTTCAATAAAGTAGGCGTGGACAACGAGAAAGTCGTATTCTTATTCACAGATAACCACGTTGCTAGCGAAAGCTTCCTTGAACTCATCAACAGTATTTTGACGAGCGGAGCAGTTCCTGCGCTGTACCCGGAAGACGAAAAACAGGCGATCATGCGATCGGTCCGAGATGATGCTCTCAAAGAAAACGTACGTGATTTTAAGGAAGAGCTTTGGCGTTTCTTTATTTCGCGTGCGCGTAAGAACTTGCATATTGTGTTGTGCATGTCCCCTACTGGAGACTTGCTGCGTTCGAGGTGTAGGAATTTCCCTGGTCTGGTAAATGATACCGTCATTGATTGGTTTACGGCATGGCCAGAAGAAGCACTTGTATCTGTTGCGACCACATTTTTGAGCTCAATCGACGAGATCCCATCATATTTACGTGATCCAATTGCAAATCATGTGGTATCTACGCACCAACTCGTCATGGAACTATCCAAAAAGTATAAAATAGAGCTAAATAGATCGAATTACGTCACTCCAAAAAATTATTTGGACTATATCACGAACTACTCGAGAACGCTCGGTATGAACCAGAAAAGAATCGGTGAATTGAAAGCTCGTCTAGAAGGCGGCTCTTCGAAGTTAATTCAAGCTGGGAATGAAGTTGATGAGATGCAAAAATCCCTCAATCAGGCAAAGGAAGTCGTTGAAGCTGAAACGAAAGCATGCGAAGAGCTCCTGAAAGTAATCACAGCATCTACCATTGATGTCAAATCGAAACAAGAAGCGGCAAGTTTAAAAGAAATAGAGCTGAAAAGAGAGAATGAGATGATAGCTATAAGGGAGAAAGATGCAGAGAACGACATGGCGAAAGCAATCCCCGCGTTGGAGGCTGCAGCATTGGCGCTCAATTCACTGAAAAAGGAAGAAATTACTGAATTAAAATCGTTTGCAAAGCCGAATATTGCCGTCCAGAAAGTGTGTGAGTGTGTAATGATCTTAAAAGGTCTACCCAACGTTTCTTGGTCAGGCGCGAAAGCAATGATGACAGATACTAATTTTCTAAAGTCGTTGATCGAATTTGATAAAGATGCCATAAAAGATAAGCAAGCGAAAGAGCTTAAAACTTACACGAAAGATTCAAAATTTACGCCAGAGGAGGTGACGAAAATTTCTAGCGCTGGTGGTGGTCTCCTCAAATGGGTGTTTGCCATGATCAAGTATAATGAGGTTGCGCGGACGGTGAATCCAAAGCGAGCAGCCGTCGCCTCCGCTGAAAAATTGCTTCGGACAAAAACCAAAGAGCTAGCAAAAACAAAACTTGAAGTTGAGCAACTATCCGTGGAACTCGCATCTTTGACTGAACAATTCCAAGAAAAAACGTCTAACCAGAAGAAACTGAAAGAAAGAGCTGAAACCATGGAAGCGCGCTTATCTGCAGCGGAAAAGCTTTTGAAGGGCTTGGAGTCTGAACGGCTGAGATGGGCGAAAGAAATGAACGAACTCGATGAAAGCATGACAAATTTAGTAGGAGATTGTTTGTTGACGAGTTCATTTTTATCCTACTCTGGCGCTTTTACGTTTGAATTTCGCAAAAAGTTTACATACGATACGTTGTATGAAGATCTCAAAGCTCGAAATATTCCAGTCTCACAATCTTTCCGCTTAGAAAATCTGCTAACTACGGATGTGCAACTCGGGAAATGGGCGAGTGAAGGTTTGCCGACGGACGATTTGAGTGTTCAAAATGGTATTTTGACAACAAAGGCATCTCGATATCCGTTATGCATAGATCCGCAAATGCAAGCCGTGAGATGGATCAAGCAACGTGAAGGCAAAAATCTCGTAGGGAAGATTAAATCGTTTAGCGATGCGGATTTTCTCAAACAACTCGAACTTGCTGTAAAGTATGGTTTACCGTTTCTCTTTGAGAACGTCGGTGAACACTTGGATCCAGTCATTGACAACGTTTTAGAACGCCGCATCACTGAGCGGAATGGTACTAAGACAGTCCGAATAGGAGATTCAGACGTTGAATGGGATGATAACTTCAGGTTATATATGACTTCTAAACTCCCAAATCCAAGTTATGGTCCCGAAGTTTCCGGTAAAACGATGATTATCAATTATGGTGTCACTCTCATAGGACTTCAGGAACAATTGCTCAACGTGACAGTAAAAATGGAACGACCAGATTTAGAAATGCAGCGTAAATCCCTCGTTCAAGAAACAGCCGTGAATAAATCTTTACTTAAAGACCTCGAAGATACATTACTATTGGAATTATCATCAGCTTCTGGTGAAATCCTTGATAGCATAGAACTGATAGCCACGCTGGATGAGACGAAGTACAAGGCAAAGGAGATTAGCTGTAAGCTCGAAGAAGCGAAAGCCGCGAGCGAAAAACTTGTATTAGCGAGACAAGCATATGAGCCCATCGCAAAAAGGGGAGCTATCTTATATTTTGTGCTCCAGAACCTCAACAAAGTAAACTCCATGTATGAATATTCGCTGACGTCATATTTAGAAGTTTTTAAAACCTCGCTCGCAAAAACAGGACAAAACAATAACAGCGGGTTAAACGCATCGAAAGAAGCGGGTGAGGACGACGACAACAGGTCGTTCTATGATAATATTACAAGATTCGTTAACGACTTAACGTTTGCGGTGTACGAATTTGCTTCATTAGGATTATTTGAACGTGATAAATTGACGCTATCTATGCACATGACGCTCCAAATTTTACTCGGTGACGGTGTTGTGGATATTGAGCAGGTTAATTTTTTTACAAAAGGTGGGTTCAAGTTAGATGGTAACGACGATGGAGATAGTAGCATTATGAATGGAGCGATGGCGTCAATGGGTGAACCTTTCACAAAAATTATAAGCGACTTTTGGCCAAAATCTGGATTGCGGGACTTGGAACAATTAGTGACGCTAGAATCCAGTGGCGAGCGTATCAAATCTTTGATTGCTAATATTTCAACGAAAGAAGATACTTGGAAAAAATGGTTATCGAACAAAACTCCAGAGATATCTGCAATACCTGATGACGTTCAAAGCCAGTTGACCCCATTTGAGTTCTTGTGTTTGTTGAGATGCGCTCGAGTTGATAGGATTACTGCAGCTACAATGCAGTTTATCTCGTCTACACTTGGTGAGCAATATGTAACTCCACCTATAGTCAATTACGAATCTATGTTTAATGCGACGAGTGCAAAGACACCAGTTGTGTTTATTTTATCACCGGGTGCCGATCCAGCTTTTAATGTGCTGAAACTTGGGGAGAAGAAAGGTTTCCATCTCGGAGAAAAATTAGAGTTTATGGCGCTTGGGCAGGGTATGGGACCACGTGCCGCCGAAATTATTTCATCTTCTGCACGCGAAGGCAAGTGGGCAATGTTACAAAACTGTCACCTGTTGCCTTCATGGCTGGGAGAATTGGAAAAAATATTAGAAGACTTAGACAATCCTCACGAGGATTTTCGTTTATGGTTGACTACCGAGCTTGTCGCCGCGTTCCCTCTAGGGGTATTGCAAAGTTCTCTCAAAGTTGTTACAGAACCACCAGCTGGTTTGCAGCTGAATATGAAAGGATCTTTCGCGAAGTTGTCCGAAGACTCTCTTAATAGATGTAAACATCCCGCATTCAGAAAACTATCATACGTTTTGACATTTTTCCATGCGATTGTGCAAGAACGCCGCAAATATGGCAAATTAGGTCGGAACGTTCCCTATGATTTCAATGAAACAGATTTCAGAATTTCGTTATCATTGATTGAAACATATCTCAACAAAGCGCTCATTGATGATATATGCGATGATAGTGAGGATGATCGCACCGATACCGCGGTATCTTTGTCGAACATGCAGAAGCAGAAACCGAAAGCAGACATCCCGTGGGCAACCCTCAGATACCTAATTGGTGAAGCCATGTACGGTGGGCGTGTATCTGACTTTTACGACAGGCGCATTCTCGTGACGTATTTGAACGAGTACTTCGGCGACTTCTTGTTCAATGAAGAACGTCCATTTGCGTTTCACACTGTCAAATCCGTGCTGAGTTCAGAATATGACGATAATAGTAAGAGCAAGAATTTATCGTTGAGCATGGAAGATGCTTCATCTGCGATGACGAAAACGCAGGAAACTTTAGCTTGCCCCAAGAAACATCTTATGAAGAATTACTCCGCGCGATATCTCATATTCCTGTCGTTCAAACACCCGAAGTATTGGGTTTGCATATGAATGCGGACGTTGCGCACTACACGAGAGCTGCAAAACTCATGTGGGAAAATTTAGTTGTTTTGCAACCAAAAATCACCTCTCCTGCTCTCACTCCGCTAAATGCGAATGACAGCGTTGATGGGGACCACGAAGACCTCACTCGGAATAAAATGAAGCGCCCAGAAGACATGCTCGACTCCATTGCCGTCGACATTTTATCCGTCTTACCGCAGAAAGAGGACAGAAACTTTGAGGTGAAAAAATTGAGGAAAAAATGGGCAAACACGATTACTCCGATTCGCATCGCGCTTTTGCAAGAACTAGAAAAACATAACAAATTAACGAGCGTTATAAAGCATACACTGTTGAGTTCACGTAAGGCTTTAAATGGTGAAATAGCAATGTCATCTGTGCTTGATAACGTTGCGATGTCTTTGAACTCTGGCTTCGTTCCAAGTTCATGGAAGAAAGAAGCGCCAGAAACTGGAAAGAATATCACTTCCTGGATCCGATGGTACCGCAAGCGCGTCTCTCAATTTATCGATTGGGTAGCAAAACACGACGGTAATGTACCGCCGTGCGTCTGGCTATCGGGTTTACATTCACCAGAAACGTTCATTGCTGCTCTTGTGCAAACATCGTGCAGAAAGAAAGGTTGGCCGCTCGATGTCGCGCATGTGAAAACACAGCTCACTCTCGTAAAAGACGCACGTGCGATTATGAAACCACCGGAAAATGGATGTTTTGTCTCCGGATTACACTTAGAGGGTGCTAGATGGGATTCGGAATCGCAAGCGCTGGCAAAGCAGAAAAACAATATACTCGTGGAGGAACTTCCCGTCATGCACATAATCCCGGTTGAAAAGAATGAAAGTGCGAAAGCTGGCAAGTTGCGAGTCCCGGTTTATGTAACTCAAGGCAGAAGAAATGCGATGGGGAAAGGGTTAGTTTTTGAAGCTTCTCTTCAATCAGACGTGCACGAATCGCACTGGATACTCCAAGGTGTCTGTATGACTTTGAATTTAGATGATTGATATTTTCAATTTAAAATACTGCAGTATTTATACACATGTATGTTACCAACTATATTATGCCACCCGCTTTTACACACACTCTGAAACAATAAATTCTTTTTCCCCTCGACATGCAAAATTTGACGTTTCCGAGAAACGAACGTCAAAGACTCACCTCCAAAAAAAGGAAGACGATAACAAGGAGTGCGCATTCATGTTTCCATCACCACTTTATTATGGATCTGTATCATTGTCATTCTCGTCGTCGTTATCATCTGCGCCGCCTTTGTTCTCAGCGCAACAGCAGAGAAGAAATCAAAGAAAAAGGGAAAATAACGGTCTGAGTTTTTGTGCATCGCTACCACCTGACGATAAAGGACACATCCTCAATCGGTTTGAATCGATACAAGAAAGAGTGGTAGAGAGAAATAAAAGAAGACTAAGAGGTACTGTGAATGCAAATTATGCTGCGAGTGCTACGAACAGAGGATGCTATTTTGTTGCTTCCTCGGCAGCAGCGATGAGCAGTGACGACGAGAAGAATGTGAAACTGTATAAACTTACGCTTGCGGCGTGCCTGTCGATGTTAGCGTTTGGTGCGGCATGTGGATGCATCGCAGGAGCACTGGTGTACGTTGATTTTGGAACTCCATCATCGGTGGTACTTTTGAGTTCTAAAGTTAAAGGTGCAATAGTTGCCGCACTTCCGTTAGGTGCTGCCACGGCGTGTTTAGCCATCGGTTCCAAATCGGCAAGCGAAAGGTTTGGTAGGAGAGATATTTTCCGCTTTGCAAATGTGCTATATCTCTTTTCAGCCGCTCTCGCTTCTTTATCGAATTCTTATACGATGCTCATCGTCGCGCGGTTTATAGCTGGTCTCGCGTGTGGGTGTTCTACAGGAATAACAACGGTTTTCATTTCCGAATGTGTCCCAGCGAAAACGCGCGGGAAATATACCTCACTTTCACCACTTTTCGGAACGATTGGCTTACTGTATGCATTCGTGATGAGTTTAGTCATAGCTTCTTTATTTGCAGTGGGTGATTTGAATGCCGCAACCAATGTCAGCGGAGAAGCCTCATCGTTTGTGTGGCGATTGATGTTACTTGTACCAATTTTACCGTGCTTTGCGCAAGAGTACGTTTTTAGGTTTATGCCAGACGTTTGTCCGGAATCACCGAGATGGTTGGCGAGTCGCGGACGCTACCAAGAAGCTCGTCTCATAATGGAATCTTTAGGGCAGACGTTGCCGTCGAACAATGTCGCAAGCTTGGCGATTTCAGATGCGCGGCCGATTGAAGATTCTGGATTTTTTGGATTGTTCAAATCATCCAAACACATCAAGGCGACGGGTGTCGCATGCGGCATGAATATGCTCCAGCAGTTTTGTGGAATAAATGTAATCGTATACTACGCGCCAAAAATATTGAATTCGTTGGGGTACGGTAAGCGTGAGTCTATATTGCTCACAGTGATAGTTTCTATGTTTCAGATTTGCTTTGGCACATATTTATCACAGAAGATAGACGTATATGGAAGAAAGAAGATGGCAATGATTGGTATTTGTGGCATAATCTCAGGCTGCGCTTTGTTATCGTTCTCTTTCTCAACAGCTGGTGGTAGTGCAAGTCCTGGGCACATGGCAATACTCGGTATTCTTATATTCCGAGTCTCTTTTTCGTTATCGTTGGGACCAATACCATACGTCGTATCTTCAGAAGTTTTCGCAAAGGATGCTCGAAGTTCTGGCGTTGCGCTGGCGACACTCGTGCAGTGGTTGTGTAACGTTCTTGTCACTTTCACGTTTCTATCCTTTGTAGATGCTTTTGGTGCGGGCAAGGTTTTTGTAGCGTACACATTCGTCGGTATATTAGCTTTAGCTAGCGTGTATTACTTGCTTCCCGAGACAAATCAACAGAAGCTGGAAGACAATTGATTTAGAAGTTGCTTTTAATCTTATATTGTTATTGTTTTGTGTATTCCTTTTGAATCATTGCTATTTCTAAAGTACTACGTAGACGAGCTACTTTGCTACTATGACTTTTATTTGTATTATAGCTACAAGAATGGACAAAACGGTCGCGGTCGCACTTCAATTTTCTGAGAGCACCAACAGCACTGCGCCGTGCGGTTTGTTTTATATTTGCCTCGGATTTTTTTAGTTTGCCAAACTCTTATGGCGCAATCTTTGCACTGCCTAGCATGCATACATGGGTAAAAGAGGTAACGGACGACACCATTCTCTTCGTCGAAAGGTTTCAAGCATATGCCACACTCGGAATAGTTTCCACTCATGGTGTTCAAAGGATACAATACTTTATCGGGAATTTTCCCACCTTCAATTCGAGTGTTTATAGCAATCAAATCAACTTCTTCTCCGTCTTCTTCTTCGTTCTCTCTGCTATCATTGATACTAATGTTATTATTGTTATTGTTTGTTGTTGTTGTCGTTGTCTCGATGTCGTCGTTGTCGCTTTTCTTTTCTTCTCGTTGTTTCTTTTGCAAAAATTTCAGAATGCTAAAGGTCGGTTTCTTCTTCTCCTTGATGTTGTCATTATTAATATTATTACTACTACTATTTGATGCAACGTGTGGTTCGTAATAATTCGTAGTGTCTCTAAACATTCGCTCCTTCGCTTTCGCTTCTTCGTTCGTCACTCTATATTTACCAGTCAAACAAAAATCGACATGTTCGGGAAGTAGAGCTCGATGCACGGCTTTATTACACACGGGACACGTCCCTATTCGACTTTCCCCGATGTTTACCGCTTTCTTTTTCTTTTTGGGATGGTAAAACATTGATGCATCGTCATGCGCGACGACCACGATATCGTGATTGTCGTCGTCGTTGTTCATGACCCTTGTTATAGAAGAAAATCGTGCATGAAGTCACGGATTTTGAATTTTGTTTTTGCGCACCTGTCTTGTTCGAGAGTTTGAAAATAAAGGGGAGATGTTGTTGGGAAGCAAAAGCACAGAATATGTATACACGATAAACAAAAACAATCTACTGGTATATATACACTGTATATATATACACATATATATATATATATATAGTAATTATTATTGCATGGGAGAAGCCCTTTCTTCGGTGACATTCAACGACCTCTCAAAGCTTTCGGCTTTCAGCTCTTCTTCGGCTTCCCACACCGCTTGGTCGGCGAGACGAATAGCTTCTTCTTCATCGTCAACCTCATCTTCGTTGTCAGAACCATTCAAGTACGCGTGATAGGGTGACTTTGGACACATAAAGATAGGCGAGGAGTTTTTATCTGCCTTTGTTGCGGTAAAGACGACAGTTTTCGCCGGACTCGGGCTGCACTCTTCGTCCTCTTCTTCTTCTTCTTTATCGTCGGCTAAAGGCGTCGACGGCAACAAGTCGTTATTCTCGCTTTTTAACATTTTCATTTCTTCGAGAGACATGGTTTGACGTCTCTTGTATTCATCAATTTCATCATCATCGTCATCATCATCGTCACCATCATCATCATTATCAATATCCTCTTCTTTCTCCTCTTTTTCTCCTTGGAGGACGATTTCTTCAACCGTTGGAGGCACCATTATCATCTTCGGCGTCGCCGCTTGCTCCTCTTTTAGTTCTTCTTTTTCTTCTTCTTCTTCAGTGGTTGGTTGCGTCCACGAGCCAAACAAATCGTGACCTCTGGCAGATTCCCAGTATTTCATTCTCGCTTCGCACGCTTCTGGTGGGTTTTCTTCTTGTTCTTTCCTCGTCGCATTGTTCGTCATGCGGAATGAAAAATCAGCGTCGGCAGCAGCAATCTCTTTTTGTTCTTCCGAGGAAGAGGATGGAAGCACTCCTCCGCCTTCCACGTTGGCGTTGCCAACCACTCTCGTGTGCGCTGTTTGTCTTCGATCGTCCGTAAAATTCGAGGAAAAAATCTCGTTCCCTTTATACATGCTTTTTTGATGCAACTCGCTCGTCAAACGAACTTTTGACGTGTTCCAGTGGAAACCTTTCTTTTGCCTATCGTCGAAGCGCATGCCAGCGCCTACCGTCGACGTCGTCACCGTTTTAAACTCCGCCTTACAAAAACCACTCTTCACGGCTTCTTCCAATCGTTCGACTAACGCGTCTTTACTCCCAGCCGGGTTCACTTTCCTCTCTCTACACGCCGTTCGTAACTCTTGCAGCGTCAACTGTTTCAAGTCCACGGGTACTTTCATTTGCAAGAGCGCATCTTCCTTCTTTCTATCTACGGGCACTTTCAGGAATTTCGGCGGCGTTTTCTGCGAGAATATCCCATGACCAGAATGTCCTCGTTCTCTGTTCACATTCCACGTCCTCAAGTTCTCTTTAAACTCTTTTCCGACTTCGACCGAGTCGTTTTTGAAAATCGATTCCACTCCCGACGTTGGTTGCTTTTTCAGCTCTGGCTTCTTCGTCTCGGTCTTCTCGCGAGTACCACACTCGTCCTGTTTCAACGATAACGGGTTTCTCCCATTCGTAATTTCTGAAGAGTACGTTCGAATGCCCATGTTTATATATATGAATATATATATATAGAGAGAGAGAGAGAGGCGGGGGGCGAGATCACAAGAAGAAAAGAGAAAGCGCGCGCACGAACCCTGCAATTTCTGTGGACGCATTTTGTTTTTTTCTTTCATTTCATCGTACCCCCCTGCCCCTCCCCCTTGTTTTCCCTCAAAAACTCTTTCCCTCTAATTTTTTTTCCATTTTTTTTTCAGATGAGTCACCTTTCCCGCCATTTTACCATTTTAGCCAAAAAATCTTGTCAAATAAATACATTCGCGTCGCATTTGGGCATAATTTTTCGAGACAATACGGTCAAAGAGAGAAGAAGAAGAAGAAGAAGAAGAAAAGCAAGGCACACATCATGACTGGATTAGGAGGCGCGCAAATGCAACGCGCTGCTACGTTCACCCGCACGAACTTCGCGAGCAATAAAAGAAGCGCGAGGAAAACGAAGAAAATTTCAATCACAGGAGCGTCTTCTTCGAGATCGTTACCATCTTCTGACGCAAGACAAAAATCTTTTAACGAGGGTGGCAACAACAACTACAGCAACAAAGAAGAAGACGATAATTTAAGCATGACATTGAAAAAAGCTTTCGTGGCTACGACGGCGTCGTTGGTTTTAGCCGCCGCGGATGCATCACAAGCGTCCGTAGCAGCTGCTCCGTTGGATGTGACGAACAAGGTGAGCATCAATGGACCGGCTCGATATTTACCAAGCGAACTAACCAAGCCGGACCCGATTTTCGAGAAAAACTTTAACGTTTCCTTTGCTGGTTTGAAAGTGGACCACAAGATATTGGTCTCTACTATTATTTTCGGCCAAGCGATTGGTTTCGCCGGAGCCTTCGTTGGCGGGTTGGAAGCAAAAAAGAGAGCTGAGGAGATTACTCGGTTGAATAAGTCACTTTTGGAAGTGAACGGGAAAATTAAGAAAGAATTACGAAGAGAGAAACAAAGCAAGACGCCTGGGATGGACATGAGCATCAATCCCCGCGACGGTGACCCGTACGTGGAGAAAATTCTAACGTTGCTTCGATCGGGTAAGGCAATGTTGAAGTTGGAGGAGTCGAAGGAGAAATTGGAAGAAGCTTTGGGTAAGTTTGAAGAGGCGCACGCGTTAATCATCGCGGAGAGCGGTAAACAAAAGTTAAACGTGCCGTGGAAAGCGGAGAGGAAAGCGTTGAAAGGTATTGCGGCCGCGGCGAGTCGTTTGGGGTACACAGCAAAGTCTTTGGAAATGACGAAGAAAGTGCTCGATTTAGCTTTGGTGCATAAAGATATGGCAGAAATTACGGATAACTATGGTAAGATTGCGGATTTGTACACCGAATTGGATCAGTTGGAGTCTGCACATACGTATTACGACTTGTACTTCAACGCGCTCGATAACGAATACGGTTTCAGCGCAGAAAGGAATACCCAAGCTGTTGCAAGATAAAAACGTTAAAGAAATTATTAATTGCTGAGTGTGTCTGTAATTACATTAATGTTTTTATTTCAAAGAAGTACCAGTAATATTGCTATGAATTGCTCCTACGACCTCTAATCATCGCTACTATTATTATTACTACTACTATTACTACTAAACGTATCCACTTTCTTTGTATCAATCAATCGCGCCGTAACGAATCTGTCCACGCCGGCGTAATCACTCCGAACGCGAACGTCCTCGTATAGATTCGTGTTCCATAATTTCTCCCACACCCGCAAAGCTTGTTCTCCACCATGTGTCTCTAATGCTAAAAACCCCCCAGGAGCTAAATACTTGTGCGACAATTCGCAAATCACATCTAAATCACCCATCCCCATCTCGCCTCTACCATCCAACGCGGACATTGGCTCGTGTCTACCAACCTCCGGCTGCAGATTTGCGGCAACTTCCGCGGGAATATACGGCGGATTCGATATAATTCCAGCAAACTTGATGTCCTTATGGTAACACAAAGCTTCGAACCACGACCCGTGCAACAAAGAAACCGTATCGTTCAACCGTAAACGCTCGACGTTTATCTTTGCAATCTCCAGCGCTTCCTTTGAGAAATCCGTTGCGTATACCCCCGGGTTCATTTTCGAGAACATATCCTTTAATTCCGTCGCTAACGCGCACGCAATGGCACCAGACCCGGTACCCAAATCCAACCACGGCAATTCTGTCAAATGTACCTTCTTTCCATACACTTTCACGTGCTGGTATGCGAAATCAATCAAGAGTTCAGTTTCCGGTCGCGGTATTAAAACGCCCGGCGCGATGTACAGTGATACCGTCCGAAACTGTGAAGAATTTGTTAAATACTGAATCGGGTACCGATCGTCGATGCGCTTGTTCCACATTGTAGTTAATTGTTCGAAATTCATGCGCATTGAAATATCCTTCCCTTCATTGTTCGTTGATGATACTTCGTCTTCATTAGCGACGACGTCTTCCAGCAACCACTCCAATTCGGTAACTAAAGACTGTTCATCCACTGGATCATTATAATGACGATCACTATCGTTACTACCACCGCTATCGAACGAAGAAAACGATTCTTTATTCGTTTTTATCTTCTCTTTTGCCCACGTTTGCCATCGTTTTAATTCTTCTCTCGTAGAACCATGCGTCGGTTTTCTTTCGTTCAACGGTATCTTAGTTGTTGCATCTACGAAATTTTGTGCACTCGAAGAGCAATTCACCATTCTCTTCGTCGTTTTGTTGTAGCAACGAAGGCGGTGCGCTACTGATGAGCGAGATGAGGGCAACGCGGGGGTAGATCTCAACATCACATTTATTCGAGCGGCGAAGCGTATGGTCGCCGTCGACGTCGTACTCATTCTTTTATTTTTTTAGCGCAAACGAATTGAAAGTTATGGCTTTTTGTGGTATTTTTTTGACCAAGAACTTCGCGACTTCTTCACTATAATATTCTTCCTGTTGTGCCACACGATGGGCATCACGACGCTCAACAGAGTATAAAATCAAGAGAAGAAGGGAGTAACAGCAAGAAGCGCGATGTCTTCTTCTTCTTCATCCGACTCCATCACCATCACCACCACCACCACCACCACCACCATTTCCAACGCGTTCTCTTCTTTTCTTCTTTCAAAATTTACTCTCCACCGAGAGGGTGAAGGAGGAACGAACTCGTTGGAAACGCTTCTTCTGATTTTGTTCACCATCTTGCTCTCCTTCTTCCCAACGCTCTTTGCCATTCGACGATGGATATTTCCCTCGCTTTTGCAATTAGGATTGCAATTTGTGGCGAGGAAAGGCGTGCGCGTGACGGTCGGATCGGTTGGGTTTCTTTCCGCGAAGGATGTGATTTTGAACTTTTCGTCTCCTCAAAAAGGAGGAAATGGAACTATCGAGCAGATATCCATCGGAGAAATTAGATACACGGGAAGATTCAGGCAATTTGTGAATTGGCTGTTGAAAACGTTATATTCGTCGTCTTCTGCGACTGAAAGTACAACAACAACTACTACGAAGGAAGGAGGTGTACCCGAAGAATGGGATGGAGACGCCTCGACGAGCAAAGAGGTTGTCACGCAAAATTCGAATAGGATGATGAATGTCCCCATTCGTTGTTTCGACGTGCAAGTGAAGAAATGGAGTGCGAGGAAGATAAAGAAGAAACAAGATTACGAGGACAATTTGGATGGCGATTACGTCGAGGAGGAGGAGGAGGAAGAAAACGAAGAAGAAAAAGAAGAGGAAGAAGAGAAGGCTAGCTACAACAACAGCAACAACAGCAACAGCAACAACAATGAAACGGATACGGCAAGTAAACGCATAAGGGAAAATTTTAAGAAGCGCGTCGTTGCGAGATTTCTCTCGCTCCTGGAAATCAACTTAGTAGATTTAAGAGTGTATGATGAAGATGTTTTCACCGTCACGACGACGCAAATGGTTTTGACGACGAAACGCGTTGCAGATGCGCTTAAAGTGTTCGTGAATATGCCAAGTGGCGTTCGAATAATCCCGAAATCAGTTCGCGTTGGTAAGAAAGACAATGCTGCCATAGCAATTTCGAAAGTATTTTGTTCAGCGATGGCTGATTTGGAGAAAATAGGGAGAGTGAGCGATGTGCAAGTTAAACTGTTCGGGATCGATCCAGTATTCACGGATGATTCTCAGGATTTGTTCAATCATGCATGGATAGAAAGCATTCAATTACATCAAGTTCGCGGTGATAGTATGACAAAAGACGATTTGGCAATGGATTCTTCGTTTGCGCTCGGGTATGAGATTAAGAATGTTCGCTCGGAAGGTTTTTGTTTCCAAAACTCATTAGCGGATGCGCGCGTGCAGGTTCAATTAGATTCGAGTACGTTGAACGAGCGTGTAAAGTCTTCGGTTTTATTGACTGTGCCTGAAATTAGCGGAATAATACAAACAAGGAAAAATAATCAACGAAAAGTTAGTAGTAAAGTTAATAGTAGAAGCAATAGGATGGATGTAGATGGCGGCAACATAAATACCACCGTGTCGATGAAAATGTCGGGCGCTTCGCTCGATTTTCAGGATGATTGTTCTCTGAAAACTTACTCTCGCAAAGTTGAAATCGATATGCTTGAAATTGAGCATCATTCATGTAGTTACGAAACGGTGCAACCGACAACAAAAATAACAATGGATGCCTTACAGTTGGATTGGGATCCAGATGCACATTTCCTATTCGAGACGCTTTCAGAAGATACGAAAAAGTTTCTTGCAAGTCTCGCCTTTCTCAAGATGAAGGAGGATCATACCAAGCAGCAGAAAGAGAAAAAAGTATCTCAGCATCGCAACGTTTCACTCGATGCTACGAACGTTTCATTTGGAGCGGATTTGACGCTCGGAGCGAACGTGCGCCTCGCTTCGACGCGCGTGCATCTCGAGGAGAACTCGACAATGCACTTTGAAAATTTTGAAATTGAAACAAATGCGGAGACGTTTTTCACGACGAAATCGCTTGCTCTGGAAAAGCGAAAGCATGATAGTGGATGGGATATTACCACAAGTGCAGCAGTGGTTAAATGTGCTCGCGACTTAGATTTTGGTGATTTTTACGCCGCTTTGTTCGCTGGAGAGAGTGCTTTCAAACAAGCACTGAAGAAGTTTACCTCTGCCTCCACTTCCACCTCCACCAATGACAAGTTCAAACTCATCTCCAAAAAAGTATCATCCAAAGAAAATGATACAGTTTTGAATTTGCCAGATTCAACAAGAGAAGTTCATTGGATATCAACCGGAGGAAACACGTTTATAATCGAAGATTCGGAGAAACTCGAAAGCTTCTTGCGCATGCAAGAAAAATTTTTGAAGCCGGAATTGAAACGCTCAAGAAAAATCTTAAGAGATGCGGACGAAACGAAGGACGCTCAAATGATACAGCAAATATTCGAGAATGTTGCAAAAGCTTATAAGAAACGTGTGGACAGATTTAACGAGAATAAGAACAAAGATTTGCACTTCCTTAATCTGGTTGATAATATTTTGACAGTTCGTGCTGAAACGCTGAATTGGTCTTTTAAATATGGTTGTAACATAGACGAACGAGAGAAAATTGGGCATTTCTGCCGTTGCGTCGATGCTCCATATTCTGACGGCGTCGATTTGCATATAACTCGATATCAAACCATCGATTGGACGTGTGAAAAATTCGATGTGTTCCTTGGTGGTGAGGAATGCGCCATGTTCGAGGCAAAAGCCATTTCCATGCAAGGACCGGTTGTTTTAGCAAAGCAGAGTGTCCAGTCCAATGATATGCACTTACTGCCATTCCCGGTTGGAAAGCGAAGATTTGCAGCCATTCGCTCGCATCAATCTCCTACGAGTCCAAGCGTATTAGTGTTCACGAATGTAACGCAGACGTGGATTGATGGGAAATTGCGGTATTTGGCATCATCTGAGCCGAAGTATGCCATTCTTTCGCGCGAAATATCAAATCGCATGGTCCCGAAATCAAGGCATCGTGATGCACCCAAAGGTGAAATAACTTTGAAAAGAGTAAAAGATACCATCCCGTGGTGGGATAACTTGAGAAACTTATGGCGAGGTGACTTCACGATTATTGCAAGGAACTCTGAAATCGTGCTGGATTCATCTTTGAAGGATACAAAATCTCGACATGCGCTCGCTTTCAAAGCCTCCAAATGCGAGATATCTTACAAATCAGGACATATCCTTCTCCGGGCTGCTCGTTTTGCCGTATCAAAGCATCCTTCGTTTTCGAATACAGTTTCCCATACAATTTTTGTCGCGCCGGCGGTTGAGGTTGGCTTGAAATATGAATGGTTGACTAAAGATAATATAAACGGATATGCGACATCGTATCGTTTCGATCCAACAACTGGCATGGAATTGCGCACCCTGTCTGACTGCAAAAGTTGTGATGGTTCGCACAAGCTCAGCGTACAACTCGCATGCAAAGATACCTTGCTCCCAGGATGGCGTGCAGATCACATTCTCGATGATAATGAAACAAAGATCAGTACCAGCATAGCAGAAGAATCAGTGGATGAAGATTTCGTGACTCCGACGTCATCGAGGAAAAACACGGTAGGTAATTTCCAAACGCCACTATCTTCGTTTGATTCCACCACGAATACGAATAGTATTGAAACTTCTTCTTCACCTCCGCTAGTAAAATGGCGATCTGATGACTTCAAAACCCAAGTTTCGGCACTCAAGTCTTCTCCTTCGAGGATGGCTTCGGTGCTAATTTCACCATCACGTGGGCGAAATAAATCAGATCTGCACAGTGTCCTCAACTCATTCGACGGTACCAGCATGGATTCTGAGTTCACGGAAACTCCATATTTCAGATTCACTACGGAAGATATGAGGTACATGAAAAAATGGTGGAGAGCGCTGATGAAACCAGATTTGGTATCGTTACGGAATGCGTGGAGGTACAAACAATATGGGAAGACTAAAGTTGAAGTAGCAGGAAAGAGTTACGGGAAGACAGAAAAGATAAAAACTAAATCTATGGTTTCCGTGTTGTATTCGAAGCAACCAAGCTGGGAAATGACGGCGGAATATTTAAATTATTCCTTACCAACAAAGGAAAAAGACGAAACTTTCCAGAGCATAGCTGCCTTTTTGGAAGGATTCAGTTACATATCTAATGCGAACGAAAACTTGAACGTACACGCGAAAGATTTACGTATATTTTTACCCGAAAAAGAAGAAAAAGAGGCAGTTTCTGAGCTGAATCAAATATCTTCAGCAAATTTTAACGAAAAAATGCGTGAGATGTTGAGAGGCTCTAATAACCATCCCCTTTCGCCGCGTAAATTTAGAGCTGGCGATGTTAATGGTGCTAATGGAGCAGTCAATGCGTCATCGAGGCGTGCAATAGTCACGGACTCGATGTTAGTGCTTGAAACTCGCGAATTTCGGGTACGTAAAGCTTCGGCGAAGGATGAGGTACGAGTGAACGTGGACGCTCCAAGGGCGTTGCTTGAATCGAAAACGAGAGAAAAAGTTTTCACGTGGATTCGAGAGATGTGGCAAGCTTCGCTGGGCGATGATACCTCGATTGAGAAGTCACCATCGATGTTTGAATTAGAAAAGCTAGGTAAAAGTCCCGTCAATATGGACTTTGATCAATACAATAAGCATAGAAAGAACGTCAGTGTGACGAGTGGTTTCAGCGAGTCCTCACAATCGAACGCGAAAACGGCGAACAGCGAATTAGATCTACTGGAGTTGATCAACGCGGGGATCGAGATTAATGACGAAAATGTTGTCAGTGAACCAAAAATTTCTCCTTCAGATCAAGTAATCACCGACGAATGCTTGTTCGTCGTCCAAATTTCGGAACCGCAAATAAATTTACGAGGCGACAGTCGAAACGGTCGATTATTGCTTGCGGCGGAGAACGGCCTCGTTGTTGGTCGACGCATAGTGTCTTCATCTTCGGACAGATCGTCTGTGGCACAGAAGCAGCGATTGGTAGAAGTAAGTTTGCATGATGTAGCAGCGTATGTCGCGCCTACAGACATCGACCTCCGAGCTGGCGTGCAATGGCTTGAAGATAAATACTCCGATGAAGAAGTCATGAATTTACAGCCAAAACGATCTAGCTTGCTGCGACAAATCTTTGCTCCATGCGAGATGATCTTCAAGCACTCCGCGCAAACAGGTGATAACGGTGGTTCTGACGATTCAGATGCGCCCACAAAATTCTCTTTCAGATCTCCAGATATCGACGCTACAATGGAATCTGAGCAGCAAGCTGTACTAGTCGATGTTATCGGCGCACTGTTTTTGACTCCATCAAATTTTACGTCTCCTTCTCCGAATTATAACGCAATTGCTCTGTTGAGGAAAAAAGGACAGAGAAGTTTGTTTGACCAGGAAGATGCGGCTGCGTCAGCGATTGTTGCGGCTCCTTTGTTGGAGTATATCAAATCTGTCCATGCGCTGAGACTGTACGACATCGACTTTCAGAAATGCACCGAAGACGATGCATCAGAAGTCATGGAGTTGAAGGAGGACGAAGGTGTGAAGAGACAAGCTTATCTCGATGTTATGAAACGCAAAGAAAAAGCGTTGGCGAAATCGATACGGCGCGCAGAGTCCCTGACAAAGTATAATCGTAAAAGAGCGGCAATGGAAATGCATTTAGAAATCGAGCGAGGCGCGTGGGCGCTAAGAAAAGCCGGGAAGACGTTCATGAATGCGGAAATTACAAACCTAATTCTTTCACGAGAACGACACGTTGATTCGTCCGGCGTTACTCTTTTCAAATTGAAGGGATTACACTTACAAACTGTTGAAAAAGTTATCTTGGGAAGATGGCTTCTAGATGAAGATTGGAATAATGTTCCCGCGGCATTACGAACCAAACCAAATTTTCTTCAAGTATCGGCATACCGCGCGGCAAGTCCACCAGAAGCGCCGATTTGGAATCATATGGAAGTACTCCTCTCGCCTTTCAAAATTGACATCACGAAGGAAATCTATCAAATGATTTACGACTATGCCTTTCCATCTGAACGAGAGATCAAGTCAAAAAAGATGCATTTGGCATTCGAAAAAGAGTTTCAAACGTCAAAGGCAACTGCGACAACGACAGCGACAACGACAAAAACAGCCACTACACCTGCTACCGGCCATCCGAATAAGGTCGACAAAGGATCATCTATAAAGATGGCAAAGGTTGGTGATGGTAAAGAAGACTGCGACGATGGCAGCGACGACGACGACGAGGATACCATGTCCACTTCTGGTCCGAAGGTTGTTCAAGTGAAGTATTTGCGCTTCAACGAATCGAAAGTGAAAGTTTCTTACCACGGATCAGCAGGTTCGTTCAAAGATGTCCGGCTTTTGCTCGATTCGTACACGTGTGAATCGTTTGAAGGGAAATGGAGAGAACTTGTCGGGCAGTTGAAAGGTAACTTAGCTTGGTCTGCTCTGAAGTCCGTAACTGGATTTGCGGGACGAAAACTTAACAAGATTAAATCTGTCGCGAACGAGGATGTGGCAGGAGTACCAGTCGCAGCAACCGCAGAGACTGGTAATGAAGAAGGGAATGTGAGGGACAACAACGACGCGACTCCAGTCGCATATGCATCAACACAAACTGATTTGATGACATCCCCTACAAAGAAAAAATCATTATTCAAGAAATTATTTCGAACGCCAACAAAGAACGAGAAAAACGAACGTGACGTGTTTATGTCGGGCTTTACCGCAACTAATCCAGCGGACAAATAGCAGTAGATATATATTATAGAGCATAAATAGGAATTTGCAATGTATTAGTTACACGCAGATATATACCATGGTACGGTACCTGGTACTGGTACCAATAATAAATACCTAGTGGTACGGTACCATCACTTTACCATACGTACATCACTTTAAAATTTTCCTCCGATTTGCTGGAGCGATTTCTCTAAAACATACGAAACTTGATGTGGTTTCAAGGAACAAAACATCCCAGCTGGAAGTTCTGAAGGCATTTTTAAACCACCGATTCTCGTCCGCTTCAAATTCTTCACATCCACCCCTGCACTCTCGGCTATCCTTCGCACCTCTCGATTCCGTCCGTCTTCTACTTCCACCGCGACGCGATTTTTTGGTCCTCCATCCCCCGTGACTGTTTCCACCAACACTGGCGTCACGTGCACGCCGTCTACTTCCGTTCCTTTACGCATCTTTGCAATTTGTCCACTCGTCACTTTTGTCGGCGCCGTAATCACGTACCTCTTCACAACGCCAGACGATGGGTGCGCGACTCTTTGCGACCATTTCCCGTCTGTCGTCACCAACAACATCCCAGTCGTTTGAACGTCCAATCGACCAACCGTGAACAATCTCGGCGGCAACTTCCCCGGATTCCCTTTCTTCCACTGGTCTGTCCACGATTGCAACAAATCCAATGCTTTCTTTCCACCATTACCAGTCTCTTCGTTTTTTCCTTTATTATCTCTACTACCACCGCCGCCGCTCTTTGTCGAGCACACGTACCCTTTCGGTTTGTTCACTAAAAAATAAAAGTGTTCGCCGGCGTACTCGACGCCGCCTTCAACGACTTTACCATCCAACTCAATCACGTCCATGTCTAAGTTTACCTTAAACTGCGGTTCCAAAATCTTTTCTCCATTCACTTTCACTCGTCCGTCGAATATAATCGTTTCCGAGCCTCGTCGCGAGGCGACCCCTAATGCTGCCAACGCTTTCGACAGTCTCTGTCCTTCCAGTTTGTTCTGTTTCTTCTCCTGTGGAGTTTGGACGATATCACCGTTAAAGCGCGTTTTTCTATTGTTGTTGTTGTTGTTGTTGCTCCTCGAAGATGAGAATCCTGTATTGTTCGTACTACTTCGTCTCGATGGTGACGATGAGGAAGAGGCACTGGCGCTTGTGATAGCGCGTTCGTTCTTCGTATCACCGTTGGAAACAAAAAAGCGACAGACACCCGAGGCACTTTTTGGTGCGCAATTCGTACGTTGTCGTTGGAAGAAGACGCTCGTCGTCGTCCCAAGCATCGAACGCACGGCGCTGCTCATCGTGGGTGTACCAGTACGACGATCTCTGAGAGCTAACGACGGCGATGTCAAAGAAAATAATGCGCGTTGAATTCGTTTACGCGGTAGGCTTTTCCTTCCTTCCTTCCTTCCCCGTGAGCTATGTAGTAGGTCAGGCACACAAAGATAAATTATGGCGAAAAAGAATTCCATGTAACCAACCAAACGCTTCACAAAATTTCATCAAAGGTCCTCTCGCACGAGTAAAACGAGTATTGGTAGTAGGAGTAGGAATAATAGTAGAAAGATAGTAGAAAGACACGAGAGCGTAAAGTGGAAACATCGCGTCGCAAGCGCGAATAGATAGAAATACTCACGCGTAAGACGCGGAGAATGGGACTGCTCAAGCAATACCGAGCGAAATCAACGACATTTCGCGATGGAAAGTCGGCTGCAGATTTTGTGAGCAAAGAAAGCTCGTTCGATAAGATCAACAACAAGAACAGACGCGCGGACGATAGTAAGAGAGCGTCTTCAACGACTAGTTTTTCTAATAACGGAGGAGACGATAAGAAGCAACAACAAGTGAAAAAATGGAAAACGAAACGCGCTGGTGCGAAAGAAAGACGAATTCGCATATTGCGTTCTTTACCACTCTCGAGAGCGTTGACGGAACAGGAGCTCGCGAAGATGTTCAAAACGGTGTTACAACCAGTGAGGGCGAAATATGGTGGCGCCGGATTTGCAAAACCAAGCGTATACGTGGACATCTCCGATGAATATTTCTCGGAAAAGTTTCAAGAACTGTTCGACGAGCATGTGGAAGGTTTCGGCGGCAAGTCGTTGGTGAAGATGGGTAAAGAGGAGATGTTATGGCAGAAAAGGTTAAAAGAGAAACAAGGCAGAGAAAAGAACGACGATAATAGCAATAGTGGTACTAATACGAATGATAATAATAATTATAGAAGTAAGAAACGACGGTCAATAAAAAGAGGAGAAGAAAATGCCGACGATGCCGTGAATGCGCCGCTGAGCCGCAAACAGAGGAAACTCGCGTTGCGAAGAGGCGAAGTCGTTCTCGACAGCGATAAGAAGATTAACGATACCAAGGCAATGAGCGAGTTGCAAAAACAAGCTTTAGCTGCTGCAGAGGCTGCTTTTGGTTGATTAGAGATCATGTACTCATTAATGATTGTAAATTAAGCTGTTAATTGTTGTGTTTGGAATAATTTGAAGAAACGCATGAGAAAAGAAGTCCAGCGTGGCAACGTCATCATTTCTCACGCGCGTGCGCTTATTACATTCTACACGCACAATCATGGCCGTCACCACGTTCATAGCTTCGCGCTTCGCGACTACCGCAGTCGCCACCTCTCAAAGGCAGCAGCAAAAGAAGGCGACGACTACTGTTCGAAGTTCTACGCAAAAATCGTCCTCGGTCGCGTTATCGTCGTCGACGTTTCATAATCATCAACAATCCAAACACATAATCACACAGAAAAAGAGGACACAAACGATCATCGCACGCGCAGACGTCGACAAAGGTGGAAACGCCTCCACTCCGACACCATCGACTGCCACTCCAAAGACGAAAGTCCCAGAGTCATACATCAAACTTCTCTCTTTGTCTGAGTTACCGAGGGGAGACAGGAAGAAAATTGACGCTTTGGGGAAGTCTATTTTACTCTTCTGGTACAGAGACTCGATTTGCGCGATTGAATCGAGATCACCGTCAGAAGGCGCGTATTCCGAGGGGTTTGAGAAAGCTAGATTGACCCAAGATGCGTGTATCGAGTGCCCGACGACGAAATCGACCTTTGATTTGAAAACCGGAGAAATTAAGTCGTGGTATCCGGATAATCCAGTGTTGGCAAAGTTAACACCGCAGGAGACATGTAGAAATATGGAGGTTTTTCCAGTCGTGGTCGCGGAAGAGGAAGAAGCGATCTACGTTGGCGTGAAAGATGGAAGTTTGGGGCCGGGGTTTGTTTCGCAGTCGTTTAAAGGTGGGTCGGACACGAGTTTGGAGAACAACAACGTTTTTGGGATCGAGCCGAGAATGTACACGGAGGATGGAGAGGTTTTGGAGGATGAGAGTTCGAGTGGATTGACGAAATTAGATCCGGCGACAGTGGCAGTGAGCATCGCGGGTGTGGCGGCATTGGCGGTTGGGGGAACCGCGACGTGCTTGTATTTTGAAAACTACTTGCTTTTGGGTATCTTTTGGATCGTCGGGTTTGCGGCGGCAGCAAAGGTTGCTCTCGATGTCACGGGCGTTGACATCTCCGAATTGACTAAAGGTGATTGACTAAGACAAAAGTAATTTATAACATATATTTTTCTGCTGACTTAAAAAAATCGCAATTGCTATAATATACTCTCTTCTTAGTAAGAAATCTCACTATGTAAACAACTCGTTG
>JACLAA010002561.1_pt1 | contig 30670 bp, 15 predicted proteins | sample 8027891 | NCBI WGS metagenome assembly JACLAA01 (sample SAMN15724900, study PRJNA655200) | protist metagenome | isolation source: fluorescence activated cell sorting (FACS) single amplified genomes of... | place: Spain: Blaines Bay Microbial Observatory, Mediterranean Sea | collected 2016-01-19 | reverse complement strand
ACGGCGGAGGCGTTGGACTCGGATAATAAAAATTGAGATCATCATCATCCCGTGCCAAACAAAGGGAAGTCGAGATATAAAAGAGAGACACATTAAAAGCACGACGAGAGATGTGCTTCTTCTCATCAAAAAGACAAAATCATCAGCTTGTTGTGATATACATTCCACGGTAAGAAGTGAGATGCGTGTGACATTTTTTACATCTGAGTAATTTTCGCGTATCTTTTCGTCATTACAAACACACGTTTTAATACCATAACAATGCGCTCTGCTGCGGCTCCTTCGTTAAAGGCGACTTCGTCGTCGTCGTCGTCGTCATCGAGAAGACCTTCACGACGAGAACGACGACGACGTGCCGTTGCTGTCGCGTCGACGAACGAAACCGAAACAAAAGAAGAAGACCAAACGAAACGAATTGCAATCGTGTTTGGAGCGACTGGTGGCGTCGGACAACTCGTCTGCGCGAAACTCCTCCTCGACGAGAACAGAAGATACGACGTCGTCCACGCGATGTGCCGAAATAAAGAGACGGGCGAGGCTAAACTTAAGACGAAAAACAACGCTTCTTCAGCTTCGTCGTCGTCGTCATCAACAAACGCAAGATTGCGAGTGACCGAAGTAGACGTCAGAGAGGAAAAGGACGTGGAGAAGGTTTTAGACGCGATAATGACGGAAGGAGGAGAAGAAGCGAAAGTGGTGGTGGATATCGTGTGCTGTTTAGGAACGACGGCGTTCCCGTCGCAGCGGTGGAAAGAGAACAACGGGCCGGAACAGACGGACGATATTGCGACCGCGAACGTCATCCGCGCGGCGCGGAAGATTTGCTTTAATGAAAGGAATACGAGTGATACGAATAACAACAATGACAAGAGCAGGTTCGTGTTGATCTCCTCGGTTGGGGTGACGAGAACGGATTCAATGCCGTACGTCATCTTGAACTTATTCGGCGTTTTGAAATATAAGCGGAAATCGGAGAAATATTTAGAACAGACGCAGAAAGAAAACGACGATACGTTCGATTACACCATCGTCCGCCCGGGACGACTCACCGACGGTCCGTACACGTCGTACGATTTGAACACGCTCTTAAAAGCCACAAGCTCGGAACGACGTCAGGTGGAAATCAAACTCGGAGACGACTTCGACCCGCAAGAAACGAGTCGAATCGCGGTTGCCGATTGCGTCGCGTTTAGCTTGGCGAGCGATTTGGCGAGAAACAAAGCGTTCGTCATCGGGACGAAAGAAGGCGACGGCGGGCCCGAGCGAGATGGAAAGAAGTGGGAAGCACTTTTTCAGCAGTCTTTGATGTAATACTAATACTAACAGATATGAGGAGACCAACAACAAAACTCGTTTTTCAGTCGTTTCTTTTTTAGCTTCAGATGCTCTCCTCTTAATGATGCTTCGCTCGTCAAACTCCTCTCTCGAATATCTTCCTTATCTCTCCATATCTTTTTAACACATCAACACAAAGCAACCTGATGATGATATCTTACGCGCCGCAAACGACGAGAATACTCCGACCAAATGCGTCTTCATCGTCATCATCATCCTCTCATCAAAAGTTGTCGGTATATTTATCCGCGAGACACAGTTCCTCCTTCTTCGCGTCCTGTTCTTTTGCCGCAAAAAAGTCTTCCCCGTCGGGAAAATCATCATCAAAATGTTCACTCAAAGTCCACGCCTTTCAACTCGGCTCGGTGGACCAAGACGAATTGAACGCCCCCAAAATCGACATATCCTTAACACGGGTAAAAAAAGGCGTTAAAATCGGCGAAGGCGCGTTCGGGTCGGTGTTTTTAGGCGAGTTGAAAGATGAAACAAAGAAAGGAGGGAAAACGACCACCACTCGAGTGGTTCTGAAATCGATGAACAAAAAAATGGGGCGAGACGTGGATTCCTTCTACCAGGACGAGCTGAACGTGCTGAACCGATTGAAAAACAACGACGGCGCGGCACCTTTTATAGGCGTCGCCGGGGCGAACGTGTACTTAGTGTTCGGGTACCAAGGGTCGACGACGTTGGAGACGTGTTTAAGAAAAGGCGAGAACGGGTGCTTCGAAGAGGTGAAAAGGGCGATGGGAGAACCGAAAGCGACGGACGCGGAGATTTTGAAGTTGGGCGCGAAGACTTTGTTAGAGTCGGTGGGTAAAGTGAACGCGGCGAGTATTATTCACAGGGACGTGAAACCGGCGAATATTTTAATCGCGGAGGAGAGTTACGGGAAATCTTCGGCGAAGAGGTTCGTCATGATCGACGCCGGCGCGGCGTGCGATTTGAAAATCGGCAAGAAGAGAATCCTCGAGAGCGGGGCGATATTCGACCCGACCTACGGCGCTCCCGAACAGTTCGAAACCACCGGGTCTGGCTACGGTTTTGGTGGCATGACCAAAAACTTGCTCGGCGTAAACTTCGGCGCGAAAATCTCCTCCACCGGCGAAGTCCCGACGGAAAAATTCGACAGCTACTCGTGCGGCATGACCCTCTTACGCTTCGCCGTACCGCAACTCTACAGCGAAACAAGCATGAGCTCCATGCGAACGAGTTTAATCCAAACCTACGGAAACGATTTGAGAAAATGGAGAGAGGATGGTGCTCCAGTCAAAGGCGCTCTGTTCACCCAAACCTCTTGCGATTTCGCCGTCTTGGACGAAGCGAACATGTGGGACGTCGTCTGCGATTTGTGCGAGAACGATCCCAGGAAACGAATAAACGTCAAACAAGCCGCGAAAAGAATTAAATAATTTATTCATTATTAGTAATAGTACAACACAGATCATCATTATCATCGTCGTCATCATCGTTGCCTTTATATATTCTCATCGTCGTCTCGTACCACAAAAAAAGACGCATATAAAGATACTTTGAAATCACCATTAATCCAAAATCAAAAGCGCGAGAGAAAACTACTCAGTACTCTCTCCTGAAAGCTCCGCAAAAGACGAGCAAAGGCACGAAAACGAGGAAGAGGCTTCTCTCTCTCTCTCGTTCGAGTCGGAAGCGCAAAAACAAATCGCAGACGACGATTATAAAAGCTTTGATATAATCATCACTTTGGGGAGAAAATGTCATCCACTTCGAGCACACCGGCGAAGAGTAAGAAGTTGGTGAAGCAAAACCTGAGAGAAACGTCAACCCCGCCGTCGTCTAAAGGAGGAGGAAACGATGGATCGGATTACGAGGACGATTCCTGGGAAAAACCAACGCAAAAAGTGAAGACGCAGAAGAGCACGCCGACGGCGAAGATTCACTTGGGTGGTTCTGGTGGTCAATTAAAGTCTCCCACGGCGGCGTCCGCGGCGGCGATGAAACAACAACAACAACAACAACAACGTAAAATCAGCGCCGGGTCCACGTCTTGGTCGGACGAGGATGAAACGGAAGCAGATTTTGACGATTGGAAACCGGGGAAGTCGAAACCGTCGCCGAGGAATTTTGGGGCGAACGCGCACGTCTCCTCGAGGAGACCGACGACCGGGTTCGGATCCTCCTCCGATCTCGCGGCTGGCGGGAGGAAAGGTTTCTTTAAGAACAAACGCGTTCGACAGTGCGTGTTGTTGGTTATCGTATTTGCGCTGTTTAGCACGTATTTTAGCGGAAGTGGCGCGAGGAAAGAGAGGAAGAGGATGGAGAGCGTGACGGTGATGGCGTCTTCTTCTTCTTCCGGAGGGTCGGCGCCGAGACGCGCGGGGAGCGGGTCCGCGCCGGCGTCGATTGGATTCGACGCCGCCGCGGCGAGTAAGAAGAAGAGAGCGGAAGGGAAACGAAGCGGGTACGATGTCGCGGATTCCGAGGAGTTGTTGATGGAACAGAGAGAGAAGTACGAGCATCCTCCGGCGGAAGAGGGAGAGGAGGAAGCGCAACCGGAACAGGCGAAGGAAGAGGAGGAAGTGGAGGAGGAGGAGGAAGATTTGGCGGCAACCGCGGAAGAGGAGGTGGAGAAGCAAAGTGATTTTCATCATTCGTTCGCGAAGAACGCGTTTGGAGAGACGAACGAGGAAGTCGTGGCGATGGTAAATAGACAAACTCTTCCTCCGAAGGAAGAGGAAGAGAACTCGTCGTCGCAAGTAGACGACGACGAGGGAGAAGAGAAAAAGGAGGTGGGAGAGGAAGAACAAAAAGAAGAAGAAGGGGCGTCGCTCGCGAAAACGCCTGAAATTGACGGTGAGTTTGTTCCGAAAGGAGAGGAAGAAGAAGGAAATGACGACTCGAGCAGCGATCACTTGGAATCGTTGAAGAGTAATCACGAAGAAATGAGCGCGCATCCCGACATTGGTAAACTCGTCGGCGCGATTCCGAAAGAAGAGGGAGACGAGGGAGAAGAAGAAGCGAATCATCTCTCTGCTCCTCCGAAACCAGAGTCAAACGCGCCGCCGAAAAAATACACGGAACCTGCGCTCACGAAAGTGCCAACCAAGAATATCGGTAAGCCAAAAGATAAGGTTTTGTATCCACCACCGGTAGACGTAGAAGAAGGAGAGAAAGAAGAGAAAGTAGAGGAAGCTGGTGCCGCGGCGGATGAAGAGAAGAAGGAGGAGAAGACTGACGACGAAGAACTTCCGGAGGACGACGCTAAAAAAATGATGCTCGACGTGAGCAATGCGAGTTCTTCCGAAGGCTTTGATTTTACCGCCGGTCTCGTCGCGACGGAGGAAAACGCGGACAACGTGAGCAGCGACGCCGAGTTATCGGCGATAGAAAAAGAGGAAGACGTCAAGGAGAAGGAATTAGAAAGCGAAGACGAAACGCAAAAGGAGAGAAAGGAGGAGTATGATGAAAGTGCGGTCGTGTTAAACGAGGAGAACTCGTCTGAGACGTCTCCGAAAGAAGAAGATGAAGAAAAAGAAAAAGAAGAAGAGACTTCTAGTAGCGAAGCGGAAGCGGAACCAATTCCGGCAAAGAAGATGAAGCTACCGACGGTTTCGGATAGCGAAATCGACGCGTTCGTGAAAGATGGGACGCTCCCGGCGGAGGAAGAAAAGAAAGAAGAGAAAGTTAACGCTCCAGTCGAACCTGAGAACGATGACGTGCTCGACTTAAAACGTGCTGGTATGGGCGACGAGCTCGGATTCGACTTTGCGGAAGGTTTGAAGCCTGCGACGACGACGACGACGACGATGGAAACGACGATGGAAACGGAAGAGGCGGAAGTGGCGACGGCGGAACCGACAGAAGAAACGGAAGAAACGATGCCGGCAGAGAAGCAAAAAGAAGAAGAGACTGCTCAAGAACAAGAAGGAAAGGAGGAGAAACCCTCCGAAGGCGAGAACGAGGACGAGAACTAAATGAAGATTTTAGAATCTGCGTTTTTATTATAACGTCTACTTTTTAAAACCATCTCTCCTTGGTCACGCCCGGTTTATACGGCGCCGTATAGCCTTCCGGTAACGGACGGTCCGGGTCAAGTTTGTGTAACATCGCCTCTTTCTTCCTATAAGCCGTGCGCAAATCGTCTTCTGCGAATATGTCCAAATCCATATTCTCAAGCATCGGGTGCACGTTATCTTTGTACCACCGTCGCTGCTTCTCCTTCACCATGCGTTCTTGAATGTTGAAGACAAACTTATCCGGAATTTTCAAATCCATGACGCCTAAGCCAGCACCTTCGGGATAGCCATTTTCAATCCTACCTTCGATTTCTGCGATCTGTTCTGGAAGCACGATCAATTTGCGCTCTTCTTCGCGCGTCAATTTCTCTCCGCCGTCGCGCTTCTCGTTCAACTCTTGTACAACTTTTTGCATCTTTGGCAACAGGTACGCCTCGTGTTCTTTCCACAACCTCGCGATTTCCATCGCTCGCCAACCTGGATTTTCTCTTTCGTTCATCTTCATAGCCGCGACGGTCCATGGTTCCCAGTGCACGCCTTGTCTTCGCCCTTTTTTCGGCAACACTTTCTCCACGCAGTACTTCCAAGTGTGTTCTTGAAACGAAAGCAAACCAGCGTTATCTTCTTTCGTTCGGCGATCTTTCATCGGTCCGGGCGGGTCGAGACTAATATCGCCGTAGAACTGTTTCAAATATTCAAATTTTTTCAAAGGATCCGGTTCGTTTCGCCAGCCGTTTCGCATTTCCTCCTCTTCCGTCGGCAAAATCTTACACGGCGTGTCTGGACCCGTCTTCGCGTAATCGCCCGCCGGAGGATACTCTTCGAGAATTTGCCGTAATCGATCGCCAGATAACGTTTCATTCGCTACTAATTCTTCCGTCGCTTTCTTAACCGCGGCTTTGTACGCGGTCAAAATGGACTTTGAGTTTTCTCGCGCCTCTTTCATGATTTGAAAGATTTTGCGTTCGGCGTATTGTAAATGCCCTTTGTCCGTCACTCTCATGTTGCCGGCTAAAATTTTATTTTCTTCCACGTCCACGTTCTCACCGTTGGCGGAAATAGTCGATCGCATGCGTTCGGTTTTCAAGTCGTACCCGCTCAAAGCGGTCGGGTCGTGCGTGTACGCGGTCAACATCCCGGGCTGTCCCAAGCCTTGGTTGATCACAACGTTTCGCAACAAGTCGATCGCTTCTTTACCGTAATCGGTGCCGTAGGAAGATACTTCATCGTACACCAATTTTTCAGCTTCAACTCCGGCGGTTAAGACTTCCACGCGTTCCATCAAGCGTTCTCGCGTAGGATACATGTACTCGTTATCGTCGAATCGAGAAAATAACGTCGTCGCCGCTTGAAAGCCTCTCGGAACGATCGAAATGAACTCGCACGGCTCCAACAATTTCGTTTCTTTCCTCAACGTTTCCTGAACCACCGCGCGTCCAACTTCGTGACAGGCGATCAGTTTCGTTAAAAGCTCATCTTTGTCGTGCGCCTTGCCTCTCACGCCGTATAAAACGCGATCTGATCCGTACATAACATCTTCCTCTTCGATTTGCGAGCCTTCTCGTCGCACGCAGTGAACCGCGGCTTCATTCACCACCGACGCAATTTCCGCGCCCGTCATTCCCGGTAAATTTCTCGCCAATCTCGCGGTATCGATGTCTGGATTCACGTTTCGTTTTGACAGGTGAATTTGCAAGATTTTTTGCCTCGCGTCCACGTTCGGTTTGTTCACTTCAATCTTACGATCGAATCTCCCGGGCCTTAACAACGCCGGATCTAACAAATCCGCTCTGTTTGTCGCGCCGATAAAAACAACTCCGGTATCCGGCGTGAAACCATCCATCTCCGTCAACAACTGGTTCAACGTTTGCTCGTGTTCTTCTGTTCCTCGCGTTCCGGCGCTCGCCCGCGCGGTACCTAAAGCGTCGATTTCATCTACGAAAATCAAGCACGGCGCGTTCAGGCGCGCGCGTTTGAACAAATCTCTCACTCTCGCCGCGCCAACGCCGACGATAATTTCCACAAATTCTGAACCAGCCATGCTGTAAAACGGCACTTTTGCTTCACCCGCGATTGCTTTTGCGAGCAACGTCTTGCCAACCCCAGGTCCACCTTCCATCAAAATCCCTTTCGGCGGTTTCGCGCCAACCTTCGTAAACGTCGTCGGATCCTTCAAAAACCGAATAATCTCGTCCAAATCCTCTTTAATATTCTCCAAACCACCAATATCTTCTAAAGTGACGTTTACGGTCCCATCTTTTCTGGCGGAAACTCCGGACTGCGCGAACTGTACGGCCTGTATCAAATCGGTCGGGATGGCGTTCTTTTTCATGATGCCTAAATAAATCGACCCCATTAAAAACACAAACCCGCCCACAGCCATACCGATAAACTGTAACTGTCCGTACCTGTTCGTCGCGTATTTTTGGTGGTACGTGTACCAAACACCTCTCTGCTCGGCGATCAACCTACACGCTTTCTCTAACGTCTCCGTCGCCGGTTTCACGATGTACTCCGTATCTTTCGTCGCGACGATTTTCGTCGCGTCTAAACTATCCACCAAATCGTACCCTAACGTCACCTTATACCATCGTTTCCTCGGCATCGTCCTCAACGGTGGCGGTGGCAGATATCCCCACATGGGTGGTTCCCAAACCTCAAACGTCCTCACCATCCCTCCAGGTTTCGAACTGTTAATCGCCCTCTGAAACTCCCGCATCGGTAACTCCTTCATCCTCGACCACTTCGGTTCCTTCAAATCCAACGGTTCCGCCACCGATTCGTACGTCAAATACGTTTCCGTGCCTCTCGTGTCGTTAATTCTCGGCCCTTGCGTGGCAATCCTCTCCTTCGCTCGTTTGCTGAACAGTTTATAGTTTTTATCCTGCTGTTTTTGCATTTGCTCCCATTTCTCTTGGCTCATGCCTTTTGGTTTTATCTGCCTCGCGACGATGTATACTCCGCCTCTTTTTCCTCCTTTTCCTCCTCTTTGCTGTTGACCGTTTTCTCGAAAACGTATTCTCGTCGTCGAAGCTTTCACTGCATTCTCGCGGCGACTGGATAACGCTCCACTCATCAAAGAAGAGGAAGAATTGATCGACGACATTTGCGCGACGACATTTCTCCTCAAACTCCTATTTTTAGGAGAAGAAGAAGAAGAAGACGTCGTCGCTCCGGTCGAACCGCTCGAAGCTCTCGTCGCGCTGCTACCGCTACTCATCATCGTCGTCGTCGCTGAGAAGAGGTTCTCTCTTCTTCTTTGTTGTTGTCTTCTTCTCAGACGGTCCAAAAGCAGCAAATGAGAAAGAGTTCGTAGGAGCAGAGGAGCCGTCACACGAGGAAAAATAGGGCAGAATTTTTGAGGGTTTTGAACAAAAAAACGCCTTTTTGAAATACTAATACGCTTTGGAGCTGATCTGATCTGTTATAAGAGTTTACGAGCGGCGCGCGAGATTCGTTACACGTAACACTCTCTCTAAATCTCTATCTCTCAGTACCCCCCGCGATTGATTCGTTTCTGCGTTCGAGTCATCTCGGTCGCTTTCGCGGCGAGGTGTAAATACGATTTGGAGGAAGAGGAGGAAGAACTTTTGAACGCGTGGTGTTGTTGTTGTTGTTGTTGTTGTCTTTGTTTTAAAGAAGAATGCTCGGAAAACATGCCTCGTCGTAAACACCGCGCCGTTACACTCTCGCGACGATCAATCGCCATTTTTCGAAGGGCTTCGATGAGAAGTCGTTCGCTCTTTGTCTTCTTCTCTTCTTGGTCTTCTTCTTCGTCGCCTTCGTCTTCTTCTTTCGTCGTCATTTTTTACGAAGGAAGCGGTCGTATTTTTTGCAGATTTTCTCTCGCTTTTGGAAAAATCAATCGGAAGATTTATCTTCATTTTCCTCGTAAAAAAAGACGTACTAAACGCGCTTTATAAAGCGCACAGAAACACGCAGCGCAGACGACGAATACGAAAACAAAGAGCCCCTCTCCCCGCGCGAGAGTTATACATATTTTTAATACATAATATCAAAAAAGAAGCAGAAGATAAAGAAGAAATGGAGACGACGGCTGCGGATTTGACGAAAACGTTGCCACATAGACTCACCTCTCCGTACTCGAAATGTTTCAATCGAGTGCCGATTGTGAGCGTGCACGAGAAAGCGGACGAGAACGGAGGTTTATCTTTAGTCGGTGAAACGCTCGTCGTCGGTGGGTGGGTGAAAACCGGTCGAGAAGCAGACGCCGGGAAGATTTTGTTCTTAGAGGTGAACGACGGGTCCACGCCGCAGAGTTTACAAGTGGTCGTCTCGAGCGAGATTTTTTCCTCTTCTGAAACGTCTTCTGGGGTGTCGTCGTTGGCGGATATGAGACCGACTGGGACGAGCGTGGTTATCGAAGGCGAGATCAAGTTGCCGCCGGAAACGGCCAAAGGGCAAGTGATTGAGCTTCACGCGTCGAGAGTTCTCTCGGTCGGGAAGTGCGACGCGAGCACGTACCCGATTGCAAAGAAGAAGCAAACTTTGGAGTATTTGAGAGATAAGATTCACATGAGACCGAGGACGAACACGATTCAGTCCATAGCGAGAGTTCGGAACGCTTTGGCGTTTGCCACGCACGAGTTTTTCAACCTGCACGGGTTTTGTTACGTGCACACGCCGTTGATTACCAAGAGCGATTGCGAAGGCGCCGGGGAGATGTTTCAAGTGACGACATTGTTGGGCGAGTGCGACGAGGAAGACGGGAAGAAGTTTACGAAGAGTTCCGTGGAAGAAGCGGTGGTGATGGAGAAGAGAGCAGAAACGGCGGCGATCGAGACGAAAATCGCGGAGATGAAACAGGAGGAGAAACCGTCGAAATCGGGTTTGAAGGAACAGAACAAAAAATTGGAACAAGCCAAGAAAGATTTGAGCGAGTTGGAACGCAAGTTTCGTAAAGTTGGAGGTTTACAAAGGAGTGATGATGGAACGATTGATTATTCCGAGGATTTCTTCGGCGAGAAGACATTTTTGACGGTTTCTGGTCAGTTAGCCGTGGAGACGTACGCGTGCGCTCTGAGCAACGTGTACACGTTTGGGCCGACGTTTCGCGCGGAGGATTCATACACGACGAGACATCTCGCGGAGTTTTGGATGATTGAACCCGAGCTGGCATTTGCGGATTTGAACGACGACATGCAGTGCGCGGAGGATTACGTCAGACACTGCTGCAAATATTTGCTGAAAACGTGCAGAAAAGATTTGGAGTTTTTTCAAAAGATGTACGATAAAAACTGCTTGGAACGCGTGGAAAACGTCGCGAACAATCCGTTCGGGAGAGTTTCGTATACCGAGGCTATTGAGATTTTAAAAGACGCCGTGGAAACGAAGAAGAAAGAATTCGTGTACCCAGTCGAGTGGGGGATCGATTTGGCCACCGAACACGAGCGGTACTTGGCTGAAGAAGTGTACAAGAAACCGGTAGTGGTGTACAACTACCCGAAGGACATCAAGGCGTTTTACATGCGCTTAAATCCGGACGGTAAAACCGTAGCTGCGATGGACATTTTGGTCCCAAAAGTTGGCGAACTCGTCGGTGGTTCCCAGCGCGAGGAGCGATTGGACGTTTTGGAACAACGCATGAAAGATTGCGGCTTGGAGTTGGAGGAGTACAGCTGGTATTTGGATTTAAGACGGTACGGTTCGGTCACGCACTCTGGGTTTGGTCTCGGCTTTGAGCGTTTGATTTTGTTCACCACGGGCATGGAAAATATCAGAGACGTGATTCCGTATCCGAGATGGCCGAAAAATTGCTTAGAAGGGCATTAAGTTCATTGAATTTACAATAGAGAGAGAGAGAGAGAGAGAGAGAGAGAGAGAGAAAGAGAAGATGAAAATACCAGAAGAAACGAGCGAGCGAGATTACGCTCGCACAAACACGAAATACTACATAAACTCGCGAGGAAGAAGAGGAAGAAGAACAGCATTGAACCCTTTTAGTCTTCTTCTTCTTGGTTGTTCTCTTTTTCTCTCCTCTCTCGTCCTCGCCAAAGCGTCTCTTTTCTTCTTCCCTTTGTTTTTCAGACGACGTGCGCGTTTCGTTCTTTCACATAGAGTTGCTCTTCATTTTGAATTTCTTCACAACATCTCACACAAAATAACAAAGAAAAGAGAAAGATGGGCGAAGACAACCCCGCGACGACGACGATTCAGACGACGACGACGGAAGAAGAAGAGGAAAAGTTGGACCCTCTGAAATCGATCAAAGATCAGATCGTCGCTTACGACCCGGAAGACAAAGAAGACAAAGACAAAGAAGCAGACGGGGGAAATCCGCTGACGAAAGAGCAAGAGTCCGAAGCGTTGCCGACGTTGAAAAGCGGGCAAAAATATACCTGTTTTACGTGTCAAACGCAAGATTCGTACAAGTGGTTCAAGAGTAAGATGGAAGAGAACGTCGGGAAGGTGATTTGTAAGAGGTGTTATCACAAGGAGTTGGTGGAATTGAGCGATAAGATTTGCGCGGTACGTTCGTGCGTTTTTGATTTTTTCCCAAAGGAGGAAAGGAAGGGTCGTCACCGGAACAAACGAATAGACTTTTTGTTGTTGTTAACATTTTTTACTAACGCTCTGATATTATCTCAAACCACCACAGGCGTGCGGCACCTCGAAAACATCCGGATGTTGGTACCGATCGAAGAAGGACGATTCGAAGTGTTTGTGCCAAAAGTGCTACAAGAAAGAGGCGAGATCGATGGTGGATAAGACGTGCAGAGCGTGCTCGACGACGAAGAGCAGCCAGTGGACGCGTTCGAAGATGATCCCGGGGGCGGATTTGTGCACGCAGTGTTACAGGAAAGAGACGAAGATAAGAGAAGGGAAGATTGACATGGAACAGTTGAAGAAGGAGGCGGGGATTTTGGAGTTGAGGAAGAAATCGGATGATGCCGAGGAGGCTGAGTCTGGGGCGAGCGATGCAACCGCGGCTGGGGGTATCGGAGGAAAGAGAACGCATTTGCCGCACGAAGTCGCGCCACCTCCGCCAAAGAAGGTGAAGAAGTCGTATTACCAAAAAAAGAGACCGGTTATCATCCCGGACATCTCTCCCGAAGATGCGGAGAAGTTGTTGCGCGCAGCGGTCATACCAAAAACAGAGGAAGAGTTGGAGGAGGAAAAGAAATTTCGCGAGTTGTCTTCAAAGTGTTGCGTCTGCAACTCGGAGGATTTAGACAACAGGTGGAAAGAGAGCGTCTTGCACTTGGAAGGTAAATTGTGCGACATTTGCTATTTCAAGGAGCTGTTGATTCGAGGAGGCTTGCCGCTCGCAGCATCTAATTGAGGAGGTGAGGAGGAAGAAGTTGAAAGGACACTTCGTAGCGCGCAAAGTAGCGAGAAGAGAGACACGAACATACATTACTATACATTATTACTACTTACTACTAAGAGATATACATCCCAATACAAGCTAATGAACTACTCTCTGCTATGATATTCTACTTTTTTATTATTCGAGACGCATTTCTTTAAATTCGTTAAAATTTGCTCCTTCGTTTTGTTGAAAATTCGGTTGTCCTGTGTTATTAAAGGTTGAAACGTAACGAGCTCCCACGTTAGCGCCTAATGAGTTTGGAATACCACCGCCGCCCCCGCCGCTTCTGTGATATTCAACACCGGAAGTCATGGTCGGCGGTGGAGCGAGCGGGGCTGGTGCCTCTGCAGCAGTTGATTGCGCTCCCGAGCTACTTTTATCAACCCATTGTTTCAAATTTTCATCGTAATAGAAAGTGTTCTCTGGCAAACCTGCGGTTTCTTGTGGCGCCACTTTCGGACCTTCATAAGGCTTGTCCGGTGCGGGAACTGCCGCAGAGAATAATTTGGAAAATGATTTGACCAGCTTAAAAGGAACTCCCGGTTGTTGTTGTTGTTGTTGTTGTTGGCCAGAGTAAGTCGTTTGCGACAAGGGGGGATAATTTTTCTCTCCCGTATTATTATGACTATTGTTTCCGTGTTCGTCGAGGCTTGCCAGCGAGTGAGACCTCGAATGATTCGCACTCTCGTATGCTGTTGACTGTTGTTGATGGTATGGATTCTGTTGAGGTTGATTCGAAACGCTTTCCAAACTCGAACTCGAACCGTATCTTTGATGCTGGAACGCGGTGTCTTGACTGCTCGATCTTTGATGAAATTGCTGCGGCGGCGGAGTATCATCGAGGCCACGACTACCGATCACATCAACATCGTCACCTCCAAACAGCGCATCTACTGTTCCTCCAACGAATCTTGAAAGTCCTCCCGCTATCTTTTTACCGACATTCGCAATTTTTCCTTTAATGGCGCCCTGACCGAGCTTTTCTCTGATTCGTTTTTCTAAATCTACTGCTTCCACTAAGATGACATCGACGCTTACCCCCGAATCACTGCGAGAGTCGTCTCGTACGAGCTTAAGATATTTCTGAACGTTCTTAAGCGTCGCAAGAGCGACGTGAAAGTGACCAAAATCGGCTAAAAGCACGCAGTAGGAAACTTTCATCCTTTGATGAGGTGCAAGCACCGACAACGAAGCTTTTAAAGCTTCGCTACCTTTGCCTTCGGCAAAGGAGAGCATGATTCTTTCCGCAATTAAGGAGCGGTGATACGAGCGAGGGTCTCGACAAGGATTATCGTTACTCCCGATTAAGCGCATGCGCGCTGCATCGTTCGGCCAAACGTCACCAGAAAGAAGATAACATAAATGAGCGATGCCCAAATAATTGCTCTCTCGGCAAGCATCGCCAAGAGTAATTAATCCATTCGTTATCGTTTTATCTCGTTCGTTCGAGTTTAAGGAAACCATGGCAATCACCTCTCTCCATCTGTCAGAAAGTGCAATGTTCTCATTGTTTCTCGTTATTAGATCCTTGACGGCAACGTCTGCTCGTCCGATTGAAAGTAATTCAAGCACTCGCAAAGGTGTCCCAACTTGCATAGTTTCCTGAATAGCTCTCACACAAGTATCTGATATAATCGTCTCATCGCGAGTCAGTCTGGCAACTTTTACAGCCACGTTCCACAACTTATGCGTGTGTGCAATATCTAGAGCAGCGATAGTGTTTCCTATTGATATCTGCCGTTCAATCTCCATCAGTATTGCAGGCGACGCATCTCGCTCGGAAACAGACGCACTTGTCAACGACGAAGGAGAACCGTCGGCGCGATTTTGAACGTGGAGAACACTCGCCACTTCAGCTTTAAACGCAGCTTCACCAAAACTTCGCAACGAGTCGAACGTTTTCTTTCTCGAAAGAAAGAGAGACAAAATTCTCCACATCTCGCTCTCTCCTATCGTTTGCGATGAATTATTTGCCAAACGTTCACACTTGGAGCACAAACTCTCATCGGTCATTAAATTCTCAGAGTTGCTCAAAAAGAACGTCTCATCGCTCGCAACCTCGACAAATTCGCGAGCACCAAAGTCGTCGCTAGATCTAAACATGTCATGAAGAGAATGTGTGCACAACGAAAACAAATTTTTGTGCGCTTGAGACACCGTTGCGAGCGTACCACCAAAACCAAAAGCGATGCAGCGATGAGGAGGTTTTCCATCCGGAGATCGAACGGTTCCAGGTTGCGCGTGTGCTTGAATTGAGCTGTTGCTAACGTGACTACTGATGTTGTGCTGCTGAAATTGTTGCGGCTGATTTTGTGGAGATGGCATGATTGGTGGTGGCACTCCAAAATCGCTCGGAGGTTCGTACGCCACAGCCGCTTGAGCTGGAACGAGAGGAGGTACTCCAAAATCGCTCGGAGGTTCGTACGCCACGGCATGACTATTCTGCGCTTGAGCTGGGACGAGAGGAGGTACTCCAAAATCGCTCGGAGGCTCGTACGCCACGGCATGACTATTCTGTTGCTGGACAACCGGTAGACTCGATATGGATGGTGGCGGAGGAGGAGGTGTGAACATTTTTGGCGGCGGACCCCCAAACTCCGAAGGTGGCTCGTACGCTCGAACCGCGGGCTGTGTCACCGGTGGAGGAGGAATCGTAGCTGCCGCCGTCGGCTGCTGGTACAACTGTATGGGGGGATTTGAGACATCCGCAAAATCGTTCAAAAAGTCATCATCTACTGCCGGTGCATTCGTAGCCGAAATGCTATCAACGCCTTTACTTTCCACGCGCTCCGCATAAACGAGCGGCGGTGATGGCGCCGCCATCGTTTCCTCTGCACCACCTAACGTGTCAAAAAACGCCACATCGTCGTCGTTTCCCGCGAATAATCCATTGAAATTTGTATTGTCGCTTTGAACTACCGCTGATGCCGATGTCGTTTGCGAATGGTATTCTTCTCGTTGATAATTATGCTGTTCCTGATGTCCTCGCGCGTCTAGTCCTCGTCCTCCTTGTTTTTGATAATAGGCGGCATAGTTGTCCTGTACCTTCACCGGCGGCGGCGGCGTTTCTTCGTTCAACCATTCGTCCACGGTATCATCCGACGGTTTAGACGCCGCCGAAAAAGGTCTTTCTTTATCGTTGTTGTTGTTGTTGTTGTTGTTGTCGTAATAATTATTGGTATTACTATACCCGTAGTTTTCGTTCCGTGGCGTCCTCGTCGTCTTCACGATTGGCGAAGGCGCGTTCGCGTCAAACGTCGACGAGTCGTTGTTTTGATTATTATTATTATTATTACTCTCGTGATGATGATGATGATAATACTCTCGATGATGATCACGCCGCATCACAAAAGCGTCTTCTTCTTCTTTCACTTCTTCTCGTTTTCGCTCGTATTCTTCTCGGTTAAAATTTCTTCGTTGGTAAAAGTCGTTGAAACTGTTTTGCGCCTTCTTCTCTTCCTTCTCTTTCTCCTTCGCCTCGTCGAAATCGTTCAGCCAATCGTCGTCGTCGTTGTCGTTGTTCTTATTAGTATTCTCCATCGTCGTCCTCTGTGTTTTTCGTCCTCTTCTTTGTCGTTGTCTTTGTCTTTTGATTACGATGATGATTTGAGAGAAAAGTCTCCGTGCGAGTGTAGTAAATCTCTCCAACGAAGAGTACTCCGCGCTTTCAGAGCGTCTCGTTCTTGTCTCTCGCGTCCAAATTCGTTGCGTTCTCAAACGGAAGAGTTTCTCTTATTTATCCACGATTTCGACGAATCGAAAGCCCCCGAGAGTATTGGGCACACCAAAACGTCCTCTTCGGTCGTTTCTCTCTCTCTCTCTCCGAGATGAATCCAATCCACTGAGAAGGGAAATCGAAAAGTGAGGAAAAGTCTCGTCAGAAACACAACGACGAGATACAGAGCATTCAAAACTCTCTTTAAAAGAAGAACACAACAGAAAAGGCAGTAAAGAGTAGCACAGGTAGTACACACACACGTATAACGGAGTTTCGAAAGATGAGGACGAACGAGACGAATGCGAAGAATACGACGACGAAATCCATTTCCAATCCGTACGGCGAATTGAGCGGCGACGACGAGGACGACGACGAGGTCACGGAGGAGCGCAGGAGAAGAAGACGAAAAACTTTTGGAGGAGGAAAAGAAGAAGGAGAACAATATCAACACCATCATCGATTCGGAGGAGGAGGAGAACGACGACGCTCTCGTCGAGAAGAAGAGGGAGAGGAAGACTATTATCGTCGTCGTCAACACCGGCCGCCTCGCCGTCGTTACGACGACGAGGACGACGAGGACGAGTACGACGATTACGGCCGAGCATCCCGCGGGTACCATCGACGAGGACGACGTTCCTCTGCGTCTCCGAGTCCTCCTTCGAGAGGACGGAGCCGATCCCCGGGGATCGAACGAAGACGACGACGAAGAAGAAGCGAAGAAGAGGAGGAGAACGAGAACAGAGGAAGACCAAAGTTTGGCGTTCCCGAGGAGATGGAGAAGTTTCACGAAGCCGAACTCCCGAACGGCAAGAACAAAAGCACGAGACGAAGTTTCGATCGACCAATAGGAGGAGGAACGGCGGAAAAGGCAAACGGGTCTCATCATCAAATGCCGCAAGGACGACAACACGGGAGAGATATCGAGAGGAACGCGCAGAATAGATTAAACATGGCGCAGCAGTGGTTGCAATCGAACGGGTACGAGGAAACGCAGAAACAAAACGAGATTTTGCGGAAGAGGAGAGAAGTGTACGTGGGGAATTTAATTCAAGGCGTGGTGACGCCGAACATTTTAGCGGACGTGTTTAACGCGATTTTGAAGAAAGTGGCGCCGAAACTGTGCGAACGCGAAGTGGCGGGGAATCCGGTAGTGAACGTCATCATGGATTCGCAAGGCTCGTTTGGGTTTGTCGAGTTGAGGTGCTTCGAGATGGCGCAAATCGCTTTGAGATTCGATAAAGTAGACGTGTGCGGCAGGCCGATGAACGTCGGGAGACCAAAAGGATACATCGAAGACCCGAGAGTTGGAGACGATTGTCCGCAAGAGGTGGTGGATAGCATGGTCGAGTTTGGCGGAAGTTTAGACGACGACGAGGCGAAAGCGAAAGAAAAGGAGTTGGCGAAAGCGAAAGCGGCGGCGGCGGCGGCGGCGGCGGCAAAGATTGCGGCGAAGATGAAAACGACGACAACGGTGGAGAATTTCAGGAAGAAGAAGAAGAACGAGAGCGCGCTGCTAAAATCGGTAAATATGAGATTAGAGAATTTGCTTTCCTTGGACGAAGTTGAAGCCGCGGAGAAGAAAGATAAAGATGGCGCGGAGGCGATTCTAGAACAACTTTTGCAAACTTGTTTAGAAGAGTGCGAACGAACGGTCGGGATGGTCATGGCTCTCGCCGTACCGACGCCGACGCAAGACGTGTTCGACAACCCAGAGCTGAGAAAAGGAGGCGCGAGGTGTTACGTAAAATTTGACAGCGAAGCCGTCGCAGAGAAAGGCGTATCCAAAATGAACGGACGAGAGTTCGGCGTCGATAACGTTATCAAAGCTTCGCTCGTTACCGACGAGGAGTTCGTCAAAGCGTCCGAGAATGTTTGGGTTTAATAAGTCAGAGAGAGTTATAAGCAAAAAAAAAGAGAGCTACGACTTGAGTACATTGTAACAAAAAGGCACCTGCCTGGTAACTAGGGCTTATATAATACATGTTGTAGACACACAGTTTACCGAAGACGGTGGTACTACCACCGTACGCTTCAATTTTTCTCATTTCTTTTTCATCGCCTTGTGCTTTTTATCAATCGCCTCGAACGGGGTCATTTTGAGAAGAAACAAACGATTCGCGCGTTCTTCTAAAGAACCACCACACTTCAAATTTTGACGCGTCAACTCTATTTTTAAATGATCTAAACCGAACCGCTCCAATTCTTGCGCCACGTTTATGTCGTGCAAATCGATTGGTTCAAAGTTTTCCTGTTTTGGAGGCGACGAGTTCGACGACATCGGCGCCGCCCCCACGACGGGAAATTCTTTCTCGTCGTTCGCTTTTGCCACTTTGATGACTTTTCTATCCTCCTCTTTTCCTTCTTCTATTTGTTCTTCTTCTGTAGTGCTCTCGTTCGTCGTCCTCTTCTTCTTTTTTCGTCGGAAATCGTCCTCGTCCTCTTCGTCGTCTGAATCGTCCTCCTCCTCGTCGTCCCGAACTCTACCCTTCTCGACCGTCGTCTGAATCGTTTTCGTCGTCGCCACTTTCATCGCCTCTTCCATCCTCTCCTTCACCTCTTCCGAATCCTTCCTAAACCGTTCTTCCTCCTTCTCCATTTTCGCTCTCTTCCTCGCCTTCTCTCCCGTTCGCTCCTCGATGTACTTCAACGCCAACGCCTCTTCCTCTCTTAAGCTTTCCTCCTTTGTCCATTTCTCCATTTTCCGCGCGTTTTCCGAGACGTGGTACCTTTGTCCTTTCAAATCTCGACACATGTCGTTGTTCGGTTCTGCGTTCCTCCCTTTTTTCTTCCCCGTGGATCGAAGTAACGTCCCGAATCCGCCTTTGCCTCCTCGGAGGCCTTTTTTAAGGAACAACTGGTACGTTTGGTTTTCTTCGATTCTTCTTCTTCTTTGTCTTCTTCTCGTCGTCTTTGTTATCACCGACGATGATGTCGTCCTCGTTCTTTTCGTCGTCAAGGTCTCATCGCGCGTTCCTTTTCCTCCGTTTCGATCGTCCTCTTCTTCTTTGCGTTCTTCTTCTTTAAAATCATCCTTTTCCAGGGCGAGGAACGATTGCTTTTCCCGTGGGATCCCTTCGCGCTTTTCCACCATGCTTTTCAATCTCTCTAACTCATCATCGTCATCCTCATCAGAAGAATCAGAGGAGCGTTTAATTTGGTAACATCGTGTTCGCGTGGAATTTATCAATCTCACGAACACGTTTTTCGTTCGTGTTCTTACTCTTCTTTGTCTCATCACAATCGTCATTTTTGTGCGGCGAAGAAGTGCGGAAAAGAGACTTGATTTCCTTTCAAACGAAGAAGAAGAAGTCAAGAAGAAGACGAAGAAGTCAAGAAGCGAGAGAGAAACACAGAACAGCTTTGTTCTTCTTCTTTTCCTTGTCTTTCTCTTTCAAACGCTTCATTGCTCCCTCTCTCTTATCTAAAGACGACAAAACAACACCATTCAGATGACGACGACGGATGGAATAAAGACGACGACGATGAATCTATTCACGACGGCAAAGAAGATGAAACGAAGAAGCAAAAAAGAAGCGATGTTGACGATCATGTGTATCGTCGTCGCGTTCGTGTTCCTGGTGCCGTTGAGTGCTCTCGCGATTATAGCAGGACCGCTCGCTTTGATGTGTGTTAAACGAAGTAAGCTTCGACCACACGAAGAAGAGTCTGAGAAGGAGGAAGAGGAGACGAAGAAAAGCGGCTTTACTATAACGAAGAAAGAAGAGATTGATAACGATGAAAAAGAGACTTTAACCAACAAAACGACCACGGTACCGAGTAAAGTGGAAGAGAAAGTCGCGCTGACGGGTTCGGCGGCGTTGATGGCGAACATGCGACGGTCGGCGGCGAATACCGCGAATACCGGGGAGAAGGCGAAGATTTCTTCTTCGGCACCGTCGAAATCCGGTACGATTTCGAAAGAAGAAAAAGAAGAAACGCGTGATACTAAGAGCGGCAAAAGTGGGCACACTGTTTGGTACGTTTTGCACGGCGGCGAAGCGGCGCAGCAAGTCGCCAGGGACGTGAAAGAGGCGATGGAAGAGGAGTTTTTGGAGAAGCGAGGGATGAGCGACGTGCGCGTGACGACGGCGTCGATGGAAGATTTCAAAAAGACGCTGGAGTTGCACCGCATTCAAGGCGACGACAACAACAAAAACGATGAGATCAATAGGAAAAGAAGACGGGCAATCTTTGTCGTGGAAACGGTGGAAAACGCGCAACCTGCGGAAGAGGCGGGAAGCTGCATTAGGTATTTCAACAAGTTGAGGAAAGCTTTGAAATCGTCAGAGGGAGGAGATAAAGCAACAAAACTGCCGTTCGATGAGAACGACGCATTTGAGTATGCCGTGATGGGATTGGGCGATACGAATTTACTTTTAGATCGTCAAACGACCACCGCAAAGGATTGCAATCAAGCCGCGCAGACGTTAGATAACGCTTTAGCTGCTTTAGGCGCGCGCAGATTGTGCGAGAGAGGATTGGCGAACGATGCCGTTGGCTTAGAGGAAGGCGTGTTGCCGTGGTTGAAAGAGAAATTGTTACCAAGCGCGTTCAAAGCTATCGAGGAAGAGAAAGTTCGAGCGGAGAGAGATAAGCCGATCGAGGTGGTCTTTGCGTACGGCTCGCAAACTGGGAACGCGGCTGAAATCTGTAAGAATTTAGCGGCGGAGGCGACGGAAAAGTATAAGAAGGATAAAACGATGCGCGTCGAGTGTTTCGCGTGCAACGAACTCGACGCGGAAACATCTTTGAAACCGGGGACGGTTATTTTGTTTTGCGTTTCGAGTACGGGCGATGGGGACGCGCCGGATAATTGCGACATGTTTCTCACAAGATTAAAGCGAAGAGTGAAGAAGACGACGGCGAGCGATCCCGTTCTCGCCGGGACTCAGTACGCCGTCTTAGGTCTCGGCGATCAAAACTATTCCGCATTTATGGCAGTTCCGAGAATGTTTTCAACAACTATGGAAAAAGGTGGCGCGACGGTGTATAAGAAAAGATTAGAAGCGGACGATACGCTCGGTTTATACGAACAAGTCGACGCTTGGGTAGATACGTTATGGGAAGATTTAGATAAAGCCATCGCAAGAGCGAAATCAGCCAGAGAGAATCCGAAAGGTTTTCTCACCAGTAGTTCAACAAACAACGGTAGTAAAAGTGATACAACGACGACAGTAACAACAACGACCGCTAAAGAAGCGATTTTGTCGTCGTCGTATAAAGGTATTCCAGCGTTGCAACCGGCGCGCGTGAAAATATCGTTTACGAACAACGGACCGACAGAAAGATCAACATCTTCGGTAGAATTAGGAAAAGACGCGCTCGCGACGAGAGAAACTCCGTTCTTCGCGAAAATTGCCGCGAAGAAGATTCTCACGAACGCGTCGTCTGACCGAAGAGTCGTGCATCTCGAATTTGATTGCAAGAACAAAAACGATTCGGTGGAAAATTACGAGCCCGGAGATTCGCTCGCGGTGTTACCGAAAAACGACATTGCGTTAGTGTCTGAATTGATGACTCGGTTAGGAGATGTAGAAGGTACGAAAACGTTCGATTTGGAATGGATAGAAGGTATGGCGCCGCCAGGGAGTGACGTTGCAACGGCAACAAAGCCGCTTCCGCACGTGATTACGCCCTGTACCGTTCACGACGCGCTGGAAAAGTACATCGACATCACCTCTGTCCCGAGGAAATCTTTCCTTCGCGCGCTCGCCGAGTGCTGCACAAACGACGACGAGAAAGATCGTCTTCTGCTTCTCTCCTCTCGCGACGGGAAAGAGCAATTTCAAACGGAAATTACCGACGAGCGACCAACTCTTCTGACACTCCTGCGAACGTACCCGAGCTGCTCGATTTCCTTCGAACGATTACTCGATATCTCGTCGCCCCTGTTGCCTCGAATGTATTCCATCACGAGCTGTAAAGAATCGCAAAAGAATCCGTCCGTGGCTTTCTCCGTGGTGAAATACGAAGCCCCGGAAAGTAAAGAAACGCGATTGGGCGTCGCCACGAATTGGCTCGACCGGCTTCCCGTTGACGACGGAGACGAAAAAAAATACGACTTCAAAATACCAATCTACAAAGTCCCCACGAAAGCGTTCGGATTACCTGAAGATATTTCCAAACCAATCGTAATGATCGGACCAGGCACTGGCGTTGCGCCATTTCGAGGTTTCTTACAAAAACGTGAAGCTTTAGCGCGCGCAAACCCTTCGTTACAATTCGCCGAATCCTGGCTCTTCTTTGGCTGCCGACGCAAAGATGAAGATTACTTGTACGAAGCCGACTTCAACGCTTTCGTCGAAAACGAAACGCTCACTCGTCTCGTTCCCGCTTTCAGCCGCGAAGATCCGACTGGGAAGAAAGTCTACGTTCAACATAAACTCGCCGAACACGAGGAGAAAATGCGCGACTTGATCCTCCGCGAAGAAGCGTACGTTTTTGTCTGCGGCGACGGCGCGCACATGGCCAAAGACGTCCACAAAACGTTGCTCTCCATCATCACCAACGGAGGAGGAAAATACGAGAACGAGAACGACGCCGAGGCATTGCTCAGGGAAATGACCAGAGAAGGCAGATACGTTCGAGATATTTGGAGTTGATTTTGAGAGGCAATAAACAGACTTTAGAAAAGGGAGAAAAGGGGGTACTTTATTAAAAAGAAGAAGCAGCCGCGCGCGCGCGCGAGTTCAACCCAAACATATAATGACCACAAAAATGACGAACGAACGAAAGATTGAAAACACCATCACCATTACGCGCGCTCTCATCTCCTAAAAATCTCGCAAATCATCCTCCTCTCGTCGAAGCAAAAGTAGTTAACAGAGTGTTCATTTTTTCAACTTTTTCTCATTTCTGAAAAAATCTCACTTTCAACCACCCCACCACAAAAAATGTCTCTCGTATCTTCTCGATTAGTCTCCTTGGCTTTGTTCAAAAAGTACAAAACCGGGACGACGACGACGACGACGACGAATTTGCCAATCGTCAGAGCGGAGAGTAGTAGCAGTAGTAGTAGTAGTTATTATTCTTCTTCTCAAAAGTCAGGGTGGTCTTCTTCGACCATCCGATGCGAGAAGATTACGAACGCTATCGATGTGTTCACGTTTGAAGCAGACAACAAAGATAAAAGAAGAAACAAAGACGTGATCGTAATATTCGCGTGGTTTGGAAGCGATAAAAAGCACGTGAGAAAGTACGCGCAAATGTACGAGAACAGACGAATGGGCGAGAAAGTCATCGTGGTCGCACCGCCGGCGTTGGCATCCTTGTCGCCGAATATGACGACACAAATTGCAAACGACTTCCTGACAGGATTTTTCGAGGAAGAAGCGATAGAGGGAGTGCACGTGCACTCGTTCTCCAACGGGGGTTTTTTGTTCGCCGGGAACTTGTTCCATCACGCCAGCGATGTGAAGAAGAGAGAGGATGATTGTTCTGTGAATGCACAGTTGGCGAAGAAATTCAAGATGAAGATCAAATCGGTGACTTTAGATTGCGCGCCGGCGAAGTTGAGCGCGGAGGTGATTTCGCGAGCGTTCGCATCGGTATTGTTAGGGAGTAGGGTGGAAGATATATACGATAACAATACTTCAAAAGAAGGAGAGAGTAGTATCATCGGTGGTTTGATGAAATCTGCTTTGGATAACTTGGCGAACACGTTGTTATCAGATGAGAACTTGCAAAGAAAAATAAACAACGCGTATGCCGCATGGGAGACCGCTTTAGATGTCAACATTCCGCTGAAGATGCTCTTTTCCGAGAGCGATAAGTTGGTTCCCGTGAATGAAGTGCAAGAGTTTGCGCAACGACAAAGGGACAGAGGGAACGCCGCCGTTTATACGAAATCTTGGGAGAACGTGCCACACTGTGAGATTGGACGTTGGCATCAGGATGAATACGTAAGAGCGTTGTTTGAGGAGAAGTAGAGTTTAATTAGAAATTAGCACGCGCATTAGTACGTCTAGGGTATATACACACATAGTATATACAAGTCTATTCATTTACTAATCTATTTCATTTCGGGACGTTTCTGCCGCTCTCAAAGACCATCTTCTTGAGCTCACCCGTTAACTGTTCGTTCTTTTTCATGTCTTCCAAATTCGTATGAAACCGAAATCTCCAATAATGACGCGAATTCGTCGGATCGTTGATGGTCTCTTCCTTCGGGTCGCGTTCGTTTATGTAATTTGTGTCCATGGCTAAAACATCCGCGAGCGCAAATATCGCCAACGCGCTGGGCGACTCTAAGTGTTGCTTGATGACTGCGCGCATGGTTTCCGTCGTGCATCGCTTCGGCGTCGTCGAGATATCTTGACCGAGAATTTGCGAGTAGTACTTTTTGCGTCGATTCTCGTCTTCTTCGAACCAGGCACGAAAAGTTGTCGTGTCGTGACAGGAAGGAGAGCACACGGTATCGTACGGGTATCTGCTCGGAATACCGAATTCGCTGTTGTTGTTCTCGCCTTGCTCAGGCGCCGGCATCCGTTGAATGCGCAAACCCAAAATGCCTAAATTTTGCATCTCTCCGGGAACAAAATCGGGAACCAATCCCAAGTCTTCGCCACATACGAGCATGTTTGTCGAGTTTGTAATCGCAGGTATCGTCGTGTGCGCGTTTTGGGTCCACAAGAATCGTTGCCTCGTCGTATAATGTTCATGACTGATTCGAGAAAGTGCGCTGCGTTGCCAGCACTCGAGCTTTTGAAACAGTCGAGTTCGTTCCATATCAAACCTTGGATAAAACGCATCCTTATCAAACATCGCAACGCTGTGAACACCCTCGGTAGCGCTTGGATCGTACGCCGATCTCAAGAGACAGACGTTTCTGGTGAGTTCGAGTAAACCGTTCTTAATTTCGTTCGTTTCGGCGACGAGCCAATCCGGCGATCCTTCTCGAATTTTCAACTGCTCGCACTTTAAAATTTGAACCTCCGTGGAATACTCAGGTTTGAACGTCCAATACTTGTTTTGCAACCGTTTGGTGAAGGAGAGATCTCCACCACCACCACCAATTATACCAGCTCTGTTGACATTTGAATCGCTAGAGTTCGAGAAGAGCTCGTTTTCATCGAAAAATCGAGCGGCAACTTCCGCCGCTCTCGCGCCGAAAAAGAATTCCAAGTCAGACGCATCTGCTCTAGGAATCGTCAATCGATCGATGTCCCAAAGACCGACCGCTTCGAGCTCTTGCCTTGATATCGGGACAGATGGGCGAAAGCGACCCATGATACCAGACTCGCAGTGCGCCGGCAGTTCCCATATGCGAAAGAACCCCAAGATATGATCCACGCGAACGAGCGAAAAGTATTTCTCCATCGAGCGTAATCTCGAACGCCACCAACTGTAATTTCCATCCCGTTTCATCTGTTCCCAATCGTAGGTTGGAAACTTCCAATTTTGACCGTTCTTATCGAACGCATCGGGAGGTGCGCCCGTATTTGTATAGAAACGGAACAGTTCTGGTTTTCTCCACACGTCCACAGAACGTTTATCGACACCAATCGGTAAATCGCCTTTAAGTGCGATGCCAAACTGTTTCAAATACGTCGAGGCTTCTTTCAGTTGCATGTGCAAACGCCACTGCAAATAGTACACGAAGTGCACACCTTCAGAATAAATAGGAGATGTTTCCGGATCGGTTAATTTTTCGATCAATTTATCGTCGCACTTCGCGAGGTGACCCCACAGCCAATGCTCCGTGGTTTGAAAAATTTCAGCCAACGCGCAAAACACCGCGTACGGTTTCAACCACTCCTGGTTTTCGCTCACGAACCTCTCGAACGACTCAATTAAAGCTTTCTTACTGTTACTACTCACACCCGCGCTACTTTTACTCGCACTACCTAACCCGTTCGCATAACTACCACTTTCCGTCGTAGGCATCGATGCGAGAAAGCGCTTGTGTAATTTTCGAGCGACAAACATTTTCACTCGAAGCGTCTCTTCGTAGTCGACGTCTTTCAGCTCTTGAAGCTCGCGACGTTTCGCCTCGATAAATTTTGTCATCTCTTCGCTTCCAGGGAAGTTCAACTCCTCCTGATCGAGCTCAGTCACGCGCAAATACATCGGGTGTAAAGCGTGAACGGATAGCGAACTGTACGGATAGGAATCCCACCACATCCCGTGCACTCTCGTGTCGTTGACTGGGAGCAACTGTAAAATCCGAAATCCAGATTCGCGACAGAAATCCGCCATCAATTTGAGATCTGAAAATTCACCGCAACCGAGGGACTTTGAGGATCGTAAAGAGAAGACTGGCACCGCAACACCCGCACAACGAAAAGCTTTCGCATGCGCAAAGTGTCCGTCGGACGCGACGATACATTTTGGTGGCTCATACGACGAAGATGTCGACGTCTTCTTTTTGGTCGGCGTCGCGCGGTGCCTCGTCGGTGTTTTCTCTGCGTCTTCCTCGCCGTCGTCGTTTATTTCCGTCGACGTTCCCTCGATTTCCCCACCCTCACGATTGTTGTTATTGTTATTATTGTTATTGTTTCTGTTTTTTCTATGCAGCTCTTCGTCGAATTGGCGTTTTTTCAAGTCCCAATCGATACCGATAGTTCTCTTACATTCTTCGCTTTCGATGACTTGCTCGATATCGTCGTCCCAAATTTCGTACTTATATCTCACGGGAAGTTCGCTCGAAGCGCACGCGACTTCCAAGTGCCAACAATATCCATTATTGTTGTCGTTACTACTCGAAGTGTTGTTCCTATCTTTAACGGTATGTTCTGAAGCATCGCTGGACGCAGGAGACAACACTTCGAAGCACTCGTCGTTTCCCATTCGCATCGCTCGCGAGCGATCCCACTTCCCGAGCGATTGACAACTTCCCGTCACTCTCACGGAGACTTTACTCCCCGGTCGTTTACTTGGCATTCGCATCGCTTTCACTTGAAATCGCAAAACTACCACGCGTAAACTCGCGTCGCCGTTCGCATCATTCTTCTTCCCGGACAAAATGCCGCTTCGCAAAAATTCGCACGGCTGAGGCTTCACGACCGCGGCGGCGTGCGTCGCTCCTCCTTGTCCTCCCGCTAACACTTTATCCAAAACCACCTCGGCGAATCTTCTCTTTGAAAACAGCGTCTCTGCGTGGTTTTTCCTTTCAAAAGTATCCGTAAACTCCACCACGTTCTCGCCGTTCCCGGTTAAAGCTCGCGACGTCTGCCGTTCTAGTTTTGCTATTCGAATAGGTGCGTCCCATAATATCACCGACCCGTGCGAATCCACCACCGCGTACCTGTATTCGAACGGTTCGTCCCATCGCATGGTTTTCGTCGCCGTCCACAACAGTTCGTCTCCTCCTTCGCGTTCCTCTTCTCCTGAATCTTCTTCTCCTGAATCTTCTTCATCATCTTCGAAACTTTCTTCCTCTTCTTTTTCATCCGCGTTATTCTTCGTCTTCTTCGTCTTCGTCTTCACGGTATTTAAAACGATGTGTTCGCAGCTCATCCACGCCCCTTTCGTCGCGTCGTACTCTCCCATCGCTTGCGATTTCCCGCACACCACCACGTTCTCTCCCCATTTGGTATAAAACTTCACGCGGAATTTAAACGTGATTTCTTTTCTCAATTTTCGTACCATTTTTTCATCATCATCATCATTTTCGTCGTCGTCGTCATCTAAAGTCATCGACTCCATCTGTCCTCGAATTTGAAGAGGACTACCGTGAGTATTACGAGTAGTACCCCCGTCGTCGTGTTCGTTACCTTTACGCGTTTTTGCGCTCATATGTCTTTTTTCTTCTCTGAACAGAAGTAGTTTAGAGAAAGTAATGAATGCGACAGATGAGAAAATTTTTTGTGTTGTTTGTTGGTACAAAAAAAGGCGGGAAAAAGGACTTGAGCCACTTTTTGCACTTTTCTGCCGCCCCATCGATTTTAAGAAGACAAACTTCACAATACTAATAATACTACGTAATACTAGTATATTCTCAAACGCTCACACACATATATATAATATATCGTTAAAAAGAGTATTCGCTCTTCGCGCGCTTCTCTCTTCTCGCTTCTCATCAGGGAGTGGTGGTAGTCGTGCGAGAAGCGAAAAAAAAGCGACGACGATTCAGACGAGACTCCAAAAATCATTAAAGCGCGGTGTGGCGGCGAGTTTTTTCTTTCCAATGACGAGTTGTAAGATGTCTTCTCTTATTCGAGTCTTTTCTCCCTCGACGACGACGACGACGGGTACGACGGGTACGAGAGCGCCACTTTCGCCGCGCTTGAACTCCTTTTTCGCGGGAAGGCGGCGGTCTTTGGCTTTTTCTTCTTCTTCTTCGTCTTCTTCTCGCGCGTTCTCCTCCGCCGGTGTCACCAATAATGGAGCGGCGGCGACCAACGACCGAGCAGGAGGAGGCACCAACGCGAAGGAAGGAGAAAACTTCTTTGATGAAAAGAAGGAGGAGAAGAAGACAAAGAAGACGCCTAAAACGAAGACCAACGTGATCGATTCGAGCAAAGCCGTCATCGAAATCTCCTCCAAGGAGCAAAAAGAGTTGGACCGAGAGGCGGCGAAGTTTGCCTCCTCTTGGGCGAAGGAGTTGGCGAAAGCCTCGGCGGAAAGCATGGAACAGTTGGAACTGACAAAGACGGTGAGCGATTCGGAATTCGACGACGAGGAGGAGGAGGAAGAAAAGGAAAAAGGTGTTCCAGAGGACGATCAAAAAACGAGACGACGCCGGACGAGGAGAGATTGGGGGACGATTCCGCAAGAGTTGTTGCCGAAAGTCGCCGTCGTCGGTCGACCAAACGTAGGGAAGTCTGCGTTGTTTAATCGATTGACGGGGACGAAAAGAGCGATCGTTTTTTGACGAACCAGGGGTCACGAGAGATCGAATGTACGTGAGAGCGTTTTGGGGAGATCACGAGTTTATGCTCGTAGATACGGGTGGGTTGGAAAACTTACCCGGAGACCCGAACGCGGCGCCTTCGATCGATAGAATTGGAGGCGTTGAAATTTTACCAGGGATGATTGAAGCGCAAGCGGCAGAAGCGGTGAGAGAGGCGGATGTTTTAATCTTTGTCACGGACGGTCAATCCGGATTGACTGCCGCGGATAAAGAGATTTTTAGATGGTTGAGAAAGCATCACGCGGATATTCCAGTGCATCTAGCGGTGAATAAGTGCGAATCGAGCACGAGAGGCGAAGAGATGGTTTTGGATTTCTGGCAGTTGTCCTCAAAAAGCGTGGCGCCGATTGGCGTTTCGGCGATTAGCGGCACGGGAACCGGGGAACTGTTGGACGCAGTTTGCGAAAGCTTACCGGAACCACCGACGATGGAGGAACAAATATCTATCGCGGAAGAAAATAAGGAGAAAGAGGATAAAGAGTTACCTATTCAAGTCGCCATCGTTGGACGACCAAACGTCGGGAAGAGTTCTTTACTGAACGGCTTAGCCGGAACTCCGAGGTCGATCGTGTCTGATTTTTCTGGAACAACTCGAGATACGATCGATACGGATGTAGTCGATAAGAATCATCCGGATAGAGAGTTTACGTTGATCGATACGGCGGGTATTCGAAGACGAACGCAAATTAAAAGGGACTCAAAAAGTATCAAAGGCGAGGAGAAAAAATTTGGTTTAGAGCAACAATCCATCGGGAGAGCTTTACAAGCGATGAAACGCGCCGATGTTGTCGTTCTAGTCATCGACGCGACGGAAGGCGCGACGCAGCAGGACTTCGTTTTAGCCGAAAGAGCCGTGCAAGAGGGATGTGCGCTCGTTTTGTGTTGCAACAAGTGGGATTTAGTGGACAAAGATACGTACACGATGAACTCGTACACGGACGACTTGCGCTCGAAGTTGCGAGTGTTTGAGTGGGCGAGTATTATTTACACAAGCGCGTTAACTGGGCAGAGAATTACTAAGATTTTAGACGCTTCCTACGAGGCTTCCGTGATACACAAGAAACGGTTAACGACGGCGACGTTAAACGCCGTCGTCCAAGAGGCGACGTTGTGGAAGGCGCCGCCGGCCAAGGCGAACAAGAAGGGCCGAATCTATTACACCACGCAAGCGGCTATTCGACCTCCGACGTTTGTGTTTTTTTGCAACGACCCAAAACTGTTCTCGGATACGTACAAGAGATTCATGGAAAGACAGTTGAGGAAAAATATTGGATTCGATGGGACACCTATTCGCTTGTTGTGGCGCGGGAAAAGCAAAGGTGGGGGCCTCGCCAACGCCACTGGAGGCAACGCGAAGCCTTCCTCGAAATCGTCGTAAATTTGATTTGACCAAATTATATAGATAGTTTTGCGCGTTGATATGTTATTAATAAAAATGA
>JACLAA010004730.1_pt1 | contig 30680 bp, 31 predicted proteins | sample 8027891 | NCBI WGS metagenome assembly JACLAA01 (sample SAMN15724900, study PRJNA655200) | protist metagenome | isolation source: fluorescence activated cell sorting (FACS) single amplified genomes of... | place: Spain: Blaines Bay Microbial Observatory, Mediterranean Sea | collected 2016-01-19 | reverse complement strand
TACAACAAAAAAGTAAAAATAATTAAGTTAGCTTAATTATTTTTACTTTTTATTTTCGATTGTTTTTATGGTATTAATATAAAAAATGAACAGTAAATTTAAAAGGCACTGAAGTATTTTATTATCATAGTTTTAATAGATCTTCTATACTTAAATTTCTGTGTACCATTAACACTTTCTATTGAACAAGTTTTGCTTATAGCTTTCGAAGTTGTAAGGATTTGTGATAAAAAAGGAATAGACGTACCGACTCTTTCACCGGATCAATTAGATGAGATAGTAACTTTAAGCATAACTTCGGTAAAGCAAGTCTTTAAAGAAAACGAGTTTCGTTTTATTTCAAACATTATTAGCCCAAAATAAAAATTAGTGAACGTCATTCCATAAAAAATAACAGGGTAACCGCCAAGTTGAAGTTGGCGGTTACCCTGTTATTTTTTAATGGTGAATTTTAAAATTCATCGCGTGATGCAAATTGCTCACCGATAAGTACTTTTACCTTACCATCCTGCCCAACATCAACAACAGCTGTATCACCAGGCTTTACTTTTTCCATTAAAATTTCCTCAGATAAACTATCTTCTAATAATCGCATTACAGCACGACGTAAAGGACGTGCACCATATGTTGGATTAAATCCTTCATCAATTAATCGAGATTTAAAGCGATTAGTAACTTCAAGTTGAATACCTTTTAAAGATAAACGGTCAAAAACTTCTTTTAACATGATTTCCGCAATCTGACCAACTTCATCTTTTGTTAATTGTCTGAAAACAATAATTTCATCAAGACGGTTTAAAAACTCAGGTCGGAAATATTGCTTTAATTCATCGTTAACAAGAGATTTAATTCTATTATATTGCGAATTAGATTCATCTTCTGATAATTCGAATCCTAGGCCCCCTCCGCCTTTTTCAATAACCTTTGAACCGATATTTGATGTCAAAATTAATAATACATTCTTGAAATCAATTACACGACCTTTAGAATCAGTAAGACGTCCATCTTCAAGAATTTGTAACATTAAATTGAAAACATCCGGATGCGCTTTTTCAACTTCGTCAAATAAAACAACGGTATAAGGACGTCGACGTACTGCTTCAGTAAGTTGACCACCCTCATTATAACCAACATAACCTGGAGGAGATCCAATTAATTTTGAAACGGTATGACGTTCCATATATTCAGACATATCTAATCGAACCATCGCTTCTTCTGAACCAAAGAAGTAGGTTGCTAAAGCTTTTGTAAGCTCCGTTTTTCCGACACCAGTAGGGCCAGAAAAAATAAAACTTGCAATTGGACGATTCGGGTTTTTTAAACCTACTCGTGCTCTTCGAATTGCCCGTGAAACAGCTACAACAGCTTCATCTTGACCAATTACACGACTGTGTAATGTATCTTCCATTTGAAGAAGTTTCTCAGATTCACTTTTTGTTAGCTTATTTACCGGAATACTTGTCCAAGCTGCAACAATTCCAGCGATATCCTCTTCTGTAACTATAGGGGTCTCAGTAGTTGGAGTCTCGGACGCACCTTTTTTACTTTTTGCAATGGCATTAATTTGCGCTTTAATTTCCATTTCACGTTCACGAAGCTGGCCAGCTTTTTCAAAATCTTGACCACGAACAGCATCATCCTTTTGCTTTAAGATGTCTCTTAACTCCTTATCTAACTCTTTTGCAGCTTGTGGAAGTTGAGAATTTAATAAACGGACACGTGAACCAGCCTCGTCAATTAAATCGATTGCTTTATCTGGTAAGAAACGGTCGGCAATGTATTGATCAGAAAATTTCGCTGCGGCAACTAACGCTTCATCACTAATTACTAATTTATGATGTTTCTCATAGCGATCTCGTAATCCGTATAAAATTTCAATCGTTTCATCAACACTCGGTTCACCTACCATTACTGGTTGAAAACGTCTTTCTAATGCCGCATCTTTTTCGATGTGTTTTCGATACTCTTCTAACGTAGTTGCACCAATACATTGAAGCTCACCTCTCGATAATGCAGGCTTCAAAATATTGGCTGCATCAATAGCACCTTCTGCAGCACCTGCTCCGATTAGTGTATGAACTTCATCAATAACAAGAATGACATTATTTGAAGTTTTAACTTCGTCCATGATCTTTTTAAGACGCTCTTCAAATTCACCACGGTATTTTGTTCCGGCAATTAATAAACCAATATCTAAAGCAACAACACGCTTGTCTTCTAGAGTATCTGGGATATCACGATTCGAAATTCGTTGTGCTAAACCTTCAGCGATAGCAGTTTTACCCACTCCTGGTTCACCAATTAAAACCGGATTGTTTTTTGTTCTTCGACCAAGAATTTGAATAACACGCTCAATTTCTTTCGCTCGACCAACAACTGGATCTAAACGACCTTCCATTGCTTTCTGAGTTAAATTCGTACCGAATTCTTCTAGAGTAGGAGTTGTACTTTCAGGGCCACTACCGTTTGCTGATACTTCCACAGTATCACCGAGTGATTTAACAATTTGACTCTTCACTTTTGTTAAGTCAACGCCTAAATTCTCAAGCACTCGAGCAGCAACACCTTCTCCTTCTCTAATGAGTCCTAGTAAGAGGTGCTCAGTTCCAATATAGTTATGACCTAATTGACGAGCCTCTTCTAGTGAGAGTTCTAAAACTCTTTTTGCTCGTGGTGTAAACGGTATTTCTACAGCAACAAATCCAGAACCACGTCCTATAATTTTTTCAACTTCAACGCGTGCATCTTTCAAGTTTACGCCCATCGATTTAAGAACTTTCGGTCCGATGCCTGTACCTTCACCAATTAATCCGAGCAGTATCTGTTCTGTTCCAACAAAGTTGTGGCCTAATCGTCGAGCTTCCTCTTGGGCCAACATTATAACTTTAATAGCTTTTTCAGTAAATTTTTCAAACATATATACTGATACTATATTTAATTCAAAAAACCAACTTTGATATTATCAATAATACCATATATTCTTAGGAAATAAAAAATGTTTCAATTGTTATTTTGATCGCACAATTTAAGATGTTTGCTTTTTAGAAATAACATAAAAAAAGTAATGTCTAAAATTATCAAATGGTGTAATAATGAATTTAACAGGATACGTCCTGGGAGGTTTTTAAACCATTAAATTTAACTTAACTAAATATAAAATCATGACTACTACTTTACAAAGACGCGAGAGCGCAAGCTTCTGGGAGCAATTCTGCGCATGGATCACTTCAACTGAGAACAGACTTTACATCGGTTGGTTCGGTTGTCTAATGTTCCCTACTCTACTTACAGCTACTTCTTGTTACATTATTGCTTTTATCGCTGCACCTCCAGTAGATATCGATGGTATCCGTGAGCCAGTTGCTGGTTCTCTACTTTACGGAAACAACATCATCTCTGGTGCGGTAGTACCAAGCTCTAACGCTATCGGTGTTCACTTCTACCCAATCTGGGAAGCTGCTTCAGTTGATGAGTGGTTATACAACGGTGGTCCTTACCAGCTTGTAGTATTCCACTTCTTCATTGGTGTATGTGCTTACATTGGTCGTGAGTGGGAGCTTTCATACCGTCTAGGTATGCGTCCTTGGATCTGTGTTGCATTCTCAGCTCCTGTAGCTGCTGCTGCTGCAGTATTCGTTATCTACCCAATCGGTCAGGGTTCTTTCTCTGATGGTATGCCTCTAGGTATCTCTGGTACTTTCAACTTCATGCTTGTATTCCAAGCTGAGCACAACATCCTAATGCACCCATTCCACATGCTTGGTGTTGCTGGTGTATTCGGTGGTTCACTATTCTCAGCTATGCACGGTTCTCTAGTAACTTCATCTCTAATTCGTGAGACTACTGAGAACGAGTCTGCTAACTACGGTTACAAGTTCGGTCAAGAAGAAGAGACTTACAACATCGTTGCAGCTCACGGTTACTTCGGTCGTCTAATCTTCCAGTACGCTTCATTCAACAACTCACGTGCTCTTCACTTCTTCTTAGGTGCATGGCCAGTAGTTGGTATCTGGTTCACAGCAATGGGTGTAGCTACAATGGCATTCAACCTAAACGGTTTCAACTTCAACCAGTCTGTAGTTGATTCACAAGGTCGTGTAATCAACACTTGGGCGGATATCCTTAACCGTTCAAACCTAGGTATGGAAGTAATGCACGAGCGTAACGCTCACAACTTCCCTCTAGATCTAGCAGCTGGTGAGTCTTTACCAGTAGCTCTAGTTGCTCCTGCAGTTGCAGCGTAATTAGTCTATCTAGATTGAATAAAAAAATAGGAGGTCTTTGACCTCCTATTTTTTTTATTTAGAATTTGAAGTTGAAAACTTGTGAAGTTCTGTTAAATAATGTTATAGTTAGTACTATGAAATTGAAGGCGATATGGCCAAGTGGTAAGGCAGTGGATTGCAAATTCTCTATCCCCAGTTCGAATCTGGGTGTCGCCTTAACTATATAGGGGGTATGGTGGAATGGTAGACACAACAGACTTAAAATCTGTTGACTTAATAAGTCGTGAGGGTTCAAGTCCCTCTACCCCCAATGAATCTTTAAATCTTAACTATACTAACAATGGAACTAGATTTTATACGTAACTATTTCGTAGAAAAAAAATTAAATGTGTCTTCTTCACAAAATCAAACATTTCAAATTACACATACTAGCCAAAATAAAAAACTAACTGTAAATCAGGAGTTTCTTCGTAGTTTATATAATTCCAATTTACAGATTAAATGGTCGAATTTTAATAGTATTTATAAAAAGTCTGAACCTAATTTAAAAGTTAAGACCCAAATATCTTCACCGTTCTCAAATGAAACAAACGTAGCAAAATTTAAACCCCATAGTTTTTATAAAAAACGAACAACAGCGCTACAAAAAAAATTATCTCATGTTCCGGTCTATGTTGTTTTAAACGGACGGGGGGAGCTCGTTTTAGCCAACCCTCATGTTACTAATTCAACCGATTCAAAAATCGGATTTTTTTTCATTAATCGACAAGAAGCAAAAGAATATCTGAATAATATTGTTGCCTCTGATTTTATAGGAACAAAAACAGTTGGATTATCAATTCATTCTGTTGGTTTAGATTTTGCCTATAACTTAACGCGACAATCAAACACACATACGGATTTTCGCTTTGTACCTAATTTTGAAGAAATAAGAACTTTAATAAAATCGAAAAAACAGCGTAGTCTTATTTTTGAGATCCCTAACAAACAGTTGCAAGAAGTAAATATTAAAAAATGGAAATGGCAAAACATAGAAAATTTATCCAAAGGTTGGAAATGGGTAAAAGAAACAAAAAATGGTAAATCAAGACTTGGATTAAAATTTATCAAACGTAACAAAAGAGAAGCTTTTAATAAAAGATTATCATTGTCTTATTTGCAACGAACACATTCAAAATTCCAATCATTTAAAGGGGTTCCTATTTACATTGTTCAAACATTAGCCTCAGAAAAATCGAATTTAGTTTCTATAAAACCTATTCTTGGTAAATTTGAAAACCAACCTCTTGAACAACAATTTAAAAATTCGCTTAAAGGTCATGGGGTGAACCAAATATTTGAAAATGGGATGGCGAAAGAATTTCAAGATGGAATTTCTACCTATATATTTTTCAACAAAACACAAGCAGAAAATTTTTGTAATCAAACTAGAACGACTTTAAAATCGATCCAGGGAATCAAAAATGTTGATATTGGAACAACAATTAATTCTAAATTTCGTGTTTTTAATTTAGAAGATTTTTTAGAAACTTTAGAAAATAAAATGATTAATCCAACTATGTTGGATGACGAAATACAAATGAAAACACTTACAAATATTCATTTCATTCCAGATCAAGAAGCGATTAATTCAATTAAATTCGAATCCCAGTCTATACAAACGAAACAACCTTGGTTAATGAGTAAAGGTAACCGTTTCTTATTAAAAACAAAAACACTTTTTCGATATTTAGAAATTGCTTTAACACCAGGTACGTATTAATTAAATGTTTAGGTAAATTGCCATAAAAAGATAGTCTTGACTTTGTTTAATGACGACGAATAATTACTCTATTAAATATTTATGCACGAAAAAGAATAGCGTATCAAAAATTTTAGGGTATAATTAAATTCAGGCGTAGCAATTAATAAAATAAATACATTAAATTTATGTCACATAATGTGAGAGTTTATGACACGTGCATTGGATGTACTCAATGTGTTCGTGCTTGTCCATGTGATGTCCTTGAAATGGTACCTTGGGATGGTTGTAAAGCTGGGCAAATTGCATCTGCACCACGTGCAGAAGATTGTATTGGTTGTAAAAGATGTGAAACAGCTTGTCCAACAGATTTCTTAAGTGTTCGAGTTTATCTTGGAGCAGAAACGACAAGAAGTTTAGGTTTAACATACTAAATTTAATCGTAAAAAATCTTGCAAGTAAAAAGGGTTTATAAAAATTTACTACGTTTTACTTGCAAGATTTTTTTAGTGTATATGTGTTGTTAGCCTTTAAAAAGGTCAGGGTAGGTTTACCAACTTCTGTTGGAGCAATGAGGAATTGCTTTTGTTTATAGGAACTCTATCAATCCTCATCTAAGTAATTCCTCCTTTAAATAGTTGATTATTCGTTCCATTCCGTCTTCATGGTCCAGACTTAGACCTTCAGCGCGCTCCAATTTGGCTCTGTGTTCTGAAGCTCTGGCTTCCACTAATGATTTTATATCTTGACCACCATTGTTTGCCGCTAACATTATTGAACAGCCTTGAAAAATTTGAACATAGGATCCATCGACTAGCGGTGCCTTGTAACTACTTAGTTTGCTCTCCCCAACAGCGCCAATAAATTGACTGCGCAGGCTTGCGTAAAAATCTATTGAACTCAAATTGTCCAGGAAGGAGACAACACACATGATAAGAAACGCCCTTGAGAGACGTCTTGCAGAAATTTTTTCCTCCTGGGTCGAAGGAATTCCATTGTTTTCCCTTGTTTTAAGTAGGCAGCGTATACCAAACTATAAGTACCACCATTAGGATTATCTCGTATATCAAATTTCAAGGCGAGATTTAGTATTTCAAATATTTCTTGCATAGTAGCCTCCAATTGATTATCCATTTCTTGCTCGAATACAACGGTAACTTTAGTCTTGCTCTCGTTCTTCTCTACCATAATCAACTAAGCATTAAGTTTTAATAATGGGCACTTTTAGCCACGAAAATGCAGAATAATTATCACTTTAATTTACCAAAGTGATAATTATTCTGCAATGGGAAAATTTTTATTCTTTAGTTGAGGAATATCAAGACTTAAAATGAAAGCTTAATTGAATCTCTCTAAAAGTACACGTACAGATCCATTTTCAAGATTTTCTGAACGTTTAATTTGAAAATTTTCTTTTCCGCTTAGATTCAAAATCGCATTATATGCGTATCGTTGATTAATTTGGTTTAAAAACTTATCTACTGAATAGTCTTGCGACCAGAACATTAAATCTGTTACCATTTGGTATTCTGTCCCGTTCCATTTGAAACCAATATCGTAGTTGTTTTTTTGTTTAATAATCAGATCGGCTGATGTTTTTTGATTGTTATACCCGTTTATTTCTAAATTTTCAGTTGTAAATTCTAAATTTAAATCTGATAAACTCTTTTTAAAAATTTCAAGGTCATATATCTTAGTCTTAATTTTTGTAAAATGAGACATATTTCAGCACTTTAGTATAATTATAATTTTTAGGCTACTTATTAAAAATTGGGACAATACCCAACCATATAACCACTATAACATAGTTTTAATCCTCGATGTGCAATTATCCATCTTTTTTTTATTAGCCTTTATTTGGAAGTATCGGGAAAGTTAATCCTAGACTTTTGCACAACAATTTTGTATACTACAAACGTGGTCCATAAATTTATCAAAGAAAGTCAACAAACCAAATTTATTAGTTTATGTATAAAGAGTTAGAGTACTATGAAGCCATTTATTTAATTAGTCCGAACTTAACTGAACAAGAAGTTAGTACAAAAATGGAATTCTATCAAAATTTTCTACAAAATAAAGGAAGCCAAGTAACAGTCCAAAATCGCGGTAAAAGAAGTTTAAGTTATCCTATTAAAGGATTTGAAACGGCTAATTTCATTCAAATGTTATACGTTGGCAATGGTAACTTATTAAAAGTATTAACAAAAGAAATTTTACGTGATACGCGAGTATTACGTCATTTAATTACAAAGATGCCTTCTTCGTTTGAAATTTAACAAAAGCTTACTATAGTATTAGTTTTGTACTACTTGTTCCTTAAATGTTTGACAACAAGTTACTCAATAAAATAAGATTAGAGTATCGTTTCGCGGGATAGAGCAGTTTGGTAGCTCGTCGGGCTCATAACCCGAAGGTCAATGGTTCAAATCCGTTTCCCGCTATCTTAGATAGGAATTTTATTAGACTTAACAGCAAAATAATTCAATTACAATCCGAACCCCATTGGCGAAGTCTAAATTAGGCAAGACCTCAAATAACTATTGTAAAAGTAGCAATTGTGGGTTAATTTAAGTTTAGTTTATGGTTTAGTTTATAATAAACATAACATTATTAGTAGATCAGATCAACGATGAAAAAAATTTATGTTATTAGCCGATGATTTAAATCAAATATTACAAATATTACCTGATTTTATTCGTAAACCCCTTGAAAAACACCCTAAACACGAATCTTTGATAGAAATTGTATTAGATCTTGGCCGCCGTCCTGAAGTACGTTTTGCTAATGAAGCTGAGTATTTATCGTACCGAATTATTGTTTGGCAAGATTTAGACCATATCATAAAAAAATTAGGAAAATTTAGTGGAGATAATCGAGCTGGAATTGAAAGAACACTTCACCGAATTAGTTCTATACGAAATCGACAAGGTAGTATAATTGGTTTGACTTGTCGAATTGGACGGGCAGTTTTTGGAACAGTAAGTGTTATTCGAGATCTTTTAGAAAAGCAGAAATCAATATTAATTTTAGGTCGCCCAGGTGTAGGTAAAACAACGTCTATTAGAGAAATTGCGCGCGTTTTGTCTGACGAGATGGGTAAACGCGTTATTATTATTGATACTTCTAACGAAATTGCGGGTGATGGGGATTTGCCACATCCATCAATAGGTAAATCAAGAAGAATGCAAGTAGCAAGTCCTCAAAATCAACACCAAGTTATGATTGAAGCTGTTGAAAACCATATGCCTGAAATAATTATAATTGATGAAATTGGAACGGAACTTGAAGCTGCTGCTGCTCGAACAATTGCCGAACGTGGTGTTCAATTAGTTGGTACAGCACATGGAAATGCTTTAGAAAATTTAATTAAAAATCCGGTAATCACAGATTTAGTAGGAGGCATTCAATATGTTACTCTTGGGGATGAAGAGGCAAAAAGACGGGGTACTTCGAAAAGTATCTTAGAAAGAAAAGCACCATCCACATTTGAAATTGCGCTTGAAATTCATGACCCTGAAACCTGGATCATTCATGATAATGTCGATCAGTCTGTAGATTCGCTGCTTCGAAATCAAAACCCATTTGTTCAAAATCGAAAATTAACAAAAAAGAGTCGAATTTTAAATTGTGGTGTAAGTGGTGAACAAAATTCAATTGAGACGATGGGTTATGAAAATACAACACGCAAAAATTCAGTTGCACGTAAAAACAATAACCGTTTAATTCAAAAGACCGCAAAAGCAAACATACAAAAAGCTAAAAAAGTAACGAAAGCTAGCGTATTTCAAAAACGGTGCAAGGATAATAACTTTTTATTTTTGTATATTTATGGTGTTAATAGCCGAGATTTAGCATCCATTATTAAAACTTTAAATTTACCGATTATAATTACCAAAGAAATTCAACATGCACATGCAATTCTTGCTTTAAACAATTTAATGAAAAATAACAAAAGATTAAAGCAAATTGCACATTCTTGTAAAATTAATATTTACACTATCCAAAACACTAATTTATTAAAAATTACAAAAGCTTTACGACAATTACTTGATGGTGTAAATATCGCGATTCCCAATGGAAAAAAAGAAAATGTTAAAAATATTTCGAAAATAATTGAAAAATCGTTATTAACGCCATTGGAAGAAACTCGAATAGTAATTGAAGAGTTAATTATTCCACAAAAATTAACGTTGGATTTATTACCGCAAAATAACCAAATTCGAAAACTTCAACATGAAATAATAAACCATTATCGTTTAAAAGGTATTAGTATCGGAGACGGAAAAAATAGACGTGTGCGTATCTATTCAAATTAAATTCGAATTGTTTTTTGAAAAATAACACATCTTTTTCGGAAGATGTGTTATTATTTTATTAAAATAGAATAATATAATTTTTAAAGTTTTTACCTTATGGCTACAATAAATTTACAAGAAGAGTATAACAAAACTGATATAAAAGGTGTAATTGCTCAATTAGAAGAAGATCTAATCGGTCTAGCTCCTGTAAAAGCAAGAATTAAAGAAATCGCAGCTTTATTATTAGTTCAAAAACTTAGAAAAAACCTTGGGATGGGTTTAAATTCTGCCGCGGTAGGTTTACATATGTCTTTTACTGGTAGCCCAGGTACTGGTAAAACTGCTGTAGCAAACCGAATGGCTGATATTTTATTTAAATTAGGTTATATTCGTAAAGGGCACCTAATTACAGTTACACGTGATGACCTTGTTGGTCAGTACATCGGTCACACTGCACCAAAAACAAAAGAAGTTCTTAAGCGTGCTATGGGTGGAGTTCTATTTATTGATGAAGCTTACTACTTATACAAGCCTGACAATGAAAGAGATTATGGGGCTGAAGCTATTGAGATTTTACTTCAGGTAATGGAAAACCAACGTGAAGATCTTGTAGTAATTTTCGCAGGATATAAAGATCGAATGGATAGCTTCTATGAATCAAACCCTGGTTTATCATCACGTGTGGCTAACCATATTGATTTCCCAGATTACACGCCAGATGAGCTTCTGCAAATCGGTGAGTTAATGCTTGAAGAGCAGCAATATCGAATGACTGAAAGTGCAAAAGCAGCTCTGTTAGAGTATGTAGATAAGCGTAAAGATTTACCTTTATTTGCAAATGCTCGAACAATCGATAATGCAATTGATAAAGCTCGAATGAAGCATGCAAACCGAATGTTTACATCAGGTGGTAAAGTTCTAACGAAATCAGATCTTGTTACAATTGAAGAGCAAGATATTCGCGAAAGTAGTTTATTTGATGAAATCAAAGATTAGATTTCAGGAATAGATTATAATTAAGTAAAAATACAACTTTTAATTAAAATGGTTGAAGTATTATTATCTGGAATCGTTTTAGGACTTGTTCCGTGTACAATTGTCGGACTGTTTGTTGCTGCTTATCTACAATATAGACGTGGTAACCAATTTGGAATCTAAAAAAAAACCCGGGCTTTTAATAGTTTTCTATTAAAAGTTCGGGTTTCTCTTCTAGTAAATTTTCTAACATTATTTTAATACTTAGTCCTAGACACAATCTTGCTTTAGACTTGACAGGTCCTAAGAAATGCGGTAACTTGATATTTTAGAACGGGTTTTTAATTAATTGAAAACATTTATCGGGATGTAGCGCAGTTTGGTAGCGCATCTGCCTTGGGTGCAGGGTGTCGCAGGTTCAAATCCTGTCATCCCGAATTTTACACAGTGTATACAAAAAATGGACTTTTGCAATTTTTTATGAAATTAATAATTTTATCACAAGTGTTAATCTAAAAAATTATTTGTACTTTAAAAAGCGGGTGACGCGATTCGAACGCGCGACATCAACCTTGGCAAGGTTGCGCTCTACCCCTGAGCTACACCCGCTTCTTGCTTAAATTTTAAGCGATTCATAGTCAAATAGTATCCTAAACCCATGTGTCTGTCAAGAACTGGTAAAACAAGGGCGCGCTAATATTCGAGAATGGTAAATTTTTATTCGTGAATTGGAAAATTTTGATTTAGTTCAGTCAAATACATTGTATAATTCTAAATAAGGTTGTATTTCAAAAAAACAATTATCAATCTTGTGTGTTGCACTTTTATAGTCAGCCGCAAAATAATTTTGTAAGAAAGTAAAAAGTTTTTCTATAAGGAGGAAAAAGTAAATGGCGTTACCTTGGTATCGTGTACATACAGTAGTTCTGAACGACCCAGGTCGATTAATCGCTGTACATTTAATGCATACTTCATTAGTTGCTGGTTGGGCTGGTTCAATGGCTTTATACGAACTTGCAGTTTTTGACCCGTCTGATCCCGTACTTAACCCTATGTGGAGACAAGGAATGTATGTAATGCCTTTCATGGCACGTTTAGGCGTAACTGATTCATGGGGTGGATGGAGTATTACTGGTGAAAGTGTTTCAAACCCAGGTATTTGGAGTTTTGAAGGTGTAGCCTTAACTCATATCATCTTATCAGGTTTATGTTTCTTAGCGGCTGTTTGGCATTGGGTTTATTGGGATCTTGAACTTTTCAGAGATCCTCGTACAGGTGAGCCTGCATTAGATTTACCTAAAATTTTTGGTATTCACTTATTCTTAGCAAGTTTACTTTGTTTTGGATTTGGTGCTTTCCACGTAACTGGTGCTTTTGGACCAGGTATTTGGGTTTCTGATGCTTATGGTATTACAGGTCGAGTACAAGCAGTAGCTCCTGCTTGGGGTGCTGAAGGGTTTAACCCATTCAACCCAGGTGGAATTGCATCACACCATATTGCAGCTGGAATTTTAGGTCTTCTTGCAGGTACTTTCCACTTAACTATTAGACCACCACAAAGACTTTACCGAGCTCTTCGTATGGGTAATATTGAAACTGTATTATCTAGTAGTATTTCGGCAGTATTTTTTGCTGCGTTTATTACATCTGGTACAATGTGGTACGGTGCGGCTACAACACCAATTGAATTATTTGGTCCAACTCGTTATCAGTGGGATAGTGGATACTTCCAGCAAGAGATTGAGCGACGTGTTGAAACTTCACTTAGTGAAGGTTTATCATTAAGTCAAGCTTGGTCACGAATTCCAGATAAATTAGCATTCTATGACTACATTGGTAATAACCCAGCAAAAGGTGGTTTATTCCGTGCAGGTCCTATGAATAAAGGTGATGGTATTGCTGAAGCTTGGTTAGGCCACCCTGTATTCCAGGATAAAGAAGGTCGTGAATTAACGGTACGAAGAATGCCTGCATTCTTCGAGACATTCCCAGTTATTTTAGTTGATAAGGACGGTATTGTTCGAGCTGATATTCCATTCAGACGAGCGGAGTCGAAATATAGTATTGAACAAGTTGGTGTTAGTTGTAACTTCTATGGCGGAAAGCTTAACGGGCAAGTATTTACGGATGCTCCAACAGTTAAAAAATATGCTAGAAAAGCACAATTAGGTGAAGTTTTCGAATTTGATAGAACAACTTTAGAGTCTGATGGTGTATTCAGAAGTAGTCCAAGAGGTTGGTATACATTCGGACATGCTAACTTTGCATTACTATTCTTCTTAGGTCACTTATGGCACGGCGGTCGTACTCTATTCAGAGATGTATTCGCTGGTATTGGTGCTGAAGTTTTAGAGCAAGTAGAATTTGGTGCATTCCAAAAACTTGGAGATAAAACTACTAAGAAGCAAGGTGTTGTATAAAACACTTAATTTACTCATAGTTTTTAATTATTAGAAATAAACATGGAAGCACTAGTATATGCGTTCTTACTAATCGGAACTCTAGTTGTTATCTTCTTTGCAATTTTCTTTAGAGATCCTCCAAGAATTGTTAAGAAATAGTTAAATTAGATAAGAATTAATAAAAAAAAATCATTCACAATTGTGAATGATTTTTTTTTAATCTTCATGTTCTTCGAATGGGTCACGCAATTCTTTTGACGCTGGACCAAATGCCGTAAAAATTGAATAACCTGTTATTCCTAGGAGTAATCCTCCAATAAAAATACTTAGAATTGTTGCTGTTTCCATATCTGACAGAATTTAATTTAACAAGTTGTACTGAAAAAACGAAATTTTGTTTATAATATTTATTATAAGTTATAAGTAAAATTACGTTAATAGAATTCAATTCTCTTTAAAATAACAATATGGCATTACGAACAAGATTAGGAGAAATTTTAAGACCACTGAACTCAGAATACGGAAAAGTAGCTCCAGGTTGGGGAACAACTCCAGTAATGGGAGTTTTTATGGCTCTTTTTTTAGTATTTTTAACAATTATTCTACAAATTTATAATTCATCTATTATTTTAGAGAATGTTGATGTTGATTGGGTAACTGTAAATTAGCATTAAATTATAAATAGGTTGTCTTTTTTGATAACCTATTTTTTTATTTACGTTTATGAAACTTAAAAAAAGAATCTGCCCTTAATTTAAGGAAAAGGATTGTTTTATTTTCAATATTTTGGTATTCTTTTGAAAGTTAAGAAAGCGGACGTGGCGAAATTGGTAGACGCACTAGATTTAGGTTCTAGCGAGTATTTCTCTTGAGAGTTCGAGTCTCTCCGTCCGCATTAATAGATGGTATTGTAATTGGTTTAAAAATTAATTACCTTAAATCGTTGCAAAAAAGTGTATGAACGTGTAATATATTTAGTAGGGCGGTTAGCTCAGTGGTAGAGCGCCTGCCTTACAAGCAGGTGGTCATAGGTTCAAATCCTATACCGCCCACTAGCGAAAATATATAAAGTCAAAGAAAACGAGCATAACAACCACACAATTAGGTGAGTTTTGTTATGCTCGTTTTATCGAAACTTTTCGGGCTCATCGTCTAAGGGATTAGGACAGGGACCTTCTAAGTCTCTAATGTAGGTTCGAATCCTACTGGGCCTATTTATTTGAAAACTTCTTCAAAAATCGACGAAACTTTATCGCCGGAATCAATTGATTCTAATGGATCTTTTCTTAGGCGATGTCTAAGACATAAAGTAATAATTGCTTCAATATCATCGACTGTAACTTCGTCACGACCGTTGTAAGCTGCATAAGCTTTTGCTGCACGGTTTGTTACAATGTCACCACGTAATCCATCTACATCTAAATTTCCACAAACTTCTGAGATTTTAACGCGAAGGTCAAAATCTAGTTTTACCTCAGGTAAACGTGTTTGTGCATCCACAATTTGTTTCTTTAAAGCATCTTGTGCTTCTTGATGCTCTTTTAAACAACTATCAGGATCTTGGTCAAAGTTACTTCGTTGTTCTACAACTTGAACACGTGTTTCTGGATCACGTACGGTTCTGATTTCGGCGTGCATACCAAATCGATCCAGTAATTGAGGTCTTAGTTCTCCTTCTTCTGGGTTACCTGAACCTACTAAAACAAAACGTGCTGGGTGTCGAATTGAAATCCCTTCACGTTCTACAGTGTTCCACCCGGAAGCAGCAGAATCTAATAAGATATCAACCAGGTGGTCATCTAAAAGATTTACTTCGTCAACGTATAAAATACCTCGATTAGCTTTTGCTAATAATCCAGGCTCGAAAGCTTTAACACCTTCAGTAAGAGCTTTTTCAATGTCAATTGTCCCACATACACGATCTTCTGTGGCTCCTAGTGGTAAATCCACCATCGGAACTTTTTTATAATCGACTTCTAGCTCCTTATTGTTTAGTACGCTTTGTTTAACGTTATCACTCATTAATTCAAAATCATCATCAGATGAATTGAATGGATCATTTGCGACTACTCTAATTTCAGGTAAAAGATCCGCAACCGCTCGAATTGTTGTTGATTTTCCAGTTCCACGATCTCCCATAATCATTACACCACCAATTCTTGGATCAATTACATTTAAGATTAATGCAAGTTTCATCTGCTCTTGTCCAATAATTGCCGTAAATGGATAAACGGGACGTGTTGACTTGTCTTTAACTTTATTTTCTACTGTCATTTTAAATATTTAAAAGATTACATTAACTAGATTTTACTATAAAATTGCTGGAATAGTTAATTGAATATTGAAACTGTCGTTAAAGTAATTTTTTTTTATTTTTTCTGGTCCTATAGTAATTGCGTAATTATTATATTTTCGCCAATTGAATAGCATAAACCAAAAGGCTACTCGCGTTTGGGGGTCGATATCTCAGATGTAATATAAAGTATTTAAAGGGTTTTAAGGAGTAAATTAAGAGTTAATTCGGATTTTATATCAAGTAATGTTATGTTTCCTTACTTTAAGAAATATTATCTAATGGTATAATTTACCTTATATTAACGTTTGTAAATTTAGCCTGCAAAGTCTTATGGCTCGTGTTATAGTTGTTACTTCTGGTAAGGGAGGTGTAGGTAAAACGACCACAACATCTAATTTGGGAATGGCATTAGCGCGTTTAAATTATAATACGTTATTAATGGACGCTGATGTGGGCCTTCGTAATTTAGATTTATTATTAGGTCTTGAAAATCGCATAATTTATACAGGTTCAGATGTACTAGCAGAAACGTGTCGCCTTGATCAAGCCTTAATAAAAGATAAACGACAATCTAAATTAACGTTTTTCCCTTTATCCTCAAATCAAATTAAGGAGTCGATTACCCACTCACAAATACAAAACCTTGTGGATTCCCTTGAAAATGAAAATAAATTTGACTTCATTTTAATCGATAGTCCGGCTGGAATTGATGAGGGATTCCAAACCGCAATATCTTCTGCTAAAGAAGCAATAATTGTTGTAACGCCAGAAGTTCCGTCGATTAGAGATGCGGATCGTGTTATTGGATTACTTTTAGCCAAAGGTATTCGTAAAATTAGTCTTTTGGTAAATCGTATTAGGCCAAATATGATTAAATCTGAAGATATGATGTCAATTGAGGACGTAAAAAATATTTTAGGAATTCCATTAATCGGTGCGATACCAGATAATGAACAAGTTATCATTGCTTCAAATCGAGGGGAACCGATTGTATTAGATGAAAAATTAACACCGGCGGGTACTGCTTTTGAGAATACCGCACGTCGATTGGTTGGTGAAGAAGTTGAATTTTTAAATTTTAATGGTTTAACAGGAAAAAACCCTGTTAAAAGGTTTTTAGGCAATCTCCTAAATAGGTCTAAGTAAATAAATGTAATAGAGAAAACCAATATACAATAGGTTTTCTCTATCTTTAAGCGCTTTGCATTATTAAGCCATTCGCTTTAACTGCTGTAATGCTAATCTACCAATGTTAAATAGTGCCCAAGAAGCAGCTGTTAAAACTGGTAGAGCAACGATTAGAAGTCTAGTATCTGCCATGAGAAAATCGATTCATATAAAATATTACTTAAAAATATTATACAACGATTAGCTACTATACCGTAAGATCTTAACTATCTTTTTTAATTTGATACCTTCGTAAATTTTTTGATTTTTAACCCTAACAATGTCTGATATTCCATTTACACTTGATCAATTAAAAATTTTACAAACTATTTCGCTTGAAGGTAGTTTCCGAAAAGCCGCCGAAAAACTTTATATTTCCCAACCTGCAGTTAGTTTACAAATCCAAAGTTTGGAAAAACAATTGAATGTTCCTATTTTTTATAGAGATAAACGAAAAGCTCGTTTAACTGAAACTGGGCAATTATTATTAAATTATTGCGAGCGTATACTAAGTTTATGTGAAGAAACTTGTCGAGCTTTAGATGAATTGCAAACTTTACAATCTGGTGTTTTAACGATTGGTGCCAGTCAAACAACAGGAACTTATCTTATGCCCCGTTTAATTGGAATTTTTAGGCATAAATATCCTCAAATTTCGATTGAATTACAAGTGCATTCCACGCGACAAATTTCTTGGGGGGTCGCTAATGGGCAAATCGATTTAGCCGTAGTTGGTGGTGAATTACCGACTGAACTCAACGCTAGTTTGGATATAACCTCATATGCGGAGGATGAATTAGCTCTTATCTTGCCACGCTCGCACCCATTTTCTTCTCTTGATTACATCGATAAAGAAGATCTTTATCGATTACGCTTTATTGCCTTAGATTCACAATCGACTATTCGTAATGTAATTGAAAATACATTAATGCAAAATGGTATTGACAGTAAACATTTTAAAATTGAGATGGAATTAAATTCTATTGAAGCCATAAAAAATGCTGTTCAATCTGGTTTGGGTGCATCTTTTGTTTCTGTTTCAGCAATTTCGAAAGAATTGGAATTGGGTATGTTACATTGGGTAAAAATCAAAGATGTTCAAGTTAAACGAACGCTTTCAATTATTGTTAATTCAAAACGTTACCACCATCCGACAACAAAAATTTTTAAGAAAGAAATTTTAGATATGTTTTCTATTACTCTTTAATTATTCTTCTATTAGGTCTTGACAACTTTTGTTTTTTTTATTATCTTAATCTGTGGTTATAAGTCATAGCCCCCATCGTCTAGAGGCCTAGGACATCTCCCTTTCACGGAGGTAACGGGGATTCGAATTCCCCTGGGGGTACTACAGTTAATAATAAAATTAAAAAAAATTTGTTACTAATTAAGTTTTAAGAAATCTAATATCAATTTAGGTTTATAATGTAGTAAAGATAATTATATAAAAGTTATATAAAAGCCAAAAAACTCTAATAAATGAGCGAATTTATTAAACCATATAATGACGATCCGTTTGTAGGAAATTTATCTACACCTGTAACAACTTCAACAGCCACTAAACTTTATTTAGGTAATTTACCCATTTATCGTAAAGGGCTATCCCCTTTATTACGTGGGCTTGAAGTAGGTATGGCACACGGATATTTTTTAGTTGGACCTTTTTATATTCTTGGTCCATTACGTAATTCTGAAAATGCACTTCTTGTTGGACTTACTGCAGCCATTGGTTTAATCCTATTCTTAACAGTTGGGTTAACTATTTATGGATTAGCTACATTTCAAGATAGTTCAGGAGAAGGTTTACAATCTGCTAAAGGTTGGAGAAAATTCACTGGTGGTTTTTTTGCCGGTTCAGTAGGTGGAGCTATAGTTGCTTATGTATTATTAAATAACATTGCTTTTTTCGCCTAAAACAAAAATCAGAAAGAGAAATAAAATTCTCTTTCTGATTTTTGTTTTTACCCTAAGTAACTAATTAGCAAGGTTAAAATAAAAAAGCTAATGACAAGAAACCAAGTAAATTTACGGAAATTTTTTTGGCCTTCACTTGCATTTGAAAATACTAAACTCAAATTATTACTATTACTAACGGAATTCGTTGGAGTTGTTATGAGTATAATCCCAATTATTGTAATAGATAAAATAATCCAAATCTGTTCAATTAGAGTCATAATTGGATAAGTTGTATTTCAAATTATTTATTTGTTTATTCGCCTTGAATTTTAAGCAATCCAAAACCTAAGCTTAAACCTGTTAAGGTTAAAGCCCACATTATTCCTGCTGTAGTAAAAATTTCTTTAGTCATGTTTTTAAAAAGTTTAAATTAGAAACCGTTTCTTCCCCAAACAACTAGTGCTAGCGAAAAGCTAAACATTACCATAAGAGATGACCAGCCTAAGCTTAAAATGTCCATATAAAAATGTAAAGTTTAATATGATAATAACTAGAACTAGTAGAATCACTTTGCTATTATTATAACACCTATCTTTAATAGTACAATTATTCCCAATGAAAAATCATACAGCGTCAAATTCGTAGGTAATTTAAAAATGAGAAGGAGAGGATGGGATTCGAACCCACGGTACATGCAATATGTACATCAGATTAGCAATCTAAAGCTTTCAACCACTCAGCCACCTCTCCTTTATGCTGTCTTTATTAAATATAACACGAGAAAAACAAAGTAAACAGTTTTTTGATTTAGACACGCCCTGAAGGACTTGAACCCTCGACATCAGGTTTTGGAAACCTACGTTCTACCAACTGAACTAAGAGCGCGTACTTATTTACCTTAATATAATTTTTTTTGATCTAAAAAGTCAACTACGGGGGTTACATCTGTTGAAAGACAGATGTAACCCCCGTAGTTGATTAGTTGAACATTTTTAAAATAGTTCCCCGATTAAAGGTTCCCTCTTTTGAAGTATAAAAGGAAAATAATCGCAGGCCCAGATAAAATAACCGCACTAACTGATATTAATTGAGCAATAACGTTTAAGTTCATCTTTTTCTTTAAGTTTAGATAAGAGATATAAAGTTGTTTTTTAAACAACTGCAACTAGTTAATATAAGATTATAACAGAATTCCTAAATTATTTAGTACATATTCATTTTTTATTTCATTGAATCTGGCTTGCTTGTCTGACTAGTTTTCACAATTCGTCTAAACTCTTCTTGAAACGATAGTACTGCTCGATTAGATGTTCCTCCTGTCAGCAATTCAAAATTGGATTCAATCTCCCATATTTGTGAATAAGAGAGAAAACTGACATATATACTGCCCATTAAGAAAAAAAACGAGAAATATACTAATGGAATCCCTGGATCTTTCTTGATTTGTAAGCCCGTGCTAGTTATAAACTCGGTGAATCTGATTTTCGATTTTTGATTTATTACAACCTTAGATCCGATTGCAGATTCGGTAAGTAATGTTCCTTTTTTATCATAAACTAATACGTTGCCACGTAGATCATTTATTAAAATGAGTAGGGTATTATTATCAGAGGTTTTATTTAACGGCACTGATGTAAACCAAAATCGCCGTCCGTTTTTATTAATTTTTTCTAAGGGGAGTTGAATGGGTAAATCGTTATTTACTTGGACTTTTAATCCGACTATATTCCAATCTGTTTGGTATATAGTTAACCCATTATCGACAAATGGTTCATTAACAAATATTTTTTTTCGTTTGATTTCTATTCCTTGTTGATTTAAAGATGAAATATCAGAATAAAATTGATTTGTTTTTAGGTCATCGGTGTAGGTAATCCAAAAATCGTTAACACGCCAAGAAACATCTTGTGGAATTTGACTAATATTTCCTGATTTTATCAAATTTTGTAAATGAAAAATTTCACCTCGGGGAACAACCTCTTGCGCATTATAACTGGTAAAAGAACTTACACTCGATCCAATCATTAATAAAATAATACTAAAATGGACAACTATTGGCCCAACGCGTCCAAACAAACCTTTGTAACTATAATTTGCTTTACCTTGACGAAAACTATGGTAATTATTTTGATGTAAACCATAAATAAACGTATTCGATAATGTTTTTTCAATACCAGTTTGAATAGCAAGTTTTTTGTATTGCTTACTATTTTGAAAAAATTGCCATAAACGAAATTTTCTTAAAACAGGTAATTGCGTTGTAAACGTACACGCTAACAATGATGAGCCAAATAATAGTAAAGTACATAAAAATAATGGCGCAGTATAAATTTGGTTTAGATTTAAATTGATTAAAAACTTCCAATCAATGAATCCCCAAATAGGTTTGGTTTCAGGATAATTTTCTTTATAAAATGCTAAGGTTTGATCTTGTTCGATAAAAGTTCCTAGGGCTATTAGTATTCCAATAATAAACAAGAGAGCAATAGCTACTTTCAAATTGGCTAGTTTTTTACTTCCGTTTTTTAATATACGAAACATTTAAATATTAGGAATTTGATTGTTTAAATAGTAATTTTTTTAAAAATGTTACTTTGTTTTTACTACTATTAAAAAAGTATGGGACAATTCTCATTTCAAAAAATTAGTTAGTAAGTAATTTTCATCAATAAAAAAAATTTAGACTTGTCAAAATATCTTTAATATATTACTATTGTAACATAGTTTAATTAGCCGGGATAGCTCAGTTGGTAGAGCAGTGGATTGAAAATCCTCGTGTCTCCAGTTCAAATCTGGATCCTGGCATTCGATATTTGTGTTTCTGAATTAAGCTTTAAATAAGTTTTTTTTAGCCTATAGTTGGATTTATTAAGGGTAAGTTTTTAGGGGCCTCGATTTAAACATTAATAAATCTTATCACAACAATAAGTAGGGTTGGCGGTAGTTTGGTCTTGGATAATGCTAAATTAGTATAAAAAGAGAAATATCTCTATTTTGCTTATTATGTATTTGGATTGTTTTCAACATGTTCAAAAATCACATAAAATCCAGCAACCGTTTATCATAACTCTTAAAACCTGGAGGTTTTCATGTCTCAAGCCGTTGAATCACGTACTCGTATTAAAAGTGAGCGTTACGAATCTGGTGTAATCCCTTATGCTAAAATGGGTTACTGGGATCCAGACTACACAATTAAAGAAACAGATGTTCTAGCACTATTCCGTTGTACTCCACAGCCTGGTGTTGACCCTGTAGAAGCAGCTGCAGCACTTGCAGGTGAGTCTTCAACAGCTACTTGGACTGTTGTATGGACTGACCTACTAACTGCATGTGATCTATACCGTGCGAAAGCATACCGTGTAGACCCTGTACCTAGTTCTCCTGATGTTTACTTCTGTTACATCGCTTATGATCTAGATCTATTTGAGGAAGGTTCACTTGCTAACCTAACTGCATCAATCATCGGTAACATTTTCGGTTTCAAGGCTGTTAAGGCTCTTAGACTTGAAGATATGCGTTTCCCTGTAGCTCTTCTAAAGACTTACCAAGGTCCAGCTACTGGTATCGTTGTAGAGCGTGAGCGTATGGATAAGTACGGTCGTCCTTTCCTAGGTGCTACAGTTAAGCCTAAGCTAGGTCTTTCTGGTAAGAACTATGGTCGTGTAGTATTCGAAGGTCTTAAAGGTGGTCTAGACTTCCTTAAGGATGATGAGAACATTAACTCACAGCCATTCATGCGTTACAGAGAGCGTTTCCTATTCTGTATGGAAGGTGTTAACCACGCTGCTGCAGCTTCAGGTGAAGTTAAGGGTCACTACCTAAACGCTACTGCTGCAACAATGGAAGATATGTATGAGCGTGCTGAGTTCTCTAAAGAAGTTGGTTCAATCATTACAATGATCGACCTTGTAATCGGTTACACTGCTATCCAGACTATGGGTAAGTGGGCTCGTAAGAACGATATGATTCTTCACCTACACCGTGCAGGTAACTCAACTTACTCTCGTCAGAAGGCTCACGGTATGAACTTCCGTGTAATCTGTAAGTGGATGCGTATGGCTGGTGTTGACCACATTCACGCTGGTACTGTAGTAGGTAAGCTAGAAGGTGATCCTCTAATGATTAAAGGTTTCTACAACACTCTACTTGACTTCAAGACTGGTGTTGATCTACCTCAAGGTCTATTCTTCGCACAGGATTGGGCTTCTCTACGTAAGTGTGTACCAGTAGCTTCTGGTGGTATCCACTGTGGTCAGATGCACCAACTAATCAACTACCTAGGTGTTGATTGTGTACTTCAGTTTGGTGGTGGTACAATTGGTCACCCAGATGGTATCCAAGCTGGTGCAACTGCTAACCGTGTAGCACTTGAGTCTATGCTTCTAGCTGCTAACGAAGGTCGTGCTTACATCGAAGAAGGTCCTCAGATCCTTCGTGATGCTGCTAAGACTTGTGGTCCTCTACAAACTGCACTTGATCTATGGAAGGATATTACATTCAACTATGCTTCTACTGATACTGCAGACTTCGTTGAAACACCGACTGCAAACGTATAATTTTTAAAATTCTATAAGAACTCTATTCATTTAGGGTTCTTACAAAATACTAATTTATTAATTTTCATTTACGGAGTAACTAGATAATGAAACTAACTCAAGGAACTTTTTCTTTTCTTCCTGACCTAACTGATGAGCAAATCTCAAAGCAGGTTCAGTTCTGTATTAACAACAACTTCGCAATGTCTGTAGAGTACACTGACGATGCGCACCCACGTAACGCTTACTGGGAAATGTGGGGTCTTCCTTTATTTGATGTAAAGGATCCTGCAGCTGTAGTATTCGAGGTTAACATGGCACGTAAGGCTAAGCCTAACTACTACATCAAGGTTGTTGCATACGATAACGCACGTGGTGTTGAGACTTCTGTAATCTCATTCATCGTTCAGCGTCCTGCTTACGAGCCAGGATTCAAGATCATCCGTCAAGAAGCTGCTGGTCGTAACCTTGTTTACACTCTTGAGCCTTACGCTACTGCTAAGCCTGAAGGTGAGCGTTACTAATTTTTTATTAAATTAGTTTCCGCTTTATGTAAATAAAGTAAAAAAAAAAGAAGAGTCGTAAGACTCTTCTTTTTTTTTTACTTTATTTTTATGCTACGGCTTGAACACGTGCTTTTGATTTACGTAATTCAATCGTTGCTTCAATCTTTTCTTTTTTAGTTTCCGCCTCATCAACTAATAGAGTATTCTTTTCTAATTCTTCTTGGGCAGTTTTAGGATCGATTGAGCTCCCTTCTTCTGCACCATTACACAGAATAGTTACTTTATTGTCTTCTACTTCAGCAAAACCTTCCATTAATACAATTGAGGCCCAGTTTCCGTCAGTTTTTAAGCGCATTACTCCAATATCAAGTGCTGTAAGTAATGGCGCGTGGTCACTTAGGATACCAACTTGGCCTGTGCTGCTTGGAAGAATTACTTCATCAGCTGGCGCATCCCAAACCGTTTGGTCTGGAGTAATTACACGAACGTTTAAACTCATTTTAAATTATGCTTTTAGTTTTTCAGCTTTTTCGATTGCTTCGTTCATATCACCTACTAAGTAGAACGATTGCTCAGGTAAATCATCATAACCACCGTCTAGTAATTGTGTGAAACCTTCAATAGCATCAGCTAACGCTACATATTTACCAGGAGAACCTGTAAAAATTTCTGCAACGAAGAACGGCTGCGATAAGAAACGCTCTACTTTACGTGCTCGAGCAACAGTTAAACGATCTTCTTCTGATAATTCATCAAGACCTAAAATCGCAATAATATCCTGAAGTTCTTTGTAACGTTGTAGTGTCTCCTTAATTCTTTGAGCTGTAGCATAGTGAACATCACCAATAATTTCTGGCTGAAGCATTGTAGATGTTGAATCTAATGGATCTACTGCTGGGTAGATACCTTTAGACGCTAAACCACGTGATAGTACTGTTGTTGCATCTAAGTGTGCAAATGTTGTAGCTGGTGCAGGGTCTGTTAAATCATCAGCTGGAACATAAACGGCCTGAATCGATGTAATAGAACCCTCGTTAGTCGATGTAATTCGCTCTTGTAGTACACCCATTTCAGTTGCTAATGTAGGCTGGTAACCTACCGCTGATGGCATACGACCTAATAAAGCAGATACTTCAGATCCAGCTTGAACAAATCGGAAAATGTTATCAATGAATAGTAAAACGTCTTGCTTGTTTACATCACGGAAATACTCAGCCATTGTTAACGCTGTTAATCCAACTCGCATTCGTGCTCCAGGTGGCTCGTTCATCTGACCGTAAACTAGTGCTACTTTTGATTCTGGCAGATTTTTTTCGTTAATTACACCAGATTCCTTCATTTCACAGTATAAGTCGTTACCCTCACGAGTACGCTCACCTACACCACCGAAAACTGATACACCACCGTGTGCTTTTGCGATATTGTTAATTAATTCCATAATCAGTACAGTTTTACCTACACCAGCACCACCAAATAAACCAATTTTTCCACCACGTCGGTAAGGAGCTAAAAGATCTACAACTTTAATACCAGTTTCGAAAACTGATGGCTTTGTTTCTAGGTCTGTAAATGCAGGTGCTGGTCTGTGAATAGGTAATCCAGATTGTGCATCACAAGGTCCCAGTTCATCTACTGGCTCACCTAAAACGTTAAAAATACGTCCTAGAGTTGCTGTTCCAACAGGTACTGTAATTGGTGCGCCCGTATCAGCTACAGGAGCTCCTCTTTTTAAACCATCAGTAGTCGTCATAGAAACGGCTCTTACTTTGTTGTTACCTAAAAGTTGTTGAACTTCACAAGTAACACTTGAACCATCATCTGATGAGATAATTAAGGCGTTATAAACTTTTGGTAAATCACCACTTGGGAATTCTACGTCAACTACAGGACCGATAATTTGAGCAATTAAACCTGTTTGTGTAGCAGTTGCAACCATACTATAAAATACTTTTTTATTATAAATTTACTTCATATATAGACAAAATTTCGAAATCCTAGAATTTCTTTAAATAAATAAAGAATTTCTAGGATCTATATTTTATGATACCAGTTAAAGCTAACTAGTTCTAGTATTGTCAGTTAATTATTTTTATCTAAACCCTACTGAGGCTTGCCAAACAAACGCTAGTAAAAGAAAAAATACAGGAATAGCTGGCATTATGTCCACGATTGGACGGAATACACCATAAGGCTCAGGTAAGTAAGATAATAAGAAATTTACATCCATTTCGTGTTTCTGTCGTTACAAAAAATTCTAAAAACTATACGAATAGTATACAATAAATCGAAGTGTATTGATTACACCTTATTTAAAGATTGTGGTAATTTCGAATTCGCAACCCTATTTAAAGATTTTCTAATTATGAAATATCGAAATATCTTAAAGCAAGGCTCTTAAATATGAAGCGAATTTTCTGGGGTTTTTGGATTTTGTTATATTTTCTTGCGTTTTTTAAAATTATTTTATCGTTGTTTCATTTTATTCAACGCAAGAACATTTTTTTAAACGTATAATTGTCTGCCTAACCCGATTGCAAAAATTGCGGCAATCAGAGCAATTCCTAATGCTAGAAAAATTTGACCGTCAGTAATCATGTTATTTAATATGAATAAAAAATTAATATTTTATTTAGCTACCCAGTTTGAAGGCGTCAACAATTAAGCCATAGATCAAACCAACTTTAAGATAATTTATTAAGTTCAGTAACCTTATTATATAATATTTTTCTTTTAAAAAAGATACAATTTTTGATGCTATTAAATAAAACATTTTATTTAAAAGTTCAAGACAAGCTACAACTAAGGCAGCCCCAACAATTGCCCATTCCTGCAATTCGCCCAATGTTGTATCTAGAATGCTTGAAAGCATAAACCCACCAAAAAATCCAATTAAGTTTATTAGCATTAAAAGTAGCTATTTTACAAATTAATACTGCAAATTAAATTAATTTTTACCAAACTACTGATTTTTTTGAGTATTACAACTAATATACTATTTTTACTTAAATTGTGACGTTTGCTAATATAAAGTATATTTCTTCTCGACGCCTCTATAAAATCCAAGAAATCTTCCGATAATACTTTTTTCATTTTTTCATTGTAACTTATGTTAAAATCTAAATAAGCGGTTATTGTAATCGTTCCAATACTTTTACCGGTATTTGGAAATACTTAATTTCGTTTTTAAAATTAAGATATGTCAGATATATTAAACTTACAAATACCTTCACCGACATTTGGTGGAAGCACAGGCGGTTGGTTAAGAGCTGCTGAAACTGAGGAGAAATATGCTATTACTTGGACAAGTAAAAAGGAGCAAATTTTCGAAATGCCAACTAGTGGTGCTGCGATAATGCAAAAAGGTGAGAACCTTCTGTATTTAGCAAAAAAGGAGCAATGCTTAGCATTAGGTACACAACTTCGTACATTATTTAAAATCTCCGATTATAAGATTTATAGAATATTTCCAAATAGCGAAGTTCAATATTTACACCCGAAAGATGGTGTTTTCCCTGAGAAATTAAATGAGGGCCGAGTTGGTGTAGGTAATATCGGTCATTCGATTGGTAAAAACCCAAATCCGGTCAATGTTAAATTTAGTGGTAAAAATACGTTTGACGGTTAAGCAATTTTTGATTTTATAACCTATAATTAAATCTAATTAGCTTATAGGAATATTATTAATAGAGTAATATTCAGTTATTAAAAATATATAAATACAACTAACTACCCAAAGATGCTAAAGAACAAGTTTTTATTAGGGAGTGTTTTAGCGGCTTTTGTTTTCGGTACTCAAGTTTCTACAGCTAACGCTTTAGAGCTAGACGAAGATACAAGAACAGTAGTACTTGATTCGAAAGGAAATACTGTAGTTTTAACTCCAGAGCAAGTTAAGCGAGGTAAGCGTTTATTTAACAATGCCTGTGGTACTTGTCATGTTGGAGGTGTTACAAAAACAAACCCGAACGTAGGTTTAGACGTAGAATCTTTAAGTTTAGCAACTCCATCGCGTGATAACGTAACAAACCTGGTATCTTATTTCAAAGATCCAATGAGTTATGACGGGGCTGATTCTATATCTGAAATCCACCCAAGTATTAAGAGTGCCGACATTTTTCCAAAAATGCGTTCACTTACAGATGAAGATTTATTTGCTATAGCAGGTCATATTTTAACGCAGCCTAAAATCGTTAACGAAAAATGGGGTGGCGGTAAGATTTACTACTAACAAACTTTTTCGAAAGAGATTATTTTTTGTAATAATTTCTTTCGAATTTTTTTTTAATTTTTAGGTATTGCATTTTAAAAAAAATTTGTTACCCTTATATAGGTGATAACATTAAAAGCTGGTGTAGCTCAATTGGTAGAGCAACTGATTTGTAATCAGTAGGTTATGAGTTCAAGTCTCTTCACTAGCTATTTACATTTTAAACTTCTTGAATAATTAAGTGCATATTTCGACAATAAACAAACAATATTTATCAACAACTAATTTTCTAGTTGCCGATATTATTAGCTTAAATTGTGCTTTAGCAGCATTGAATGGGTTTTTACCCGACGAGTACCAAAAAACTTCAATTTTTTTAATTTGGAGCTGCCTAAATTATTCAGAACTAGACCCTATTTTTTTAGGTTTAATGTATGATATATCAAAGCATAATGATATTAAAATGGTCGCTGCAGATATGATTGCTTTTTTGCACCAACTTTCTTTAAATCCAGTTCGCGCGACTGATTCTAATATTGAACATTTTAAAGAGATTCAAATTTATCTTAAAAAATTTAAATTTTTAATGTCTCGTATGAATCTCTTTTACCCAGTTAAATCAATAAAGCTTAATACATTAGCGTTTGAAATGCTTTTTATTCTTTCTGGAGATTAATCCTTAATTGGGCCGAGTTGGATTTGAACCAACGTAAGCTATGCTAGCGGATTTACAATCCGCCCCCATTAACCACTCGGGCATCGACCCACCTTATCTATTCTTTTGTTAGGATAACATAAAAAAATTTTAGTGTCTATTAACACACGATTTTAGAAAGCTTTTCTAAAATCGTGTGTATTAGTTTCGTTTAAAGAAAACAGATTTTAAAGTTTATTTTTCGACTGAAAAATCTGTTTCTATAGTATTACCATCGTCCGGTGTAGCACCAGTGGCTTCCGCGTTACTATAAATTTTTTGACCCACGTCCATCATTGTTTTATTTAAATCCTCAGTTAAATCTTTCATACTAGTGTAATTTTCTTGTTGAATAGCATCTTCAAGAGATTTTACAAGTGATTCAATTTTTTCTTTATCTTCAGAAGCCATCTTATCGCCAATTTCATCTAATTGTTTCTTTGTTTGGTAACAAAGCGATTCTGATTGATTAACCGTTTGTATATTTTCAGATTTTTCTTTATCGGCTGTTGCATTTGCTTCAGCTTCATCTACCATACGTTCTACTTCATCTTTTGGTAATGTCGAAGCACCAGTTATAGTAATAGATTGTTGTTTGTTCGTTGCTGTATCTTTTGCAGTAACAGATAGGATCCCGTTTGCGTCAATATCAAAGGTTACTTCGATTTGAGGCACTCCGCGGGGTGCTGCGGCTATCCCATCTAATCTGAATGTACCTAAACTTTTGTTATCTTTCGCTAATTCACGTTCTCCCTGTAGTACATGAATTTCAACGTTAGGTTGGTTATCAACAGCGGTTGAAAACGTTTCAGATTTTTTTGTCGGAATAATTGTATTGCGTGGTGTTATTTTTGTTGAAATTCCCCCAAGTGTTTCGACACCTAAAGAAAGCGGTGTTACATCTAGAAGAAGAATATCTTTAACTTCCCCACCTAAAACTCCCGCTTGTACTGCCGCACCAACAGCAACAACTTCATCTGGATTAACTGTTTGGTTTGGATCTTTTCCAAGTAGTTTTTTTACTAAAGATTGGACCGCAGGAATTCTTGTCGAACCACCAACTAAAACATTTTGATCAATATCATCTGATTTAACTTCAGCATCTTTTAGTGAGTTTGTAATCGGTGTTGTACATCGATCAATTAATTTAGCACAAAGCTCTTCAAATTTGGCGCGAGTTAAATCACGTTCTAAATGTTTTGGACCTTCCGGTGTAACCGAAATAAATGGTAAATTAATAGATGTTTGTGTAACAGCAGAAAGCTCGATCTTAGCTTTTTCAGCTGCTTCTGTAAGGCGTTGTAGTGCTTGGCTATCAAGTGTTAAATCGATACCTTCATCATTTTTGAATTCTTGAACAAGCCATTGAACCACCTTTTCATCAAAGTCATCCCCACCTAAATGAGTATCTCCTGAAGTTGCTAATACTTCAAAAACACCGTCTCCAACTTCAAGTATTGAAACATCAAATGTTCCGCCGCCTAAATCAAACACAAGTATCGTTTCATTATCTTTTTTATCCAAACCATACGATAACGAAGCTGCGGTAGGTTCATTTATAATTCTTAGAACTTCTAAACCTGCTATTTTACCAGCGTCCTTTGTCGCTTGTCTTTGTGAATCATTAAAATAAGCCGGCACTGTTACTACCGCTTGTTTTACAGTTTCACCTAAGTATTTTGTTGCATCATCCGCTAATTTTCTAAGAACTTGCGCTGATATTTCTTCGGCGGCAAA
>JACLAA010007109.1_pt1 | contig 30693 bp, 29 predicted proteins | sample 8027891 | NCBI WGS metagenome assembly JACLAA01 (sample SAMN15724900, study PRJNA655200) | protist metagenome | isolation source: fluorescence activated cell sorting (FACS) single amplified genomes of... | place: Spain: Blaines Bay Microbial Observatory, Mediterranean Sea | collected 2016-01-19 | reverse complement strand
GTACGCGCTAGGTAATTTATTATTAATCGATGATACAGCAGATAGTGATGCTACAAATACACATGGCAAAGCTGCTAGTGTAATTGAAAGAGTAACTAAACCTGCGATAACGCCTAAACAAATGGCACAGGCAAAAGATTATGTAGTAGCCGGTGGTAAAGTTGAAGCTATTGAGTCTAAATACAAACTAACAAATGAACAAAGAAAAAATCTTACAAAGACTTTGTAATGACGAAGATTATTACGGTGACTTTGGTAATCAATACTTGTCTAACTCTCACGTTGGCAAGCTACTAAAAGATCCGTTAAACGCATTTAAACCAAGCAAGCCATCACCTGCATTTTTAGTAGGTGGGTATTTTCATACTTGTATACTTGAACCAGATAAACTTGAAAAGTTTAAAATTGTCAAGTCATCAAACAGAAATACAAAAGCATACAAAGATGTAGCTGGTGGCGAGCTCTGCCTATTACAACACGAAGTTGATACTATCGAGTTGATGAGACAAAAAGTTATGGACAATGATATATGCAAAGACCTTATCACCCTTGGTGATATAGAGTATGAAAAACCAATGATCGAAGAGATGTTTGGTAATATGTGGAAGGGTAAAGCCGATATTGTAAACCATGATGAGAAGCTAGTCATCGACTTAAAAACAACAGCTGACATTAGTAAGTTCAACTGGTCAGCATCTAAATATAACTATGACTCACAAGCCTATATATACAGCAAACTGTTTGGGTATGAGTTTTTATTTATAGTAATAGACAAGTCAACACACCAAATAGGTTTGTTTGACTGTTCACCAGATTTTTACAGACGCGGTGAAGATAAGGTACGTAAAGCAAGTGAAGCTTATAACTTGTTCTACAAGGCCAAGGACTTTGATCCTAAACAGTATTTTATAAGCAAAACCCTTTAAACCTAATTATTATGGCAAGACCAAAAATGAAGATCTGTTCAGTAACAGGCATGAAGCTAAGTGAAAAACACTTTTACGCAAATCAAAATCACGTGAAAGCTGTAGATAATCTTAGAAGAAACTCATCTGCTACTAAAGATCAATTACAAACAATGTTTCATCAAATAAATAACTATTAAATATGGCAAGTATTATTAAAGCAAGTATTAACCTAAATGAAATACCGAAAGACAAGATCTATGTAGGTAAAAAAGGTAAATACTTACCAATTACAATTACATTAAATGACGAGGTTGACCAGTTTGGTAACCAAGGCCCTGTAGTTGTAGAACAAACTAAGGAAGAAAGAGATGCTAAGACACCTAAGACTTACCTTGGTAATGTAAAAGTTGTATGGTCAAACGGAACAAACGTTGACCCTGCACCAAGAACTGATATGCCGGCACCTGCACCTGCTGCAGCGCCTGCTGACGATTTACCGTTTTAAATGCAGACAGTAGAGATCAATGGATTTTTGATTGACAAGTTCAATCAACATGACCTAAAAGAAGGAGCATCGCAGGGGACTTGTCCTCTGTGCTCTTCTACTAGGAAACCTGAAAATAGAAAAGCCAAATGCGCTAGCTATGACTGGGAACGTGGTCTCGGTACCTGTCACAACTGTGATACAAGCTTTCAACTTCATACTTATCAACGCAAGGGCGCAAGCGAGAGGGTCTATGTTAGACCAACTGAGCCTGCCAACTTTAACAAGGTAAGTACGAACGTTGAGACTTGGTTCGGTACAAGAGGTATATCAAAACAAACTTTAAAAGATCTTCAAGTTACTGAAGGTCCTGAATTTATGCCTCAGACAGGTAAACAAGAGAATACCATACAGTTTAACTATTTTATGGGCGATCAGCTTATCAATGTTAAATATCGTGATGGTAGAAAGAATTTTAAATTATACAAAGGCGCTGAAAAAGTATTTTACAATATTAATAGTATTGTAGGTTATGAAGACTGCGTAATTGTAGAAGGTGAAATGGATGTTTTAGCATTACACGAAGCTGGTATTAAAAATGTAATATCAGTACCTAACGGTGCTACACTTAATAACAACAACTTAGATTACTTAGATAATTGTATTGATTACTTCGATGACAAACAAAGAGTAGTCTTAGCTGTTGATGCTGATGAACCTGGCCAAATGCTAAAACAAGAGTTTGTACGTAGGCTCGGCGCTGAGGTTTGCTTTCTTGTAGACTTTAATGGAGAGAAAGATGCGAATGATTATTTACTCGAGCATGGTCCAGAGCTACTACGTAATGCTATACACACTGCACGCCCTGTACCACTCGAAAATGTTTCAACACTAAAAGATGTAGAAGATGAACTCAGAGACTTTGTTAAAAATGGTTTTAAGCCCGGTTATCAAGTTGGACTTAAAAACTTCGATCAAATATTTTCAACTTACACTGGTCAGTTCATTACTGTTACTGGTATTCCTAGTAGCGGTAAGTCTGACTTTGTTGATCAAATGGTTGTTGGTTACAATAATAACTATGGCTGGAAAACTGCGTATGCTAGTCCTGAAAATCAACCGGTCTACCTACACGCGCACAAACTAATGCGTAAGCATTGGCAAGATATGCCTGCTGTAGGAGATATTGGCGGTGACAAATGGCAACAAGTAACAGATCATGTTAATGATAACTACTATTTTATTGATATGGACAAGTACAGTCTTGAATCTGTATTACGTAAAGGCGCTGAACTTGTAAAACGTAAAGGTATTAAATGTTTAGTCATTGATCCTTTCAACAAGGTTAGAGATGTCGATGCTAAGTCAGATGATGTAAATAGATATACTATGGATTATCTAGCTAAGATCGAAGCCTTTTGTAAAAAGTATGATGTGTTAACTTTTATTGTAGCTCACCCTACTAAAATGTATAAAGGCCAAGACGGTAAGATTGAAGAGCCAACTATGTATAACATTAAAGGTGGTGGTGAATGGTATGATGCTAGTTATCACGGTTTATTAGTACATAGAGATTATGAAGCTAAAACAACTAAAGTAAAAGTATTAAAAGTTAAGTTTCAAAACCTAGGTCAAAACGGTGCTGAGTCTTACTTTACATGGGAACCACGATCAGGTAGCTTTGTTCCAAACGAACCTGTAGTTGAAGATGGTGGTCCAATGCCCTGGGAAGCATAATGGCTTTTAAACGTTGGAAAAAATCTCCAACAAAACGTCCTCCGTCAAAACTATGGCCTGACAATGAAATGAAAGTAATTGGTTGGTGTTTACAAAACAACATAGAAGTTGGCATAAGCCCTGACTGGAGAGATGATTATAACAGATGGGAAATTGATATAACAATAAACGGTAGAGTACACACAGATCCTAATAAATACAGCGATGATGTTGTGTTAAATAAACTTTACGAATACTATAAATATTATTATGATAAACACAGTAAACAATAAAAAGTTTGAAACAGCTAACGAAGCTTACGAATACTTGCAAGACGCAATAATTCAACACGGTACAGATTTTGGAGACACAAAAGCCCTATTTAACGTAGGGTTTTATATTCTTAACCCTTTAGCTAACACTATTACAAACAAAGAACGTAAGTGGAACTTAGAATACGCACGTGCTGAATGGCAATGGTATTTGTCTGGAGATCGTAACATAACTAAGCTAGGCAAGATATACGGTAAGATACCACCGATATGGATTAAAATGGCTGATGATGAAGGTAACGTTAACTCTAATTACGGCCATCAATGGCAACGTAAAAGACAATTAGATGCTGTAGTGCGTAAGCTTAAAATGGATAAAGATACTAGACAGGCTTGTGTATCTATATACGATGGTAAAGAAATGTACAAGTATGATAATGATACGCCATGTACTTATGCGGTTCAATTTACAATTGTAAACAATAAGCTAGATATGTGTGTTACAATGCGTTCTAACGACCTCTGGTACGGTTTCTGCAACGATCAGTATCAATTCTCAATGTTACAACAATTAGTTGCTAGCAGACTAGATATACCAGTCGGTGTATATTATCATTTTGCACACAACATGCACTTATACAATAATAAAATATGACATACTATTTATACCACATACCAGGTAAAAAAATCGGTGTAACTCGTAACCTTGAAGAGCGAGTTCATAAACAACAAGGCTACCAAGAAGGTGAGTATGTAATACTTGCTGAGTCAAAAGATATATCTGAGATTAGCACTCTTGAGATACAAATGCAAAAAGCTTTTGGCTATAAAGTAGATAGACAGCTATATAAAAACCTTAAATGTAATAAAAAAGAAATGAAGATAAACGTAACAGAACAAACTACTACATTTCCTATGCCATTAAACAAACTGAAAGGTAGGTTAATGGATAATATAGGTATGACGTGGGAAACAATAGACGGTGATGTAACTCTTACATCAGAGTCTATAAAATGGGTTATTGCAAACGCAAAGACATCTATGTATAACGATGAACGATGCTATGTGTACAACAAAGCATTTGCTAGATGGTTTGACAACAACAGTCCATACCCAAGAACAGGAGCTTTAGCACAAACTGGTATAAGATCAATGGATGTAAAGCAAACTCAATTTGATTTAATAAGAGCATGGGCTAATGAAAGAGGTTTGTACAAGGGTGGTGATACAAAAACACAAGCATTAAAACTTGTTGAAGAAGTTGGCGAGATATGTAGAGCTATACTAAAAGGCAATGACAGTGAAGTTGAAGATGGTATTGGCGATGCTGTGGTTGTGTTAACTAACTTAGCTGAATTACAAGGCACGTCAATTGAACATTGTATTGATACAGCTTATAATGAGATCAAAGATCGTACAGGTAAAATGGATAACGGAACATTTAAAAAAGATTAATATGTCAGACAGAGAAATAATGGATGCAAAACGAGGTATTGAACGTAAGTCATTTGGCTTTCGTGATCCTGTAGTTAAACATGTAGTTACTAAATTTGTTTCAAGGTCAGATATTGGCTATGAAAAATATGGTAGAACATTAGATGACGAACGTAAAGGTGGTTTTAAAAACCTAGCTGGTTATCTTAATGATATACAAGAAGAGCTTATGGATGCTGTGCTATACATACAAGCCGCACGCGAAGAGCTTGAAGAGCTTAATGAAAAAGTATAAGCGTAAAAAACGTGGTCCTGTCAGAGCTAAGAAAGTTACCTTTGACGGGATTAAGTTTGCCTCAGGCCTAGAAAAATATATGTATATAGCTTTGAAAAAAGCTAAGATACATGCTATTTATGAAGGCGCAACGTTTACAGTCCAAGATGGTTTTGAGTTTAAAAATAAAAGTTATGAGCGTCAAGCTAATGGAAAAGGAGAGTTTAAAAACCGTGGTGAAAAAAAGATTTTACCAATTAAATATACTCCAGACTTCGTAAGTGATTCGTTTATAATTGAATGCAAAGGCCGTGCAAATGAAAGTTTTCCACTGCGTTGGAAAATGTTTAAAAAGTATTTAAAAGTGCATATGCCTCATGTGATTATATATAAACCTCAGAACCAGAAGGAATGTGACGAAGTAATAAAATTAATAACCAAAACTAATTAAATGAAAAAAGTAGATTGGGAATTAAGCATTGGAACATATCCTGGTTTTCTGATCGGTGTAAGATCTTACCCTGATCAATACAGAACAAACCACGTACTATATATTCCTTTCGTGGACATTTGCCTAACAATATACAAATTAGAGAAATAAATGAATAACAACAATAAAATCCTTTCGGATATTACTGTGCATATGAAATATGCTAAATATATTCCGGAACTAAACAGAAGAGAGACGTGGGAAGAGTTGGTGACACGTAATAAAGAAATGCACCAAAAGAGATACCCTGAATTATACAATGAAATAGAAGAAAATTACAGATATGTCTATAAGAAAAAAGTTTTACCAAGTATGCGAAGCCTACAATTCAGTGGCAAGCCGATTGAGATTTCGCCAAATCGACTCTACAACTGCTCCTATCTACCTATTGATCACGTTGATAGCTTTAGTGAGTCTATGTTTTTGCTCCTTAGCGGTTGCGGCGTAGGGTACTCAGTTCAAAAACATCACGTAACAAAATTACCGCACGTAACAAAACCATTTGACAAACGAACTAGAAGGTTTGTTATTGGTGATAGTATTGAAGGTTGGTCAGATGCAATTAAAGTATTAATCAAGTCTTATTTAGGTCCTAAGAGATCATCTAAGGTAAAGTTTGATTATTCTGATATTAGACCAAAGGGCGCAAGGCTTGTGACCTCTGGTGGAAAAGCACCTGGGCCACAACCGTTAAAAGAATGTTTATTAAAAATTAAAGGAATATTAGATGCTAAAGAAGATGGTGGAAGCCTTACAACTCTTGAAGTACACGATATTGTTTGTCATATTGCTGATGCTGTCCTTGCTGGTGGTATTCGTAGAGCAGCTCTTATTAGTTTATTTTCGGCTTACGATGAAGAAATGATTTCGTGTAAATCAGGTAGTTGGTGGGAAAACAACCCACAACGTGGTAGAGCTAATAACTCTGCAGTTTTAATAAGACATAAAATAACTAAAGAATTTTTCATGCAGCTGTGGAAACGCATAGAGTTGTCGGGATCTGGAGAGCCGGGTATCTATTTTAGTCATGACAAAGATTGGGGCACTAATCCTTGCTGCGAAATAGGACTGCGTCCTTTCCAATTCTGCAACCTGTGTGAAGTTAATGTGTCTAACGTTACCGATCAAGAAGATTATAACGCAAGAGTTAAAGCCGCAACGTTTATAGGAACATTACAAGCTGGATATACTGAATTTCATTACTTAAGAGAAATATGGCAAGATACAACAGAGAAGGACGCGCTTATAGGTGTGTCAATGACAGGAATAGGGAGTGCCGCTGTGCTCCAGCTGGATATGCAGGAAGGTGCAAATATCGTAAAACAAGAGAACAAGCGAGTTTCAAAATTGATAGGTATAAATCCCGCGGCACGTACAACGTGTGTTAAACCTGCAGGGACTACATCTCTTGTACTTGGAACATCTTCGGGCATTCACGCATGGCATAATGATTATTATATGCGTAGACTACGTGTTGGCAAAAATGAAGCTATATATAAATACCTAGTTGATAATCACCCTGAGCTTGTGCAAGATGAATATTTCAGACCACACGATACTGCTGTGATTGAAATACCTCAGTCAGCACCTAAAGGTTCTATATTAAGAACTGAGTCTGCTTTTGATCTTATGGAACGTGTAAAAAAAGTAGCTACACAATGGGTTGCGCCTGGTCATACAACAGGAAGTAATACACACAACGTATCTGCTACTATAAGTTTAAAGAAAGATGACTGGGATAAAGCTGGTCAATGGATGTGGAAAAATAGAGACTGCTACAATGGTCTCTCTGTACTACCTTATGATGGTGGTACATATACTCAAGCTCCTTTTGAAGATATAACTAAAAAGAAGTTTGATCAGTTGGTTAAATTACTACAAGATGTAAATCTTGAAAATGTAATGGAAGAAACTGACGAAACTGATCTATCCGGTGAATTAGCCTGTGCCGGTGGATCATGTGAAATAACAGGCTTATAACTAAACAATAAATTATGAAAAATGTTTTAATGAGTTTTGCTTTGGCAGTACTGTGTGCTGTAAGTGTTAACGCTCAAAACGCAAAAGGTAACTGGTACTTAGGTACTGGCGACATTGCTAATACTGCTTGGACTGAATGGTCTATAGCACCAACAGTTGGTTATGCTATTTCAGATAACTTAATGGTTGGATGTAACGTATCTCAAGCAGACTCGTCTGCAGAAATGGTACTAGATGCACATGTTAGATATTTCTACAATGGATTATTTGGCTATGTATCTGCTCCTAACTTAGATACAGATAACTTAACAATTGGTGTTGGTAAAATGTTTACGTTCCACAAAGGAATATACATTGATCCAAAAGTAGTATATGACACAAACTTAAAAACAACTAACTTAATGTTAGGGTTTGGTCTTAAATTTTAGTATTAACTTAAACAATAAACAAAATGGATAAAGTATTTAATTATTTAAATGGATTTTTTAGTGGATTAGCTGGTGTGTTATTAACACTGTTACCACTTACAATTTTATGGGGAGGTATTATCTGGAGGTTTACTATTTAATATGGATGTAATAGGAAACTTAACAGCTCTTGTAAATGAATTTGGAACTGGAGGTTTTGCTGGACTAATTGTATTAGTCTTAGTAGCTTCGTTCTTTATTAAGAAGTAAATCAAATTATAAATCAAATCAAATTAAATTATGAGTTTTAATAAATGTGCAGGTATATACGATCAATTACAAGATCTAGTAAATGACACTCAGTCAGACATGACTAAGTTTGTAGAAGGTAATGCCTCTGCAGGCACGAGAGTCAGAAAAGCGATGCAAGCAATTAAAGGCTTGGCACAAGAACTAAGAGTTGAAGTGCAAAACCAGAAGAATTCTGCGTTTTAACTAACTGTTCTAAAACAACAAAAGGGGGTAACGAAAGTTACTCCCTTTTTTTTATAGTTGTGCCAGACCGTATATAACTACCATTATGGTAAAATATAGTAGTGCTACTACTGGCTCTTTGTTTTCTTTTTCCATAATCTAATAATTACAGAAATTATAAAACCACTAATCATTTAATGTTAACAAATTGTTAATTACTGGTAGTGTCTTCTATATACCACTCACCGTCTACATCATTTAATATTTCTAATATTTGATTGTAGCTATAAGCAGTTTTACCGTATAAAAACGTTGGCTTATATCCATCATACTTTACAAAAGTCTTTGTATTGTCATTATTCCATCTTAATGTATCTGTAGATGTTTCTTCTACTTCATCAAAATTTATATCAACGCTATTGTCTATTATTACGTATTTTCTTGCCATATTATGGTGTATCTGTACTATCTATGTTTGTACTATTAGTTATTGTTAGAGTATTGCTATTACTAGAGTCATCAGCTAAAGTAGTATCACTATCACTATAAGCTTCCATAGTATAATAAGCTACTAAACCAGAATGACTAGACTCATCTTTAGGCGATCCTGAATTATATATAGCTGAAACTTCAGAAGATGTTAGTGCATCATCAAATATAGCTACATCATTAATATGTCCATTAAAATAAGCGTTACTTTGTATACCATTTCTACCAATAACAAGTTCACCAGCTGTTCCATTCCAAGTATTACCTATAGCATCACTGTCTGTTTCAGATCCATCTATATATATTTTAGTTACATTTAGAGCAGATGATTTAGAACCTGACATCCAAGTAAAAGCTACGTGATGCCAATTTCCGTCATTTTCTAAACCACTTCCAGAGTCAACTACATTTGTAGTTCCAGCAAACTTAACATTACCTCTTATTACACCAGAAGCATTGTTCCATAATAATATAATCTGATTATTAGTACCTTCTTCTTCTCTTATTTGAAAGATAAATCCATTAGCAGACATTGAATCAAGTTTTACCCAAGCACTAACAGACCCCGTAGTTTCTAATCCACTTATAGGACTTCTAGTTAAATAGTCATTTGTACCATCAAAATCAAAGCTTATATCATCAGTGAAAGAACTAAGATCATGGTCATAAGCATAAAATTCAGCCATTGAATGCGGTGCACTACCATCAGGTCTATCACTAGAAGCATTAGCCGTGTTTATAGTTGCTACTGTTCCATCGGAACAATCTTCAAGGCTAGCTGTTGTAGTTGCACTAGCATTGTAAGTATTAGTAGCTAACTCTGCTCTAATACCAGCCAAACTTAATGCGCCGCTACTTGGAACAGCCACAACAGTTTTCTTTTAACTCATCAATTTGTTTTTGTTGATCTTTAATAGCTTCAATTAAATAACCTACAATGTTACCATAAGCAACACCTTTGTACTTACCATCATCTATAACTAACTCTGGCGCAACTTTTTCCATTTCTTGAGCTATAACACCAGAACTAGCTTTACCCGTATCTACACGATCAAAGCTAACACCTCGCATTTCTAAAACTTTTTTACCGTCTAAAGTTTTAACGTTTTCTTTTAACTTTTGATCAGAGTAGGCTATTACATCAGCAGAGCCTGTTATAGTAGAGCCAGCATATAGCTTTTTAGCTATACTAGCACCACCTTCACATCTTAAAGCTCCAGTATCACCTGTAGCATCACTTGAATCTGTAGTATTTGTTATGTCTATAACCCCACTAAATGTTTTAGTACCTGTTTGTGTTGTAGTAGTTGATACCAGCATAAAACTATTATCATTATCTGCTATTTTATTTTTAATAGCAGTTGATGTCATTATGTGATTATCATTATCTGTAAATTCACTAGCGTTGTCTATACCAGTAATAGTATTGCCATCTAAAACGAAACCACCACTTAATGTAGCTGCATTTGTAAACGTAGCAATATCATCATTATTAATAGATATAGCCATACTATTATGGGTAGTGCTTTGACCTATGTTAAATGTATCAGCGTCTGGCTCGTAAGATAATATACCAGCACCAGTAACACTAGCGCTATCGTTTGGAGCTTGCATCTTCATTTTTATAGGATTACCATTTACATTACCTTTTAGTAATAAACCTATATTTAATTGATTACCAGCTCCAGCACCAGTAATTTCAAACAACGGCTGATCTGTAACTGCGTTACCACGAATAATTAAAGCATCATTACCATCACAAGAAAATGTTTGCGTGTCAGTACCAAAACTAATCTTATTGTTTATATCGCCATCGTGTTGTATTCCTCCTCCTACATTTAAAATAGTAGTTGTTAAATTACCAGTGCTAGGATTATAACTAAGACCAGTGTCAGTTTCAATGCCTTGAGTTCCCGTAGCACCGTCTACAAATGTTAGATAAACTGTTTCGTTTGCACTATTGTTAGCCGTTGCAGTAATATTAGTTGCCTCAGTTGCTGTTGCTGCGTTACCTGTACATGAGCCTGAGCTACCAGTTGTGTTAGCATTAATTTGCGCAAATCTATCGTTGATACCAGCTGATGTCATGATATGTGAGTCATCATCATCAAACTCACCACTGTCGTTTATTCCAGTTATTGTATTGCCATCAAATACTAGGTTACCTCCAAGAGTTAAATTACTAGCCATGTCAACAGCGCCATCAATATCAACAGCATCTAAATTTGTAGTACCATCTATATCAACATTACCACTTATATCTAAACTAGCAACAGTAAGTACGCCACCTTGAGTTAGTTTCATGGCTTGAACTTCACTACCACCACTACCGTCGAAATACGCCCATTGCCAATAACCATTAGTATCAGAGGTGTTGCTATCCCACAATTCAAAACTAGTATACATGGTACCGCTAGTCTCGTCTTGTCTATGTACTAAATGTGCGGTTCTGTCCACGGTATAAGCTCCCCAGTATTGAGCAGTACTTCTACCAATTTGAAGTTGAGGTACTGTTGGTTGAGCTCCAGAATTTGTATATATACCTAAACCAGTTTCATCTGTTGGGTGTGTTATAACAACACCGTCTTCGCTTTGATCATACAAAAAAGCTAGAACCAGATGTAGCACCAAAGAATTTTACGTCATTTCCAGCATCATCAGCACCTACAGTTACTGCTCCATCAAACTGTGCATTACCATTGACGTCCAGTGAGGTACCTTTTACCTCACCGCCGACATCAAGATCACATAGAATTTTTTGTGTTGGCATTTAATTTAATTTAATTTATTATTAATCTATTTTTGTTACTAATACTATAACATCGTTGCTTGCTATAATTGAAGCACCATCGTTAGTATTAACTGTAATGTTATTTGCATCTGTTCTTACAACTTCTGCATATACAGTTTTATAATCACTAGCATCATACATTTGCACAACAACATCTCTTGTTCCTAAATTGTGTGTAAGAGTTATGTCTTGATCACTACCGTCACCAATTGTAAACTTAGCACTTCTTGCGGCTAAACCAGCGGCTGTAACAGCTCTTGATGTATCAGTACCAGCTAAAGCTTCTGCAGTTGTAGCAAGCTCAACAACACCTTTTGCAGATGCAGATGCATTGGCTACAGATAATACAGAACTTGAAGCTGATATATTAGTACCAGCTAATAAATCTGCAAGTTTACTAACGTTAGTCATACGCATTGTACCACCGTCATTATGTAAGAAACCATCACCATTTGCTACAGCAGTTGTACCTCTAGATGTTCCACCGTCAATTAAGTTAATCTCAGCGGCAGTAGCAGTAACACCATCCAAGATGTTCAACTCAGCTGCCGTACTAGTAACTCCATCAAGTATGTTTAACTCTGCTGCGGTTGATGTTACTCCATCGAGTATATTCAATTCAGCTGCGGTTGAAGTTACACCATCTAGTATATTAAGTTCAGCTGCAGTAGAAGTTACTCCATCAAGAATATTTAATTCAGCAGTAGTCGATGTAACTCCATCTAGCAAGTTAAGCTCTGTAGGTGTAGATGTTATAAGTGGGCTTGTGCCGGGATCTGCAGCAAAAGCAGCAATAAACCCTTCATCAGCAGTACTTCCTAAGTCTGGCAATTTATATGTGTGATCTGCAGTTGGATCTACAATTGTTAAAGTAGTTTCGTGTGAATCAGCAGTAGCACCTTCAAATACTACAGCGTTTTCTGCATTCATTGTTACCGTATTAACCTGTGTTGTAGTACCAGTTACCGATAAGTTACCAGTAATAGTAAGGTTTCTTATACCTGTATAATCTTTATTAGAATCTAGTATAACAGCTTTACTTGCTACCGCTGTTCCTACAGCTGTACTGCCAATATCAAGAGCGTTAAGTTCTCCAACAACAGCTGTAATACCGTCTAATACATTTAACTCTGCAGCTGTACTAGTAACACCATCTAAGATATTAAGCTCTGCGGCCGTGCTTGTAACCCCGTCTAAAATATTAAGTTCGGCAGCGGTACTTGTAACTCCGTCAAGTATATTAAGTTCTGCGGCTGTACTAGTTACACCGTCTAATATATTAAGTTCCGCAGCTGTTGATGTTACATTAGTACCACCAATATCTAGTGTTGTCATAGATACTTCACCAGCAACAGTTAGTATAGCGCTACCAAGTGTTAGCAAGTCTGTATCATCAGCACCACCAATTGTACCACCTCCTTTTATAACAAGATCATCAGTAATTGTAAGTAAACCTGCAGATGATAAAGTCATTTTCTTAGTGTCTGTACTAGCAGCTTCAGAAGCACCTAATTGAAACTCAAGTCTTGTAGCATTGTTACTTGCAGAGAAAGTTCCTTCAGCAATAGCAGCAATTCTAGCAGATATAGCTGTACCGTCAGTACCATCTGAATCTGATGGGTCAAATTGTAACGCAGCAATTTCTTCATTAGCAGTAACAACAGCTTCAGCTGATTGTAACGTAAGCGTTGTTCCAGAGCCGTCAGCTGTTGCTGAGTGTTGTAATATTAAACCTTTATTGTGCTCGTGTTTTAAAGCTACTTCTTTATTAGCACCAAAAGAAATTTGAGCAGAATCTGATAACATAATTAAATCATCACCAATTACAGCGTCTAAAGCAACTGATAAACCACCATCTGTTTGTAAAGATCCGTTAGTAGTGCTTGTTGCGTTAGTTGTATCATCAACTATAATTCTACCAGTACCAGTTGTTAAACCTGCTATTGTAAGATTTCTTATTCCTGTGTAGTCTTTGTTTGAATCTAAGATTACTGCTTTACTAGCAACTGCAGTACCAACAGCGGTACTTCCTATATCTAAAGCATTTAATTCACCTACTACAGCAGTTATACCATCTAGCACGTTTAGCTCAGCAGCCGTAGATGTTACGCCGTCAAGTATATTTAACTCAGCAGCTGTTGAGGTTACGCCGTCTAAAATGTTTAATTCTGCCGCCGTGCTCGTTACACCGTCTAATATGTTTAGTTCTGCCGCTGTAGATGTAACACCATCTAATATGTTTAATTCTGCCGCTGTAGACGTAACAGTAGTACCGTTTATGGATAAAGCATCAGTTTCCAGCGTACCATCAATATCAGCATTACCTGATATATCTAAACTAGCAGCTTCAATTTCACCAGAAGCTTTAAAAGTAACACCATCAGCATTACCAACTCTAAATATTATTTGATCGTCAGTACTAAACTTTATTTGATTGTGAGCATCTCTACCTACAACTAAAGAAGAATTTAATACCGATGTTAATACTGTGTTAGCAGCTGCTAATGTTAATGTTGCTGAATAATCTCCAGAAGTTGTATTTGTTTCACTACCTATTGTTATACCACCACTTTGGCCAGTAAGATCAACTCCAGTAATATCACCAGTTGCCGTTCCAAAAGCTATCCAGTTTGATCCATCATAAAATTTTACCACGTTACTACCACTATGATAAAATAATTGTCCTTCAACACCAGTAGGATCAGAACTTAAGTGCTGTAGCTTCATATTTAAGAGCTGATTATCGTTCAGGTCAATATTTGCTAGAAATTTTACATCTGCCATTTTATTTTTGTTTTATATTGTTTGTTTTTATTTTAATTAAAGAAAGCTTTTCCTGAGAAAGAGCCTTCAAAGTCTAGCGTAACTTGGTTAACACTATTATACGTAATCTGCCCTACCACTACTTCATTTGCAGAATCAACAACTGTAACAGCACATTTTTTAGCTAAGTTATGATTTACTACCCACTGTGAAGCCGGCGAACCTTGTGTGTGCACAAAATTTGCATCACCAGTGAAAACATTAGTTACGGTTGTTGGTTGTCCTATATATCTTGCCATTTGATTAAATTATTTTGTAGTTAGTTTTATTATTTTCTTTATATGCTTTTAAACATCTGTTTCTATTTTTTTCTTCAGACACATAACTTACATGTACCCAGTCTGGATTTTCATCATCTCCAAATTCCCATATCATTTGGTCAAAGTCTAAGTGTTTTTTTATAAACTCAAACATTTCAGCGTTAGTAGCTCTACCAAAAGTATCATCAAGATCTATGGCTTGTCCTTGACAATGCTGTGACTTACTACTACCACCTATTGCTTTGTTTAATTCAGGTGATCTAAAAAAACTATTAATTTTTATAGGTCCGCCTACCCACATACGTAAAGGCTCAAACACCTCTTGAGCAATGTCAAGCATGTTATTCATTTGCTCATCATTTGGCTCGTTGTCTATACCTAAACGTGTTGCAGTTCTGCTATACACACCTTCTTTGTAACTTATGTGTTGACTTATACTCATTTGTTATGTTATTATAACGTCTACAGGAACAGCTGTTGAGCCGTCGCCATTGTCTACTTGTATTCTTAGTGAAAAACCATTTAAGCTATTGTTAAAGCTTATATTGTCTTCAGGGCCTAGTATTAGCGTTGTACCGTGTGGTATTTCAACATTTTTTAATATATAAAAATTGTCATCACCTTTATTTAAAAAAAGATCAACCTCAGCATTAGCGCTAGCGTGTACATTTGCCAACGTAATATTACTAACTCTAACTTTATCACCTGCTGCAAGCAGAGTTCTAGTTAAAACTGTAGTTATATTATGTTGTAAAGTTGCCATGTTTAGCTAAATACCATGTATTCGACAGTCATGTCGTTAGCTGTGCTTGGTGTAATGCAAATATCATCATCTACGTCCCACGGGAAAAACATAAAATCTCCAGCGTATAATCTACCTATTTCTTCAGTATCTGTTGCTGATCCAGCACCTGCGTTACCAATAGTTATATTGAAGTATTCAGAATCATCTATTGAAGGATTATTTATATAAACGTATGCGTGAGTTGTTGAAACACTACCAGTTGCAATTAAGTCTACTTGGTCAGTGCTTGATAATACTTTAGTTACAGAAGTCATTGTATTAACGCCTGTAGTTGTACCCGCTAAGTTTAGTTCTGTTGTGTTAGAAATAGAAAGTGAGCTGTCAGTAACATCACTTGCTAAAGCTATTGTTGCGTTTGTTGTTGCCATATTTATTATTATTATGCGTTAGTTAAAAAATCTGTGTCTTCGTGAAATAAAGCATATTCAACAGGTATATCACCAGTAGATGAAGTCCAGTTTGTAGCTGCTACTTCTATACTTGCTGATGTATCAGTTTGACTCCAGGGTATGAACATAAAGTCTCCACCGTAAAGTTTACCTATTGTTTGTGCGTTTATTGTTACTGTAACATAAAGTGAAGCGTCTTCAGATTTATTTATTAAATAAACTTTTGCCGCTAAATTATCACCTTCTGCATTTGCAGCTAGTAATACTTTATTTGTTGTTGATCTTAAATGAACTCTAGAAAGTCCTGTAGACTGGTCTAAATCATTTGCTGATCCTGCTTTTGTTAGCGTAGCTTGTTTACTAACAGTTACTGGATCTCCAGCAATGTCTGTGCTAGCCAACGTTAATGATGCTGTTGTTGCCATAGTTTTTTTATTATTTAGTTATTTTTATTGATCTTTTCCTAATACCATAAACTCTATAGAAGTAGGATTTGTTGCTGCGTACGCCTTGTATGTTTTGTCACCGTGCATAGGTATAAATGCAAAGTCATTTGCATCTAGCTGAAATTGCAAAGGGTCTCCACTTGTAGAGTCGTCGTATATAAATATTTTATTACCTGCAGTATTGTCTAGGTTTTTAACATACAGATATGGTATAGCTGCAAAATCATCTGCCGTGTATAGTGTTATTTGTCCACTAGCAGTGCCTTTTGCCGTTGAAGTTACTTTTGCTTTAGCTAAACCTGTTGTTTCTGTTATACCTGTGTTTGTTCCAGTTTGTGTTAAGGTTGACGCTGTTGAAATAGCTAAGTTATCAGACAATAAGTCTGAACTTGTTATTGTTAATTGAGCTATTGTTGTTGCCATATTATTTTTTTATTAATTGTTTAATTACACTTCCATCGCTATATATAAACAATAGAAGTTTGTTTTTTATTATTTTAGCTGGTCTTCCAAGAAGATCAGTTATGCCTACTAATTTTTTTTCAACTTGCCCTCTTGTTAACAGTGGTCCAGACCAAGTGCCTTCACAATAATTATATGTTGCTTGGCAAACCGTATCCCACTCATTTTCACAACAGTAGTTGTCAATGTCTATTACCCAAGCATAACAAGGATCATTTAGCCAATAGGGTATACTATCGCCAGTAATACAACCTGCACTATAACGACAAGATAAAGAATCGTCAGTATTAGCATTTGCATTAAAGTTATATGCCGTTTGATCCATGCAACCCACAACGATAGAAATACACGAACCGTTATCCGTGTTAGCCAATGGATCGTAGTTAAGAGCCAAACTATCCATACACCCATAAACATAAGCAATACAACTAAAATCCTCCGTGTTTGCCGTTGGGGAATAATTAAGCGCAGAAGGGTCCGTGCAACCATATATGTAAGGAACACAAGAATTGTTATCAGCATTAGCTAGTGGGTTATAATTAAAAGCGGTGGTGTCTGTACAACCATAAACAAATGGAATACATGATCCATTATCTACATTTGCAAGTGGATCATAGTTAAACATTGTAGCATCTGTACAACCATATACAACATCTATACAGCTACCATCATCTACGTTTGCTTGTGGTGAAAAGTTTAAAGCTAATGGATCCATACAACCAAATATAGGAAATATACAGCTATTGTCATCTGTATTTGCTAAGCTATCATAATTAAGAGCCGTAACATTTGTACAACCATATATAAACGGAATACAGGTGTCAGGCGTGTTTGCTAATACATTATAGTTAAAAGCAAAACCATCCATGCAACCCATGACTACAGGTAAACAACCACCATTATCTACGTTGGCAGTGGTATCATAGTTAAATGCTGTTGAATCAGTACAACCAAACATAGCTAGTGTTTCACAGCTATCTTGTATGTTTATATCTGTGTAGTAAGCATTAGCTGTGTCAACGTGGTATTGCAAGTATGCTGGTGATATACAACCAGGATAATAAAAGCAGTCGTCAGCTGTGTTAGCACTATCAACATAATTAAAAGCTAAAGTATCTAAACAACCATATACATACTCTTCACATATATTACCACAATAAGTATTACCTTCATATAAATAAAACGGTATTATAAATGGTGGTTGAACAGTTATTATAGTGTCTTCATCTGGACTTATTAAACTAAAACCACATTCTACAGCTGTAAACTGAGCTTGTTGAGTAACAAACAATTTAGCACTAACAGGAGCTGGTGCGTATAAGTCTATAGTAAAAGCTTGATTAAAACCACCGTTTGTCATTGTAAAAGAAGTTGTGTCATCTTCTTGATATATTTCTAAAACAGTACCTACCCAACCATTACCTATTAAATCGTGTAGTATAAGATCGTAAGTACATTGCGCGATATTATCCATAGCGTTTGCTAATGAATCATAATTGTACATAGTGCTATCAGTACAACCATATACTATTAACGTACTACAACTACTATCACTAACGTTTGCTAGTGGATTGTATTCTAAATAATCATCGTCCATACAACCAAGAACTGTTGGTGGTGGAGGACAAGGAGCAGATATAAACACATGTGTAGTATCATAACCAAAAGCAGGATCACTACCATAAACTAAAGTATCGCCACACTGCATAACATAATAAGAACCGTCTTGTCCACCCCATATACTACCCTGTAAACCATCTCCGTATAAATCATATATAGTAAATGATAATTCACCAGGTGGTAAGCAGTTAACAATAAACTGTGGTTCATAATTAGGTACGTTTGGATATGGACCACCAGATATAATAATATTACCTAAAGTATCTTGAATATCCCAAGTAGTTTCTTCTGGGTATTGATCTAAGTTTATATTAATTAATGTAGGTGTACAAGGGCCTGGACCCTGTGCAAATAAAAATATTGGTAATAATAATATAAGTAGTAGTAGTTTCTTCATTTTAGAATTGAATAAATTTTTCCATGTTTCTTATGTATATCGTATTCTTCTTTATATCTGTTACAACTCGACCATAAAGATCGTAAGCAACACCAGCGTGTTGACCATTTGGTAATATCTCTGCCCAACCAACAGGCGGTGGAGCAGGTTGTGTAATGTCAACACCAGTTCCAGTTATAATTTCACCGTACTCACCTTCTGTTACAAAGGCAACAGCTTTAATGTGGTTCATATCGCTAAAAATTCCATTAATAAAAGGAACATTTAACATTGAATATATATATCTGTTAAATATAAAGTGACCAGGCCCAACAGGACCGGTTGTCATTACTTCACCCCATTGACCAGTTACATAATCTCTTACCATGTGTTGGTGTGAGTATGTTGGTTGCCATGGGCCATTGATAATAGCCCCAGGGTTAAATTGTGAAGCGCCGTCTTGTGGGCCAGCTATACTGTCTTGCACTAATACTACGTTTAAATAGTTTAATGGTGAAAACCCAAAACCATCTACAGGCGTTGAATCTGTGTAGTATAGCTCTACATCTATAATTAAAGTATTTGAAACACTGTCGTGTTGCATTAACATACCTATGTTTACATAAGACTCTTGTGCTAATACTTCTGAAGCGGCATCTAGCCAATCACCTCTACTCATAGCGGTTCCACCACCTTGAGTCATAGGAAATTGTTTTCTATTTACTGTTCCAGCAGGATAGCCAGCTAAATTAGATATGACTGCAATACTATCATTTTCACCAACTCTAAAATCAGGTTCACCTTGATTAGGGTATGCATAACCACCAGTATGTAAGTTTAAAACAAATACATCATTAGGGTATACATTTTTTATATTTTGTGCTATAACGTGACCGTCAGGGCAAAACATACAGTGTATGCCAGTAAACTCCTCTAGTATAACATTTTTGTATTGCGGTGTTGTGTCTACTAGTAACTGTCCAAAAGACATTAGCGGTAGCATTAGTAGTAGTATTAAGTTTTTCATTCTTTTATTTTTATTGTAATGTCGTGTGGTGCGTACTCGTTTCCACCAAAATAAGGGTATAAGTAATATCTTTTAATTAAACCCCAGTTTCCCTCCGGTCTTCTTCTAACCATTGTTGTATCGCCATCTATAGTTATAACATAGTAAAATGTTTTAATATCTATTGTAGCATTGTAAGCAACGTCTGTTTCTATAGTTCTTATAGTGGCAGCTGTATGTCTACCTTCTTCATGCCTTAACCAACAAAGCTCTATTTCATTATTTAAATATCTCCAACCTAATCTTATAGAGTAATTTTGATGCCTAACGCCAAAATCACTAAAGCCGTAAATCTTGTTTACGTCGTGTTGGTTTTCTGGTATTTCAGTAGTGTAAATTGCAGACTCATCTAATATAAAGTCAAAGTCTATTCTTGAGTTTGTAGGGTGGTTAAAATAACTACCAGAACTATGTTCACCCTCAGGTATCACATAAGTTCTAAAACCAAAATCATCAGTTTCTTTAGCACAAGATATAAATAACAATAATACTAATAACCTAAAAATCACTCATTAATAATTCATCTATTACCTCCTGCATCTCTTTTCTTGTTGCTTTCATGCTAAAAGATATATCAGCTTGAAATCTTTTTACTTCTTCACCATCTTTAAATATAACTACAGTGGGTACTATAATTATTTCGTGTTTTTCTTGTAGCTTAGGTGATTTAGCTATATCAACATATACTATATCGCAGTCAGTAAGTTTTCCTATGTATGCTACTTTGTTAGGATCGTTCCACTCAGCGTTAAAATGTGTAACTACAATTTGTGAGCTAGCACTTAACGTAAACGCTGTTAATAGTATAATTAATATATTTTTCATTTACCTTTCGTTTAGTCGATCAATTTTATCTTCCATACGTCTAATATCTATTTTAAGTTCGTCAACAGCTTTTTCTGTATTCTCAATAGATAATCTAATATTTTTATCTTTCATCATAAACTCCATTTTAGTAACATCAGGTTTTGGTAGTTCTTTTGCTTCAGCTATATCCGCTTGTAAAGCAAACCACATACCTATAATAGTTGCCATGGCAAAGCCAACAGCTATCATTGTTTTTATGCTTATGTTAAAGCCAGTTTCCTCGTTTAATTTTTTTGCCATTTTTATAGTATAGTTATAATTAAAAGATTACGTAATTTACTCCAAATTTAAAGTCATACCACTCTCTATTCCAGTATTTGTTATATTTACCCTCTACAAACGTACCTAATGACTTATTCACCTTGTAACCAAGTATAATTCCACCATTGTAATCTAGCCATTGACTACCCTCGTACTTGTGATAAGAGTAATCGTTACCGTCGTCATAATGATATGGCATAACATTAGCCCAAGCATGTGACCAGAACGATTTTGTATAATGGTAATAATCAAAACCTAAAACAACAGAGTGTTGTATAATTTGATCTAATTCATTACGTTTTCTTTCAGTATAATCCGCTAACATAGTTGGTATAACAACCTCTTCCCAAACCTCTTTGCTTGTAGCAACGAGTTCTCCATCTGGAGAAATATACTCACTAGCAGCTACATCGACATTATAGCCTTCTTGTAGTGCTAGGTAAGTGTAATGTATATTGCCATTGCTTAGCATCCACTCTGCTAAGGGATCATATCCGTACGGTTCGGATAACCTTTGAGCAAGCCCAGCGTTGAAGGACAATTTGTCATTAACTTTATATCTATATCTTTCTGATGTTTCAAAGTATTTAATATCAGCAAAGCCATCTTCTAAATACTCACCTTTTAATATGTATTTATTATCAACAAATCTTATAAAGTGATGTTGATCTAAATACTCATTACCTTGTTGTCTTGTATAATCCACTTCAAACAAAAACTCTAACCCACGTACTTTACCCACATTAGCACCATCTGACCATGATTCTTCTGTACCATCATAAAATGTACTAGCTCTGTTTTCGTAACCAAACCTTGCGATCTTACGTATACCTAAAGCTAAGTTATAATCATATGGAGTTTTAACTGTTACAGTTTCTAAACCATTAGTTACAGAAAATACATCTATATCTGATATAGAGTTACCACCATTAGCCGCAGCGTAAAACGTGGCAAATTTAAAATACTTTTTAAAGTTTTGTGAGCAACACTTTTTTGGCGCTGCACAAGCTACTAAAGTTATTAAAAATATTACAATTAGTTTTTTCATAAAGTAGGATATATTAATGATTTATTTTTCTTCTTCTTTTGGTTTTTAGTTTTTTGTTTTACTTTTTGCTTAATATCTTTCATTTTTTCAGTATCACCAAGATCTAAACTCCAAGTAGTATAACCACTTAAAAACAATAATCTTTGAAAAGCTGTATATTGACTATCCATAGCATTTCTTACATTAAGAGTTTTTGTGTACATTCTATTTGTAGGTGCGTTTGTTGTTGCTTCTATATAGTTAGTTGTTGCTGACCAAATTGGATTATCAATATCAAGAAGCTCCATTTCAGGAATTACTTTTGAGTTGTAATTAAGAGTTTTTTCAGCATTAACTATTTTTCTAGCTTTAATACCTACAACTGGTGAAAAGTTTAAAGCCTCCATTATTACAGCACTTTCGTCTTTATTGTAGCCTTTTTCTCTTTGCTCTTGAAACTTAATAACCATATTTTTTAAAGTAGACAATGCAGCGCCATATATACCAGATCCTCTTAATATAGAGTCAATAGTACCTTGAATAACTCTTTCTCTTTTATTTTTTAAAGCATCGCTTTCATCATCTTCTTCGTCATCAAACATTACTGCAAACAAGGCAGTTTGTAAGCTATAAAACACTACGTTTTGAACAGCACCATAATATAATATTTTAGACAGATTAGACATATCACTTTGTACTTGATTACCGTTAGGTGGCGTTATTCTTCTGTTTTTTAAATCTGAACCAGCCTTTTTCATTAATCTATTATACTGTGATGTAACGTTTTGAAAGTTTAAGATTACTTTACCTATCCAGCTAGCTTGTTGTTTAGATGTCATATCAGGCCTTGCAGACTGCTGTGTTGACTGTGTTATTTCTTGAAAATCACTAAAAGCTTTTGTCTCTGCTTCCTTTTGAGACATACCTTCTTTAATATATTTGTTTATTCTATTTCTATAAAACGTAGCCCCACCTGTTGCAATTGCAATATTATCACCTATCTGAGTAGGTAAAAAACCTATTTCTAACAACCTAGAAATAACAGTTTGCATAGGGTTTGTTGACTTTGCAACTGTTTGAGCAAGTTCTGCACCGTTAATGTCTGTTTGTATACCACCACGTCTTTGTTTTAACATGTCTGAGTTAAATATAAAAGCAAAATCTTTCCAATACTGTGGTTGGTTTGCAAATGCTAATGAAGCTGCCACTATATTGTTATCGGCAAAGTTTATGTAGTTTACAATAGACATTTGCTGTAACAAAGCAGATCTAACGTTGAAAAACATAACAGATCCTACAGAGCCATTTAAATAATTCATAAACTTATTTACAGTACCACTTTGTCCTTTTGGTCTGTTAACACCTGTTTTAATTCTATGAAGTATGTCTTCTAAAGCTTCTCTTACACCTTTACCATAAGCAGCTTCTATTTTGTTTAAATTTTTCTCAGAAAACATTATGTCAGCATTTTCTTGAAACTCAGTAAAATACTCTGATCTACCAACTCTACCAGTAGCATCTAATAGATCTATTCTTATATTACCAGCGTCCCAACCGTCTGTAGGAGGAACGTATTTTTCTAACCTTGAAACAAGATTTAAATTTTCAGCATAATTTTTTAAATCAGTATCTTGTTTAACAAACTCCACTAATTTAGCCTGATCTTTTGCAGACATACCTGGTATTGTATGCCCATGTTTATCCCAAAGATATACTCTTATAGCGTCTTCAACATTAAAATCACCATCAGGAGTTTTCTTTGTAAATCTTTTTTTAACATCAGAAAATTCTTTGTTTAAAGACTTGTAATCATTTGCTATAGCTTGTTTAGCAGTATCTATTTCTCTGTAACCTCTGTTTAAAGGCTTAACTAAAGCTTTTTCTAAAAAGTCTCTATGACCATCACCTTGCCTGCCTTTACCCATGAAGTTATATAGTAATCCTACAAAGTCTTCGTGTGATGGTGGTATAAAAAATCTAAACTTACCTTTGCTAGCACCACGCTTTCTAGCTTTAGTAGCTGAAAATCTTTTTTCTGCTTCTATGCCAGTTACTTCTTCTATTATTTTGTTAAAATCAGTATCTAAAGAATTACTAAATTTAACTCTTGCTTGCTGTACTTTTGATTTAACATCAAATTGATCTAGCATGTTTTTAACTGCTTGTGTGTTTTGTAAAGCGTCATCAGCAAAATAAAAATCATTAAAACCTTCACCAACTTTACCAGCCACCCACAGAGCTTTAGCTTCAGCTGTTGAGTTACCTAAACCAGTTATATTATCAATTGGTATATTTAAACCATTAGCTTTTAAAAAATCAAATATAGCTTTTTGAGATTGTGGTGGTCTAGCTGTTAATACAAACATATTTTTAGGACCAAATTTACCTTGTAGCTTTAATGCTTTTTGAAATAATGGAGCTATTTTACCGTCAACAACTTTGTTAAACTCTGAAAAATCAAATACGTAACCAAGATCCAGCATGCCTTCATAACTACTAGCATACTGCTCTGGTGTTAATGTACCTTCAGTTCCGTTTGGCCTAGTGTATCTAACTAAAGATTTACTTGTTGCCAATGTGTCATCAAAATCTAAAACAGTAATACCTTTTGTAGGATTATTTGTTGATCTAGAAAACTTAACAGCCTTGTTTAAAGGTATGTTCTCCATCTGGTTTTTAGAATACTTTGGTTGTTTATAATTTTTATTCATTAAACCTTTTACATAATCACCATCTACAAAAGATCCTTTTGATTTTGACGTTATTTCTTTTGGAGTAGGCATTATTCTAGGAGCAACTTTGAGCATTTTTATACCGTAACTTTTTGCTAGTTTAGTTTTAACTCCTCCGCTAGAAGACATTAAAACAATAACTTCAGCTATACCAGTTAAACTTGGCACGTCGCCATTAAAGTATTTATCTTTACCTATTGCAAAGAAACTACCTAAAAATTCAATATAGTTAGAAGGGTGTTTCTTACCTGAATAACCCATTTCAACTAAAAGTCCTAAGTCAACTTCTATTTTACTTTTGTTTTGTACCGCAACACCAAGTCCTTTGTCTAAAGCTATTTTGTGTGCAAAATAAGGTTGTAAATCTCCAGCTTTTTTTACTAAAGGTATTTTTTTATTTTTACCTCTTTTGTAGGTTACTATTTTAGGTTTATTCTTTGTGCCTTCATCAATACGTATAGTTTCTCCGTCGTTATACTTTTGTATATTAGTATTTATTTCTTTGTAATAAGCCGTTATTTCTTTTCTTACAGATTTAACTAGCTTACCTCTATCAAAAATATCTTTTTTACCGTCTGAATAAGGATTTTTTTGAGTAAAAGTTATATCACTACCATCAATATTTCCATACCCAGATATTCCGTTAGAAGTTAAACGAACTCCTTCACCTAGCTTTATTTCAACACCAAACTCTGCTACTTTTACATCACCTAAAAAAAGACCTAGTTGTAAATCAGCCATACCATCTTTTTCAGTAGCAACCTCTACCATTGGTTTTAAACCAGGAATATTAAGATTTCTTATAAAATCATTTATAGCTTGCTCTAAAGCATGACCTTTAGACGCAAACAAAGGCTTTCCGTTAGGCTTTGTTAATCTATATAGCTCACCAGTTTTTACCATTATTATTTTCAAAAACTCTTTACCTTGCATTTGCTTGTTTGTTAAAGAGTATTTAACTTTGTCAAAGCTTTTTATTTGGTTGTTTTGATTATCTAGAGAGTTTGCAAAAGTACGTAGCTTAGCGTCTATTTTTTTATCAATATCGTTAGAGTTGTTTATTATAGCGTTGTCTAAAGCACGTTTAGTTTTTGCTTGTGCTAACAGTTTAGCTAATGCAGCTCTTCTTGCTCTAAGAGTTGTGTAACCACCTTGTGTAAAGTATTTGGTCCACTTTGCTTTATTAGTTCCTATTTTATATATACCTTTACCAGGATAAGTAACTTTACCTGTTATTGGATTTACTTTTTTATCTGCTTCTCTAGCAACCTTTGTAATATCAAATAACTGATTGTAATTATTTTTTATAACATCGTCAGATAAAGCACTTACAATGTCGTTATAACCTAAAGCATGAAAAGCTTTATACTCTTCACTAACAGTAACTTCTTTTGTTTTACTATTTTGAGATATTGCACCCATATCGTTAGCAATAATTTTAGTAAACTCTTTTTCTATAAGTTTTTCTATTTGTTGCTCTAAGTTTTTTGGGTTTTGCTCTATTAAGTTTTCAATTTTAGTAGAAATAACATTGTTTATCTCTACATTGTTTTGTAAATCAACATCACTTAAATCTCTTAAAACTCTTGTCCTGTCTTTTTTACCTACAATTTTTTCAATAACTTCACCTTTTCTTTCTCTTATTTCAGTGGCTAAAGCGTTTTCTGTTTCAAAATCACTTTCAGTTTCTTCGGCAACTGGTTGAATAACTGGCGCGCCTTCTTTTGTTCTATCGCTTAAGCTTGGGCCTTTTTGATCTGGCTTTTCTTTAAACTCTCTATTGTAAACAGCGTTAGCTTTGTTTTGTATTTGAGAGTTTACCCATGCAAAAAAATTATCATTGTCGTCAGGTTTAAAATTTTTAATATGAGGTGTTAACTCAGAATAAACTAATTTAACAAAGTTTGCTGGAACTTTATCTGCTTTATATTTAGAGTATATTAAAGCGTCAAGCATTTTTTCTTCTTGCATTACTCTAACCGCATAGTCTCCACCACCTTCTTTCCAAGTTTTGTTTGTCCAACCCATGTTTGCTATGTCGTTAACGTCTTGACTAACGTCAGACAAAGACTGTTTGCTAGCATCATCTACAATAGCATCTGTACCTCCTTTAAATCTTTTGTCTTGCTTAGGCTCTAATCCTTTAATTTTTGTTTTACCAATACCTTTAGATGTTATTTTACCTAATATACTAGATCTATTCATATTAGTTTTATAGTCAACTAAAAACTCAAATACTTGAGCTCCATCTTGAAAATCAACATTGCTAAAGCCAAAACCCCTAAGCAATGCTCTAAAAGAGTTTGTTAATCCACTAGATTTAGAAACAACGTTATCAACTTTGTTTTCTTTAATTAGATCTGAAAATATATTAAAATATTCTTCTTGATCACCATCTCTTTTTGTTTTAACTAAACCGTCGGCATCTCTAATAACATCGCCGTTAGAGTCTAAAGCATCATACTGTGTAGCTAGTTTTGCTTCTATATCAGCAACAAGATCTGCGTTGCCAATATCATTTAAATATTTTACAAAAGCAGATATTGAGCCTTTTAGGTTAGCTTTACCAATACCTGATTTAAAATTACTTGAAACTATAGAGTGTAAGTATTCGTGGCCTATTACGTTTGTTGCTTCTGTTAAACCTGCAATCTGCATGTTAACATATATTTTATTTTTACCGTCTTTAGTTTCTACAAAAATACCATCTGATCTATTAAATCCTTTGTTATTTTTTTCTATTTCTTTTAATCTACTTTCAGAATCAACATACTCAACGCTTAAAATATCTTTATTAAATCCAAAAAAACCTTTTTGTTTTTTAATTCTTTCTGTCGACTTCATTGCTCTACCAATCAAAGACTCTATAGCAGGATCGTACTTTAAATCAGTACCTTTAAAAAACTTACTAAGACTTTCAGTTGACTCTTTTAATTTTTTTCTAGCTTCGTTTTGTGTTTTTGTACTATAGTCATCATTGCCTATTATATCAAGCTGTTTGTGTTGTAAATCAATAGCTGCGCCCCACTCTTGCTTTCGTTTATCCGTCATGCTATCGAAGAAATTTATCATATTTTCTTCGTTTTTCTTCTTTTGTGCCTCAACAGCTTCTAACTCAGTTTCTAAAGCAGCTTTACCAGCAGGATCTGCACGCTGTATATCTGTTTTTAATCTAATAATATCAGTTTCTAACTGCAACTGATCTTGTTTATAGTTGTTTGAAGAAACGTAACCGTAAATTTCTTTTTTCTTAGGAATAGCAGTAGCAACCATACCCGCACCTAAAAATCCACCAAGAAAACCATCTTTAAAGAAAGTTCTTAAATAATCTTGTATTGTTTTTTGATCTCCAAAAGTATATTGATCGGCTCCTTCTTGTAACACACCTGTCAAACCTTCAGTAGTAAACTCTGATAAATAACCAAGACCCATACGTTTTGCCATTACTTTAGGCAATTCGGTCAGTAGTTTTTCAGCGGTTTCTTTATTAACACCTTTTAACAGTCTATTTAAAATACCGCCACCTACAATTTCCATAGCCATGTCAGCACCACCTGTAATTATAGAGTTTTTTACTATATCATTTCTACTTACGCCTGGGTCATTACCTCTATTAAAAAGTTCTCTTTCAAAATTTTCCATATAAGCACTAGCGCCAAGTAAGCCAGCTCCAACAGGAACACCGTAAATATTAACTCTACTTATCATTACAGAAGGTAAAGCTTGAAAAGCATCACCTAAAAAAGAGTCAACTGCTTTAGCATAGTCTAAAGGATCTCCTGATTTTGAAGCTTTAGCCGTTAAAGTAAGATAATCTTCAGGAACACCTTCGCCATCATAATACGAGTATGTGTGCTTGTTAAACCAATCAATCATACCTTCAAATTTAACTTTATTTGTAGGATCAAGTTTTTGAGCCATTTCTAAAGTCATTTCAGGATCTCTAGCCATTTCTAACATATGGTTTTCGTATATAGCTCTTCTTTCTGCCGGTGATGTTAAGTCAAAGAATAAAACTTCTTCAGGTATATCATATCCATTTTTTCTAAGCTCTGCAGCACTATATCCAAGAGCAGTTTGAAAAACACCTTCTCTCATAACTTCTGATAATAAACCACCTTCACCTGTTTCGTAAAGCTTGTACAAGTCGTCAACAAAATTAAGTACACCTAAACTAAGTTTTGAAACTTTATCCATTACAACATCACCTACATCTTCTGGCCCGCTTTGCTGTTGTTGACCAACGCCATAAACCATATTTCTAAGATTTGCATCAGAAGCAAAAGGTAATTCTTGCTTCATGTTTAAAAATGCTTCAGATTCATTTGCATAAGGATCAACAAGCATAGGGTCTGTATCAGCAGCGCCAATAAAACTATTTGCTAATATGTTTTCGACTGTGTCGTTTTTCATTTTAGCAGCTAACTCTATTTCTTCTAAAGAATAATTAAAACCGTTTTTATGTTGATATTCACTCATTATTTATATAGACTTGGCTTTATGTTTTCTGGTAACTTTATATTTTTATGCTGAACTTTGTCTTGAGTTATTATATTATAAGTTCCATCGTTATTAACACCTAAAATAGTTATTTTACCTTTAATTGGTTTGTTGTTTTTATCAAAAATTTCTCCGTATTGACTTTCGTCAAATACTTGAAACGTTAAATCTTGATTTGCTTGTTGATTTTGCTTTTTCTTTTTAGCAACATTGCCTCTTTCGTAACCATAAACGTTTGGTCCTGGAAGATCGTCACCAATAAGACCTAAATTAGCAGCAAGTTGATCTTTATTAGGCATAGGAGTATAATCAGTACCGTTTTTTGGTTTATGATAATAAACCCCATTTTCACGATAATGAGAAGAACCGTCCCAAGCGTTACTTAAACTATAATCTTGGTTTGAATTAAGTAATTTGACTGTGTTGTCTACGTTTTCTTTTGGAACATATTGCTGGTTAATAAAGTAATTCTTGCTATTTCTCTCTTCATAAGGATCAACATAAACAGTATTATCAAACTTAGTTTTAGTTCCATCAACTATAAACTGTATAAGCTCATTAGTTAATACTTCGTTTTGATCTACGTCCCAAGCGTCAGCCATCATATTGTCTTGCATTGCCTGTGCGTCAGCTTCTTTATAACCTGGGTTATCTGTTTTCCACTTTGCAATAGCTTCATTTACGCTTAAACCAGAATAATCACCACCCATATCATCATCACCTAGCATTAGCTTATCACCGTAGTGTTGCATAAAGCTTCTACCATCAAACTTAGCGTCAAAAGCCAAAGATTTAACAGCTCTATACCCACCGTCAGCATGCAAAGTGTCTATAAGGTTTGTTGCAGCATCTCTAACTTCTACTTCATCATATTTGCCATTTTTTAATTTTAAATTTTTACCAAACTTAAACATTATATCTCTTGCCATATCACCTGCTTTTATACCAACAGATGCTGAGTATATTTCAGGTAAATCGCCTAAGCCAAGTTTTTCACTACCAAACTTTAAACCATCAAGTGTAAATTCTACCTGAGCATTCATTTCACCACCTTGTATTACTAAATCCGCATAGTAATTTTTTTGAGTAGCGTTAGCTTGCTTTGACTGTGTTGTGTGTTCTGTAAAAATTTTAGTTCTATACTCAGCATATCCAACTAAATCTTGTTTTATTTTTTCGTAACCACTTTTTATTTCGTTAATTTTAGCAACAGCATTTCTATATTTTTTAGTAAAAGGCGCTGAAAACTTCATAGCTTTAACAGCCGCAACATATTCTTGTTTGGTAGTTTCAAAAAACCCCATGTTTGCATCTCTCATTTCTTGAGGTAGTTCTGATAC
>JACLAA010001306.1_pt1 | contig 30715 bp, 21 predicted proteins | sample 8027891 | NCBI WGS metagenome assembly JACLAA01 (sample SAMN15724900, study PRJNA655200) | protist metagenome | isolation source: fluorescence activated cell sorting (FACS) single amplified genomes of... | place: Spain: Blaines Bay Microbial Observatory, Mediterranean Sea | collected 2016-01-19 | reverse complement strand
CCTTCTTTCTCGTCGGGTGCGCGCGGTGGTCTCGTCTTCTTCTCTGGTCGACAAAAGAAAGACCTTTCTTCTTCTCTTCCGGTTTTGAATCTTTGAATCCTCTCGAAGCTTTTCTTCTTCCCGGGAAGGAGGAAAAAACGCGTCGTCGTTGTCGTCGTCGTTGGCGGCACACAAAAAAAGCGACGAGAAAAGTCTCCTCCTCCTCCTCCTCCTCCTTTCGCAAAAGAACGACGACTTTTTTTTATGGTCGTCTCGTGCTGTTGTTGGAGGGGATAGTGGTCCGTTTGTGGTGTTTTTGCTCCTTTTTTTTTGCGCACTCTTTTATTAGTATATTATTCTACGTATAGAGAGGCGTTCGTAAGTGCGGCGGGTCAAAGACGTTCGTCAAGGAGTACACGACGACACGAAGAACGGACTCTTTTTTTTTCTTCTTCTTCTTCGTGTGGGAGGTTTAAAAAAGGTTCCTCTTCGACTATATTTTAGCCGAAGAACACACGTAAAAAAGGTAATAAAAAAAACGATATATAAAATAAAGGAAACTCTCTCGTCTCTCTCCAAAAAAACAAAAAAAAATCGAAAAGAAGAAGAAGAAAAAACAACACACACACAAACACAACACACGAACGAGGAACTTTTTTTTTGTCATTATTTGTCGTCCTGTTGTTCAAAAGCTGTGTTGTTTTCGAGAGAAAAAAAGAAAGAAAAAAGGTGCTTCGTTTGTACGCACAAAATAATTGTGGAAGAAGAAGAAGAAGAAGAAGAAGAAGAAGAAGAAGAAGAAGAAGAGATGAAGGAGGAGGAGGACGCCGCCGCCGCCGACGAGAGTTGGCGAAACCACCCGGCGTTCTGGGAGAAAGGGGAAGACGGAAACGCGGAAGACTGGTTCGACGAAAACTCGGACGCGTTTCAAGCGCTGAAAGCGTTGCTTCAAGACGACGGGGATTTGACGACGAAAGAAAAAGCGGAGATGCAAAAACAGAAAGGGAACGGGCAGTTGAAATATAAGATGCAGAAGATGTACATACGGAAAGCGGTGGAAGAGTACACGCTTGGGATTGCCGTGTGCGCGGACGCTTTAAATGGTGTAAATAACGTCGTTGATGTCAATGGTGATGATGATAATGATGGAAGCAAAAGCAACGACAACGTCAACGACGGCGAACGAAAGGAAGAGAAAACAGAAGAAGAAAAAGAAGAAGAGAGGAAAGAGATACGGACGGTTCTCTCGCAACTATACAACAACAGAGCGTTTGCGGCGTTGAATTTAGGAAACAACAAACGGTGCATCGAAGACGCGGAGAAGTGTTTAGAGATTGACGCGACAAACATCAAGGCATATTTTCGAGCGGCGACGGCGTGTAAAAACTTGTTCGAGTACGAACGATGTTTGAAGTTTTGCAAGAGAGGCTTGGAGGTGGAAAAAGACGCTCCCGAGCTTAAATCGTTAAAGAAAATAGCCAAAAAGCGTTTCGAAGTGGAAAAGGCGGAAAACGAGAAACGGTTAGAGATCAATCGAGGTTCGGAAGTGTTGGCGAAAACGTTGACGCAGACAAAGAAAATCAAGTGGGGGCCGCCGAGATTACACACCGGGCAAAAGTTACCAGAGTACGACGAACAGGCAAACGAGTTCGCGTTTTTCACGTTAATTGTGTACCCAGAATTCGATCAAACGGACGTCATACAACAGTTTCGAGAGAACGATAGCTTTAAAGCGCACTTGGACGTTCTGTTTGATCCGAATGGGCCTCCGTTACCGTGGGACGAAAAGAACGAATACGACAGAAGTTCAGTCAGGTTGTATTATGAAACGAACGCGGTAAAACCGTACGAAGAAGAGGCGTTGGCACTGAAAATTGCCGAATACGCCGGTGGAGACGTGAAAGAAACGATGATGCAAAGTGAATTAGAGTTGAATTTAGAAGCGTACAGAACGGACCCGAGAGATCGAAAATTCGTCGCGTTGAAAAGCGAAAACTGGACGCTTGCGGATGTCATGAAAGAGAAAGAGTACGTCGTCAGCGGCCACCCAACTTTATTCTGCGTGGTTAAAGGCAGCGCGTTTGAAGAGAAGTTTTTGAACGGACAGTGGACGTATTAGTATAGCGCGGGTGAAGAGATTACCCACACATAGGAGTAGATAAAATAATGAAATAGTATTTTGTGCGTTGTAAGTACGTACCGTTGTATGTAGCGCAGGCGCACGAGAATCAACACTCGGCGTCGATCGAAATCACATCACAACATTTTTAAGATCCACAACATCGTTTAAAGCACTTTCCACTATTACACGGACACGGTGAGTTGTTCGAATACGCGCCCTTTAAATTTCGAGCCTCTCGTTTCATGTCCCCGCTCTTTTGCAAATCTCTCACTATGTTCTCAAAATCCGCGACCGATTTCGGTAAGCTCGCGCCGCCGGCTAAAACTGCTTTTCGAATCTTTCCAAACATCAATTTCGTCGTCGCGTGCGCTAATATCACTCGTTTCACCTTATCCGCGGTGATTTCATCGTCTCCGCACGCGTTTGCCACCTCTTTCAGTCGTCGCCCTCTCTTCCCGACCGTCGTCGGATCCTTCAGCTCTTCCTCCGTGAGTTGGTGCGCGATGCGTTCCAACTGTTTGGGTGTTACACCAATTTTGCTAAATCCGCTGGCGTTCACTTGAGACGCGTCCGTGCCTTCTCGTTCTGCTTTCGCGAACATCTCGACGAACTCGCGCATCGTGAACGTTGCCGGAGGCAGGTCCATGGCCTCGTTCGGCGGCGGCGGCGGCGGCGCGTTTCTTTTCGCATTATTAGTATTGCCACCACCGAAGAAGAAGCCTTTGAGAGCATCGAACGCGTTGGACGACGACAAAGAGCGGCTTCTTCTCATCAAAGTCCCACCATCGCGAAAAAAGATCTTCTCCATCGAGCATCGTCTCATCGCATCAAGCGCGTTCGACTCTTCTTCTTCTTCTTCTTCTTCTTCTTCTTCTTCGCATGATGATTTTTGGTGCCGTTCTTTTCGCCCGGAGAAGAGCGGCGTCACTAAAGTGTCGCATTCTTCTTCTTCTTTTCGTCACAACAAATTCTCGTCGGGGCCCAAAGGCGGGAGAAAACGCGATGATGATGAGGACGATGATGATGAGGACGATGATGATGACGATGACGACGACGACGACGACGACGACGACGCGGACGAGAGGCGCGTGGTCGTCGTCGTCTTCTTTATCCGCATCTCGGTGGTGGTGGTGGTCGTGGTGGTGGTGGTGGTCTTCCAAAGCCGCAGCGACATCATCTCATCATCAGAACGTCTTCGCTCCCAAAGTGTCGTCTTTGAGGTCGTCGTCGTCGTCGTCCTCGGCGAACGGTGGTGGTGGTGGTGGTGCTTTAAAACCTCGAAGAAGAAGAAAGCGAACGGTACACGTGGAAACCTACGGGTGCCAAATGAACGTCTCGGATAGCGAAGTCGTCGCGTCCGTGTTAACCGCGCACGGCTACGAGCTCGTGGACTTTACTACTAAAAGAGCGGCTTTTGGAGAAAACAACGCGACGACGACGACGACGACGATGCCAGAGGTTATTTTAGTGAACACGTGCGCGATACGAGACAAAGCGGAGGAACGAGTGAAGACTCGATTGAGACAGTTTCGATCGATGAAATCACAGGTACCACCACCCCACGACTCGTCGTCGTCGTTAGTAGGAGCAACAACAACAACAACAAAGAGTGCGAACAACACGAATGCGAACGCGACAGTTATCATCGGCGTCTTGGGGTGCATGGGCGAGCGCATCAAAGGCGAATTGTTGAAAAAAGACGCGAAGGGCGCGCGGTTGGCGGATATCGTGGCCGGGCCAGATAGTTATCGAGACTTGCCGAGACTGATTGAAAACGCGATATTAAGTAACAGTAGCAGTAGTAGGAAAGAGAAAAAAGGAGAAAGAATAATACGAGACGATACAGATGGAAACACGTCCCCATCGTCGCGAAAACGATTCGAGCCAAAGATTACGGAGACGATGAACGTCGAGTTATCGACGACGGAAACGTATTCGGAGATTTTCCCGATGCGAAGAGGTCGGCTTGAAGATATGAGCACGTCCGCGTTCGTGACCATACAAAGGGGATGTGATAACATGTGTGCGTTTTGTATCGTTCCGTTTACGCGCGGGAGAGAACGTTCGCGAGATTCGGCGTCGATAGTAGAAGAAGCGAAGAAAAGATTTTACGAGGAAAATGCACGCGAGATTGTTTTGCTTGGACAAAACGTGAACAGTTACTCGGATAAGACGTGTTCAGCAGAGGAATCACCATCGTCCACAACAATAACAGCGGCAAAAACGAACGCAGTATACGCGGAAGGGTTCAAGAGCGTGTACGTGCCGATTAGGAATCAAGATTACGATTTCGCTAAATTGTTGAAAGACGTGTGCGCCATCTCGCCGGAATTACGCGTCCGATTCACATCGCCGCATCCCAAAGACTTTCCGGATAATCTGCTCCAAACGATTGCTAAGACACCGAACGCTTCAAAATTGTTACACATGCCGGCGCAGTCTGGATCGACGTCTGTTCTCGAACGAATGAATCGAGGATACTCTCGCGAAGCGTATTTGAATTTAATCGACAAGGCGAAAGCGATAATACCAGACGTAGCGTTCAGTTCCGACTTCATCTCTGGCTTTTGCGGAGAAACCGAAGAGGAACACGAAGACACTATTTCTCTTTTAAAACAAGTGCAATACGAACAGGCGTTTACTTTTGCGTATTCTTTGCGAGAGAAAACGGCAGCTTCGAAAAAATTAACCGACGACGTGCCGGAAGAAACTAAACAGAGACGATTGGCCGAAGTCATCGAGACGTTCCGCGAAGTGGCCAAAGAGAAAGCAAAGGGCGAAATCGGGAAGACGCACTTAGTTTTAGTCGAAGGGGTGAGTAAACGCGACGATACGAAAGCAACTGGAAGAGCAGATAACGGGAAACGCGTCGTTTTCATGAACGAAGATGAAAAAAGTAAGAAAGGAGAGTACGCGGAGGTGCGGATTCGAGAAGCTGGCGTGAACACACTCATCGGCGATTTCGTGAAGAAAACAACCGCGAAAGCGTTTTATGAAGCGAATGGAGGGAGAGCTTGGTATTTCTAAATAATAAATGTACGTGTAGTAATAAATATAGGTATGTAATAACTGTATAACAATAGACAACAAATCACGCGTCATCTCGTAAGAGCACACCGCGCGTCGTACACAACGTGTCTGGATTGACGAAAATATAAATAATCCACGTCATCATCTTAAACAATAAGCGATGTTAGATTTAATAATATTGATGTTGTTGTTTACGCCAACTTCAACTTCTTCATGATGTCCTTACCGTGCGCGGCGTAAATTCCCATGGCGGCCATGATGCCCATTTGTATCATGCTTTCTTTTTGGAATTTGCACGGCGTGATGGATTTTTCCGTGTGTTGCAAGTACATCATGCACAAGGTGGCCACGGTGCGAACCTTGGCGAAACCAACTTGTTCGTTCTCATTCAAGTACGATTGGGCGAAAATCAAACCGATGATGGTTCCCATCAACATGACGGCGCACCAGTCCAATTGCGCGTACTCGATAGCAGTTCTCTTCCCTCTCACGTTGTACACATCCCCGAGGAAGTCAGTCATGGTCAATTGATAAAAGAAGCCCAAGCATCCGAGAGTCATGCCAAAGAGGCACTTGGCTGTGGTTGTCGCTGGTTTGAACCAAACCTTGCCGGCAGGTAAGTTAGACGTCTGGACGACGGATGCAAACAAGCCGATGAACACGAAAGAGGCGATGATCCCCGGTGTGTATTCTTTCGCGGCTGAAATACCACCGACAGCTCGAATAGCCGGCGTGGAGTGTGCAATTTGCAAAGTCAATCGTTGGCACGCGCAGACTAAGCCCAGAACGCAATATCGCAACCTGGCACTTTCCGAGCACTTAAAGCAGACGTAAAAACCATCCGCGAGCATGGTGCACAAAAGGAGGCCGGTCCAAGACGCTCCTGAAGCTTGCACCACGGAAGGTTTTTTCAAGTCGAAGAATTTCGAACCAGCGCTTTCCATCGGTAAACCGATCTTATCGCCTACGAGGCAGACGGCGTAGTACACACCCATCAGGTTGCTGACGAGGATGACCTGTCGATTCGTTTCGTTTAAAGGAAGACGACGAAGACGAAGCAGAGAAGAGAGCGTGAGTAAAAACGCGGCGCGTATTTTGAACACGGGGGAAAATTGCGTGCACCGCCAATTTGAATAATAATTTGAATTGGGTCGCAATTAAAAATCCAATTCCCTCCGCTCGCGCGACGCCAACGAAAAAAGCGAAAAATTCTTACCTTTTGCGAAGACGAGAGAGAAGACCACATGATGCAGTAACTTTGTGTTGTTCGTATTCGAGAGATTCGATCGAATCGAACGATGTTTTGGTTGGTAAAAAGTGAGGAGAATATTTTTTTTTGGACAATTATTTTTAATTGAATTCGAACACACTTTTTGGCTTCCTTTTTCCCCCTCTATGAGGACCCTTCTCTTTGTACCGGTACCAGACCCCACACACCAAAACAAGGAAAAAAGAACTTTGACGACGCTATACGCGGAGGAGTAAAGAGGGGTACCATCAAAAACGTGTTTCTCAGAGTAGATTTTTATTATGCGCCATAAATCAATCGCTAAACAACAAACTCGCGGCCGTTTCCGCGTTCCCACCGGTCGCTTCCAAAGCCTGGACGACTCGTTCGCGAGAGAATCCCAACTGCATGAGATTAGAGACGACGACTTCGGGAAAGGCATCCGCGGTGCCTCCCGCTCTTTCTCCTCTTAAACCGCCAGCGAGTGGGGGAGAAACGACGCCAGAGATTTCCGTCGTCGCCGGACGCGACGGGCGTTCGTGCACTCCACTCACCTCGGCGACGTCTGGTACTAAAACTTTGTTGTTGTTGTTGTTGTTATTATTGTTGTTATCGGTGGTATTCATGGTCGCGTCTTGTTGTTTCTCTTCTTGATGCATTTGGTTCGGGATGTCCCCTTCGCCTAAAAATGGAATCTCATCACCAGTTGTGCCAATCTTTAGCACGTTCTTCTTCAAATCAATCACGCACTGATGTCTCTTTAACATGTCTAAACCAAAAATAAACTCCATCTTTTGTCCCTCTAAGACGCTTAGGGAACACTCTAGATTCGCGTTCCCGACTTTAATATGCACTCGAGGCACTTTTCCGACGATTTTCTGCGTCCCCACGCCTACCGCGGTACCCTGGAATACCTCGTTGATGTCTTTTACTAAGTTACACTGTTTCGCGCAGTCAAAACCCATAATGGATGCCTGGGCCCCGCTATCAATGAACGCTTTCATTTTGTGTCCGTTCACCTCCATGTTGCAATAAAGCATAATCACGTTTCCGAAGATTAACTCCGGCGAATCTTGCATCACTTGCTCCAACGTTTCATCGTTCCGCTTTCTCTTTATAATTTTCTCTATTTCCTTTTGCGCTTCTACGTCGAACGGGTCTCTCTCCAGTCTCGCGTACATCTCTTCTTCTTTCCTCTTCGATTCGTTCATCCTCGACATGTACTCCGTAAACGCCTTCACGTCGTTCTCTCTAAGAATCTTTTCCAGTTCTGGAGGTACCTTGAAACCTCCTCCGAACTCTATTTCTCGCTTCAAATTGGCCATCAGATCCATCACACTTTTGTTCTCCTCGTCCGTATGGTTCGTCGCGACGTCTCTCGGTCCGCCCGTCCCTCGTTCAGTTCGTTGACCAGCACCCATCGTCATCGACGACGACCCTCTCGGGGGTCCATGGGTACGTTCCATGTGCGCGTGTTTCATCGTCACTAAAATCATATCGTCGTCTCGTATCCCTTTGCTCTCGATCGTTGAAGTCGTCGTTGTCGTCTCTGCTTGCGTGTCGTCTCCTCCAATCAGAACTTTCCCATCGTGCATCAACACCTGTCTCTCTTCCGGAATCGACGGGAATTCGACGGCAATCATCGCTTGCAAATGCACCAAAGGCGCCGTCGAATCTATCTCTATCTGCGCGATGGATTCGTTCGTTTGATTGCACACGGTTAATCGCATGTTGTTGTTGTTGTTGTTTACGGATGGATGAATGGCGCGTGCGTATTTGTACCCCTTTATGTATTACACGAAGGAATGAGTTGGAGTAAAAGAAGGAGAGAGGATTAGAGAGGTAAAAAAATGTGGTGTTTTTATACATTGGTGGTGGTGGTACAAAAGCGACTATAAAACTATTCTAAAAGAAATCTAGTCCGGTCAACTCGGCACTTCTTTGCCACAACCACTTGGCGTCGTCCTCGTTCCTCGCGGCGTTCGATGATACTTTCTCTGCGCAGTTGTCGAAATACTTCCCTCGAAACGTGTCGGCGTTTGGATCGGAAGCGAGATAGATGGACGTTTCTGCGCCTTGCGCCGGCGTCTTCATCGTTTGTCGCACGACGTTGAAAATGAGTTCCTCGTACCATTTGGGCGTTTGGCTGGTGTCGTATAAGTATCTCCCGAGTTCGGTGTTGACCGCGCCTGGGTGTAACGAGTTGCACGAGAGAGACCTCCCGCCTTTCTCTCGTTCTGTAACCTTTCTTTGTAACTCGTTCGCGAATAAAATGTTTGCCAATTTCGATTGTCCGTAACTCTTCCAGTTGTTGTAACTCCCCGCTTTCTCGTAAAACAAATCGTTCTTTTCCAGCCTGCCGAATCGGTGCGCTTCGCTCGAGACGCACACTATTCTCGCCGCCGCCGCCGCCGCCGCCGCTTCTTTTGAGTTGTCGTCATTTTCTTCTTCTTCGCCCGACGAGAGGAGTAGTTTCGGCAGCACCATGTTCGTCAGCGTAAAATGTCCCAAATGGTTCACCCCGAGTTGATACTCGTATCCATCCGTCGTTTTCATTTCCGGCGTCGCCATGACCCCCGCGTTATTTATCAAAACGTCCAACCCGTCCTCCGAGTCCATGAACGTCTTCGCGAAAAACTCGATCGATTTCTGGTCGCTCAAATCCATCTCTTCGATCTCGATCTTTAATGATGATGATGATGATGATGATGATGATGACGATGACGATGACGATGTGTCGTCCTCATTCGTCCGCATTCTCATCAAAGCGCGTTCCATCTTCTTCCCATCCCGGACGGCGCAGATGACCTTGTAGTTCTGTCTCGCCATCGCCAAAGCCGTTTCGCACCCGATCCCAGCGCTCGCGCCGGTGATTATGCACGTTTTCATGTGTGTGTGTGTGTGTGTGTGTTCAAAGCGTGTTTAATATAATAACGAAAAGAATCCACAAAGTTTTCTCTTCATTAATTATTGTCCTTTTGCAAAGCGTTCGATATACTACTAAAGAATACTATACGAACACACTTACTCTACTTGGTTCTTTTTGGTGTCGTCGTTGTTGTTTTGAAGAAGAAGAAGAAGAAGACAAAGAAGAGACGCAAAACCCCGTGCTCCTCTCTCTCGTCGCTTTGGTACGAAAGAGCGTGGTCGCGTGGTGGTCGTCGTCGTCGTCGTCATCATCATCATGGAAGACAACGGTGCCGACGACGACGAGAAAAAAATGGAAGAAGACGAAGACAAAGAAGACAAAGAAGACAAAGAAGACAAAGAAGACAAAGAGAAAGAAGAAGAGAAAGACGGTGAAAGAGAACTCTCGCTGCTCTTGTCCAAATGCCACGCCGCGCTGAAGCGCGCGAGGGAGACGGTCGCGGAAGCGAGCGTGATGCGATTCGATGATGATGATGATGATGTCGACACACACAAAAACTTTGCTGCTGCTGCTGCTGCTTTGAAGACGGATGATGACGATGATGGACAGAAAAGGACGCTCGAGATGATGATGCACTCGATGGCGGGACGCGTGGAGCGAATGGTCGAAGAGTGCAAAGAGACACTCGAAGAAATCGAAAGGAAAACGACGCACCTCTCGACAAAGACGTATCGCGGCGGCGGCGACGCGGACGCCAAAGAGGAGAAAGAGCGAAGAAGACAGGAATTCGTGCGCGCGATGAGAACGGAAACGAGAACGATGCGACGAGACGTGGAAGAAGTACTTAAACACGTGGAAAGCGCTCGGAAAGGCGAACGACGACAGTTAATCCCGGAACCGATGAAAGAAGCACCGAAAACAAAAGACGAAACGAGAGAAGAGAAAATACAACAACAACAACAACAACAACAACAACAACAACAACATCAACCGGAAGATCGGTTTCTTTTTTGGAAGACGTCCGCGAAGACGTACTTACGAAAAGCCAAGAAGAAGATGGACTCGGTCGCGACGCAGACGAAGAACGCGGTGAAGAAATACGCGAGGAGTAAGAGTTACGACGACGCGAAGGGGCAGCAAAAGGAAACAGAAAGATACAGCGATGCCCAAAGACAACGAGAAATGCGAGAAGAGGAGGAGATTCGACGCATGAGAAGGTACGGGTACGAGAGTACGAAGAGTACGAATGCGCGCAGTCGCGAGGACGAGCACTTGGAAGAAAACATCGACAAAGACGACGAAGACGCGCAAAGGAGAGCGTTGTTTGCTAAAATAGCGCCGACAATAACACCAACACCATCAACGTCGTCGTCGCTTCCGAACAACGCTACCACCGCGAAGAACAGTTACGACATCAACGCCGCTCGCAATTCCACTCTCTCCGCCAACCGTTCCGCCATCGCTTTAGAAAACAGTTTACACCACGCGGAACGCGCGGAACGCGCCGGACGAGACACTTTGGAAAACTTACGAAGGCAAAGAGAAACGCTGCAGAGAACGTCCGGGCACGTGCAAAGCGCGACGCGCACCACGGACGAAAACGCGAAACTCGTCAAGAAAATGAGCCACTGGAGTCGTTTAGGTTGTTAGTGAGAGTAGATGTACGTACCTACATATGTAGAGAGGTGTAAAAAACTACTAGTAGCACATAGTATTACTTTCTACCACGTGTCGTATTTTGATCTTTTCTCCGTTTGACTGACCCGTTGACTCTCGTAAATACCTTTGAGGGGTCGTCGTCGATCTTTTTTAATGGCTTTGACGAGGCACCCTTTCCCTCACAATCGTTCTCTTCTTTCGAGAGAATAGCATCAACAGAGGAGTGCCACGCAGCGACGACCACCACCTTTTTTTGTATGTAGAAAAGGTCTTTGGTCGTGGGAAAATGGATATCGTGCATAAGATGCGCGTGCACGCGTCCGTCGACGGTTTATGCGTCGACGACGTGACCTCTCCGAACATTCACGGGATGCATCGATTCGCGACGGAAGCGTGTCGCTCGATTAAAAAAGACGCGATCGATGACTGCGCGGAACACGTCGCGAGACGCTGCAAACACGACTCGCCGAACGTGCGAACGAAAGCGTTGAAACTTATAACCGTGTTGGCCAGAGAAGGGCCGGAGGAGATGAAACAGTGCCTGAGCAAACGCGCGGCGAAAATTTTACGAGATGTCGTCACCGATAACGGTGAGAACTTTGGGAGGAAGACGTTCGAAGGAGCGAAAGAAGCCATGGAAAGTTTGTTTGGGAATTCGACGAGCGCCTCTTCTTCTGCGACGACGACGACGTCTTCTAAAATTGTTGGAATATCCGGACAACAACAACATAATCAACAACAACATAATCAACAACGAAAGAGTGGCAATGTCGTCGGTCGCGGCGGCGGCGGCGGCGGCGCAAACGTATCGCTCACCGGACTCGAAGCGGCGTCTGGTTTACTTCGCACGGCGGGTGGAACGGCGATGAATGTGGCAGGGAAAATCGGCGCGCACGTGAATGAAATCACAAAGGAGAGAGAGAAACATCGAACGAACGTGGACGAGACGTACTATAAGTCTGAAATTACCGGAGGGTCGTTGGCAGATGCCATGCGAGGCGTTGGTGGAGGAGGAAGCGGAGGAGGAATGAGCGGACCGTGGGGCAGATCAGAAGAAGAAGAAGAAGTAGTAGTAGCAAAAGCAGCAGAAAGAAAAGTAGAGCAGACACCATCACCACCACCACCACCACCACCACCAACATCGTCGTCAGATCCTTTGGGGGATTTCTTCGGAATGGCGACGAATAGTAGTGCTATTCCATCGACGACGCACCAAGAAGAACAAATCGATTTAAAAGTAAAGACGCAGCAGAAAGCGGAATGGACGCTCAAAGGTACCGGTCCTACGAGAGCAGTACTACAATCACCACCACCGACGTTAATACCGTTGGAAGGGTCCGAGGAACAGAAACGAGTCGACTCGTTGTGTGGCGTTGCCGGAGTGAAACTCGTCCCCGACGAAGTCGAACTGACGCAACTGTTTGAACACGTCGATAGGAAAGGATTAGAAGCGTCGTTAATCGTTCGCGCGCTACTAGATAAAGTAGCATTAGCGTACGACTCCGAGCTCATGGACGCACAATCTGGGTGGAAGTGCGCGAAAAAAGCGCTGGGTTGCATCTCTAAAGCCTTATCTTGGCGAGACTCATCTGTTCTAGAGACCGCGTTGAAAGCGGACGAAAACCTGAAGTTAACGCTTCGCAAGACGATTGAAATGGAAGGGGTGAAAGATACGGTGAAGAAATCTTCGAGCGAGATTTTGAAGCAATTGGACGACTTGGATGCTTCGTTCTTCGGAACTACTACTACCACGACTCCTCCTCCTCCCCCGACTTCTTTTTCTCAGTCGCGAGGATTAGACGCTTCACTGTTCACCGTCGATGCCGCAAACGATTCGAACGACGCATTCTTTTCGTCCGCGGCAGCAGGTACAACAACGTCATCGACGACAACAACACATTATAACGCTCCGAAAGCTCCAATGACCGGACCAGGCTTAGTAGCTTTAGCGGAATTAGACGCGCAGCAGCAGCAAAAAGACGGCACGAAACAACAAGATGTCGCGAAAGCGACGAAAGCGTTTGCTTCTTTGAAATGGTGATTTTAATTTGTACAAATAACTCTGTTTACGATGCCCGCGCTTTAATCCTATATTATCTTTCTCTCTGTTCTTCTCTACCTATGCGTACCTAGGTACATATATATATATATATATATATTCATTCCTCCTCTTTCTTTCTTTCTCTCACGCCTGGTACCTCCCGACGATTTTGTATTTCGACTTGAACTTCCGTTCCCAATCGTTCAAAACGTTCAACTGCTCTTCGTTCAAATCCGACAAATCCGTATTCTCCACGTCCTCGATTTTCAACGACATCAATGCCAACGCTCTCGATGCATCTCTCCCCGCGAAATTCGCGTACGGTCCTTCCGACCCATAGAAATCTTTCGCCGAAGTGACATCGTAGACGATATTTTTACAACACAAATATATTCTCTTTTCGTGTTGGCTTCCAGTGTATCGCATCAACTCGTCCCGAGTGACAATCACGTCCGGAATGATCGCCAAAGATTCCATCTCCTCCTGGAGAGAGTCTCCCGGAGAGACGCGGGATTGTTCTCCACCCTTCCCTTGTCCTCTTCCTTGGCTTTGGGCGTTACCCATCTCGCGTCAGAAGAAGCAGATGAGAGGACGTTTCCTTTTGTTTCTGTGGGTGCGATTATGGCGTTTTTTTCTCCTCTCTCGATGAGGGATACCGCGAAACGAAGAAACGAGAGAAAGAGAGTTCGGAAGGTAAACGTTACTGTGTACTAATGCAATTGTTATCCAACGTGCTACTTAAAACTATGAAATTCATTTCATCGTTGTTAAACCAAAAAGCTGGCGGTGTTCAACTTTTCGGCCAACTGGAGTTGGATTTTTGTGACGTTGGCGACGTACGAAATCATCATGCAATCTCTGCCGCTCTCGCCAAAGACTCTCGCGAATTGGTCGCTTGTCAACTGTGGCGTTGCTCTGAGAACCTCCGCAACTTGCCTACCTACTCTAGAATTTCCAACGACTACCGAACTATCTCCTCCGTTCTCTTCCGCGCGTATTTTACACTCGTCCAATAACTTTTCAATCTTTTCCACGGTTTTCTTCAAGCCTTCGGTGGCGCTGGAGTTTTCGGCATTCTTTTCCGTTTTCGTCGCACTCAACGCGTCAAACCCGACGCGTTCCGCGAGCTCGAAATCGGTCAGGCATGCAATTTCTTGAAAACACGCGGAAGACATGCCCATGTCCTCGTCGTCTGAGTCGTCGTCGTTGTCTTCGTTTTGTTCTTTCTTTTCCTCTTTTCCGCCGTCTTTCTTCTCCAACTCTCGTCTTCGCACGAACGAACTGACCCCAAAATCTAAACTCCTCCCCGTCCAAGCTCTCACTAATTTGTCCGTATCTTTAAACTCTACGTCAAAGGTTAAATGCAACGGCGCAGAAATGTTCATCCCCATTTCTTTCGCGTAAAACTCGTGTATCAAACTCGACGCCGCCACGATCCCGTCCCCAGTGGAATACCACCCAATCACAACCTCTTTCGGGTTTACTCTCGTGTGTAACTCAATCATCGCTCGGTGGAATTCCACGTCCAATAAAACCTGCCCGGTTGATTGTTGCACGTTGTGTGGAACCGCGTACGAATTCGTCACTTCCAATCTGTTCGTTTTGGGGTCGTAGTGGCCTAATAACGTGCCGATCACTCGTTCCACGTTGTCGTTGCGGCGCACGTACGAGTCGCAGACGTTGAAAATGACGTTCGGGTGGACGACGGCTTGAGACACCGAGCCGGAAATCGGAAGGAATCCCATTATTATTATTATTATTACGAGTAGTACGAGTGGTGGTGGTGGTTTTCTTTTGCCGCCGGTACAGGTTTCGGACGCGCGCGTTTTAAGTGAAGAGAGAGAGAGAGACAAAAGACACCAGACCCAAAACTCTCTCTTTCTTTTCTTTTGGAGAGAAGAGACGGTATCAAAATCATCGAGTTTTTTCGTACAAAAGCCCCAAAAAAAATTTATCATCGGGGAAGACAAAAAAAATCCAACCAATTAAATTCCAATTAATCCCTCTTCAAAGAGACCATAGGTATAGTACCCTTTACACGAAAAAACCACACAAAGAATTAGTTTTGTCTCCCTCTTTTTCCTCCTCCTCCTCCTCCTTTTCTCCTCGAAAGGAAAATAGGCCATACCTTCTTCTTCTTCTTTGTTTTCACAAAATAGGTGCAAAAACATCAATCGATCCGACGGACGCATCAGACGGTTGTTGTCGTCGTTTTGGTGAATGAAGGGAGACAGACGACGACGACGCGAGTGATGATGATGCGCTTTGATGACTCGTCGTTTACGTCGTCGTTTACGTCGTCGTTTACGTCGTCGTTTCGCAAACCGGTGAATAACTATTGGACATTTTCTTTGCTCCTGCTGTTCGTTTTGTTTCTCGTCGATGGGTTTCACGGGAGAGATTTCCAAAGGTATCATCGTCGCGATAATTTTGGGAGAGGACGAGAGAGGACGAGTGGAGAAGCGGTGGTGGATGCAGAGCGGAGGAGTGGTGTTGGTGAAGACGAAGAAAATGCATCGTCGATGTTGGGAGTAAACAGTTTCGGAGAGAGGACGAGTGGAGAAGCGGTGGTGGATGCAGAGCAGAGGAATGGTGTTGGTGAAGACGAAGAAGAAAATGCATCGTCGATGTTGACATTAAACAGTTTCGATATCGCGAAAATAGAACGGTCGGAGCTGACGCCAAACTCGGAGAATTTAAAGTTTTTTATCGTCGAAGGCTTAATCGAACGGGAGAAGTTGCGAGAGATTTTGAATGACTTCTCTCCCGCGCTCGACTCGACGACGTTGGCGAATAAGAAAAACATCGAGAAGAGAGACGTTTTGAAGACTGGACAAGTGAAAGGGACGTACGCAGAGCTGTTGAAAGACGCCGAGTCGGATGCTTTCAGAGATGCCGTGGGTGAAAAACTAGGGATTAAATTGAAAGGATGGCACAATCGAGTGACGTTACGCAGCGCTTGCGAACCGAATTCGTGCGGCGGCATGAACAGCATTCATGTAGACCATCAAGCCAAAGCGGTTTCAGTTTTAATCTATCTAAACGAGGAGACTTTAGACGACTCCGATTACCACGGTGGCGACTTGCTCTTTTTGAAGAACAAAAAAAGTCTGGACGATTCCAACATCATCGCTCGCGTGCCTTCCTTTGGTGGCACTATGGTTGCCTTTCGAAACTATCGCAACGTCCGAGGGCAAAAAGAAGCGATCCACGGTTTGCGGCCGTTTAAGGGGAAGAGAAGAGCCGTCCAAGTGAATTGGTGTAAGAGTAAAACCTGTCAGTGATGAATCGAAGTTTTAGGTTCTTTGCAACGTAGACGTATAGTTTTAGTCGGTAGAAGAGTGTGATCGTATGTGAATGAATAAAGCCAACACATTTTTTATATACAAAATATCAATTAAAAAGAGCTTAATAAGGAACAAAACGCCGCGTGCAACTCCTTGCCGTCCTCGAGAAGTTTCAACTCTTTTTCGATGGCTGCCTCGGAAAGCTCTAGTTTCAGAGCAATCTTCTTTCGAACTTTCTTCACGTGTTCTTCAATTATGACACCGACGTGTTTCTTAAACGCAGCGGAGTTGACGGAAGTCATGAATACAGATGACGACATATCTCTGTCTCCTCCTCGGGCACTTTTCTTCGTCGATGAGGAGTTATTCATCTTTTTTGACGAAGAAATATTCGGTGGTGGAGCCGAAAAGCCAGCAGAGATACCAGCACCATCCAAACCAGCACTATTCAAACCGGGACCATTCAAAAGGTTCATGGCGGCCATGTTTACGTAGTTTTGCATGAGGAGATTCTGAGTCAATTGATTAAGTTCTGTACCACCTCCAAGTAAGCCACCTTGACCACCCGCCAAGAGTGAAGACAACCCTGCATTTGCATTGAACTGCGGTTGAGATTGAAGGCCAACTTGCGATCCGAGTTGTTGAAGAGACAAAAGCTTTTTGAATTCCTCTTGCTTCTGAGGAAAAGAAGAAAGCTCTTGCTGTTGCCATAATTGCTGTTGCAGTTGCTGCTGCAGATTCTTTTGGAGTTTTCCTTGTACAAGGCTGGACTCCTGTCTTTTCGCTTCCTTGGAAGCAGAAAGAACAGCAGCAGCGAGATTCTTCTCTCGCAGCTTGTATTGTGCCATCGCGACTGTATTGAGCACGTTACTATTCTTACTCGATGGATGTTTCTGCTCCCGAGATTTTCGAACATTCTCCTGACGCATTCTCTGTAAAGCCTCTTTATACGTCTTATGCAAATTCGCTTGTTCGGGAGATATGTCGGTATCGTCGAGAACATTGCCTTCCTTCCGTTTCCCCGGCTGTTTCTTGCTAAGATTTTTTCGCTTTGCTTCTAAAAGACGCGTGTAGTCTTTTCCCGGAGAAATGTGACTTTTCTCGTTTTTCTCTTCTTGTTGTTTTTCTTGCTGCAACGTCTGACTCGCTGTTGCCTGTCCGTTCATTCCCTGGATTATCCCGTTCGCTCCTCTCATCATGAATGCCTTGATGTGCGCCATTCTTTCGCTCTCCGAAGCGTTCGGTAAAATATTATCCAAAGCATCCGCGGCAAGTTTTTCGATGCCACTAATATCCGGTCCTCCCTTAAGTTGATACTCCTCTTTAACATCACCATTTGTAGTGTTGATGTTGTTATGAATATCATTCACCACGTCGGTATTACACAAACTCTTCTTACTGCCATTCATCGTCGTCGTCGCCGTCATCTTCTTTCCTTTCTTCTGAATGTGATCATCCGTATCTTCCTCCGCTGCTTCTAACAGTGCTCGCATCGCTCCCCGCTTCTCCTTCTCCTCTTGCAGTCTTCTTTCGTACTGCAATACGCTTTCGTACACGTCATTCTTCTTCGGTCGTCCTCGTTTTCTTCTCTGACTTCCTTCTACTTCGCCCTCTTTACTCGATTTCGTCGTCGTCGTCGTCGTGGTATTATTATTATTTATATTACTAGTAGAAGTTGGCGGGGCAGTTTTGATCTCAGTCGTCGTATTTCCTTCTTCTCGATTTTCTTTTTCTTCTCCTTCTTCGCCGATTCTTACCGCGTTATTTTCTCTCGTCGATGTTTCTTCTTCTTCTTCTTCTTCTTCGTCTTCGTCTTCGTCTTCGTCGGTCGTGGTGATATTCATATTTTTATCGGTGTCTTTGTTTTGTGCGTCCTCTTTTTCTCCTTCTTTTTCATTTTCGGGCACATTTTTTGGTGTCGGATTCTTTTTCGACTCAGGCGCGTTTTGTCCTCCCCGGTTGTCTTCGCTGTCGCAGTCGCACTCGGAGTCGTCGTTCTTCTCGACGACACCACCGCGCCTTCCTCTTCCCGCCGTTTTGAGCGCGGTCATCTCTCCCTTTCTCTCTTCTTCTTCTTCTTCTTCTTCTTCTCGTGGTCTTTCGTTTCCCGATAAATCCGATCGGAAAAAGGGGACGGCTCTGGCTGTTTAATTTGTAAAAAATTAAGGTTGAAAGGTCGCGCGGAAATCTTTCTCTTTCTCTTTCTTTCTCTCTCTCTACCCGCGCGCGCACCGCTCCAGAAGCGATGGAAAACGGTCGTCCCAAAAGCGCGAACGAAAAAAAAAGGGATGAACGTCTCTCTCTCTCTTTCTCTTTCTCTCGCCACCGAAGCGAAGACGCGCACGAGAAGAAACCACACGCGCAATTGCGGGAATCTCTCTTTTTTTTGTGAGGGCACAATTAAAAAAAAACAAGAACTCTTAGTCGTTCGTAAAGGTACGGGACTAAAAAAAGAAGTGTCGGAAAAATAAGGACTCGACGCGGCTCCTCGAGACGAGAGAGACCTTTCGTGTCCTGCATCCAAAACAAAATGGGGAGAAAAACAAAAACGACGAGTGTGTTGTAGTAAAACTATACCGAAAGTCTCGAATAAAATACGGCGCGCGGCTATGAAGAAGGTTCTTCTTCTTCTTCTTCTTCTTCTTCTTCTTCTTCTTCGTATTCAAATTTGTCGCGCGCCCGTTTATGAGAGCGCGCGCGCGTGTGTGTGTACATCTTCTCTCTCTCTCTCTCGTCTCTGCTATCAATGGTTCTGTGCCTCTCTAATTTTTGTTCTCGTCTTCTTTCGCAGAACGCATAAAAACGCTACAAACCAAACTATTAGTTTATAACCGAACGAATTCGTCGCACGTAAATGGAGAAGACGTCGGTTTCCCCTGGTTATCTTCTCCCTCCTTCCCTCTTTCTCTACATCAAGTTACAGCACTGATTCTGCTTCCTTGCTTGCTTATAAAACATCTGACTCGCTAACGACAAATCCGTGCTCTTATCGACGAGATTATCCAACTTCTCTCCTCTCGCCAACACGCTGTCTATGGTTTTATGCAAAACAACTTTCGTATCGTCCAATTCTCTTTGAATCTTTAAAATTTTATCCGCCGCCATGGGATCTTGATAGTTCTTTATAGCCTCTTCCATACCTTCGTTCCCTTTCGCGTCGTCCTCGGTTATCGTTTTCCAGTTTTCCTCGCCAAACTTGTCGCAATAATCGTCGCATATTTTCTGTAACACACAAAACGCCGATCGCGACGGATATTCCTTATCCATCACCGCTATCGCCGCTAACCCGTTCCGATTAATCACGTGTACTAAATATTGATCCTGTTCTACCGATTGTCTATGTCCTGGCTGCGTTCTCGCGACTATGGTTTTAGATATAAACGTGAGCATCTCTCTCACCGAGGCTCTTTGGAAATAGCCGAATTCTTCCACGTCTTCTGCTTTGCCCAAACACACCGGGTCCGCATTTTGCCCTTGCCATTTCCACAGCGATAACGCCGTCACTTTCATCCTTTCTTTCTTTCTTTCTTTCTTTCGCGCCCTCTCTTCTTCGCGGTCAAAAGCGAGGAGCGTCTCTGCGCGTTTGTGTGGTTTTGGATTCTTTTTTTTTTGATGTGTGTTTTTTAATTCGATTATATATTTTACTTTCGACTACTGTGCCTGTGAGACTGCACAAAAAATTGAGTATTTTTTCTTTCAACTCCTGACACAGGAGACACAACAGACGCCTTAATTAAGAAAAAAAAACACATAATAAACAATACTCACACCCACTTTTACTCTCTATTATTCATCATCGTCATCGTCGTCGGATGTCTTCTTCTTCTTCGGTGGTGGTGGTGAGGCGTGTGTGTTGTTGCCCCTGTTCTTGTTCTTCGACTTTGAGGAAAAGAAGAAGAAGCGCTTCGAGACGAAGTGTGCGAACGATTATGGCGTCGACATTATCCAAAGATGATGATGATGATGATGATTTTTTTGACGCTTCAAAGCACGCGGATGAAAACGGATATCCGCGTTTGATCGTCTTCGATTTGGACGCGTGCTTTTGGAACCAAGAGATGTACCAGCTGCGCGACGTGTGCGAGCCGAAAAATAACGTCATCGATGAAAAGACCGGGATGTGCGTCGGAGCGGTGTCGGGAAGAACGGTGATTAAAATGCACAAAGGTAGCAGAAAAGCGTTGACGGAGTATTACGAAGGCAAATATCCGGGCGCGAGGTTGGCGACGGCGTCGAGCGCGGACACGCCGTTGGCAGTAAAGATAGGCCAATCCGCGTTGAGAAATTTAGAAATAGCACCCGGGGTGTCCGCAGCCTCAGTCTTTGCCATTGGGTGGGAGAAGGAGTTTGACGGGAATATGCAAATAGGGCGGACGCCGCCGTTGAGCGCGAACAAAGCGCAAACGCACTTTCCGATCTTACGAAAGTTTACGAACATCGAGTACCACAAGATGTTATTTTTTGACGATTGTAACTGGGGAGACCATTGTGGCGCGGTGGAAAGTCAGTGCGTGGAGCCGAAAGCTGGGTTAGGGCCGGCTATACAAAGAACGCCAAGAGGATTAGGCGTGAAGGAATGGGAGACGGCGTTGATGAAGTATAAAGCGCGACACGAGCAGTATTTTAAATAGTAAAAATGAGTCTATATTGTACATCATATCATATGAATCAACAGCATTACACTACGCATACATTTTAATCCGATAAGTCTTCGTAGAAATTCAGTTCTTCTTCGGTCATTGGGCCTCTGTTCTTGTTACTACCTCTCTTCGTGCGCCGTTTCCCACCGGAAACTCTCGAACTTCCTCTTCCCGCCGTACCTCTTTCCATCTCGCTTTGAGATAAACCTCCTCCCCAGAACGCGTCGTCTCGCATCAACTCACCCGCGGGGATGTTAGAAATCCCTTTCAAAGCTTTCTCCCTGTCCTCGAAAGCTTTCAAAACTTTCACCGAGGAAGTGTTCAACTCCAACGAACTCACCGGTCGTAAGGATTTGTATTGCACGTACGTGTAATAGCCGAACAGAGAGAATATGAAAACAATCGCAACGCTGGCGTGCACACCCGTTGGTATTTTCTTGAAATTTGCCACCGCGTGTCCAGCACCGACGTTGACGGCGTTCATGGTACCGCGGGCGAATTTCTTCGAGTGGTGCGCGCCAAATTGCGCGGCTTTATTCAAAGGGTGTTCGCGATCGTACATAACTTTGTACTTGAAGTTAGAAAGTGCTTCTACCGCAGAAGCCTTATTTTTGCCACCACTTGAGTTATCCCCATCGGCAGTACTCATGGTAGAAGAGGAAGAAGCTGCCGCGGATGTTTTTCCAAATTGGCCAGCAAAAGCGCTTCCCTCGCTTCCCGGTCCTTCACACTCCCACCAGTCGTCGATGCAACTGCGCGTCTTTGGATCGGACGCTTTACACGATTCAGGAAACGAGCCGAGCAAGTCCATAAACTGATCTGTCGTGGTCGTCGTCGACGACGAGCCTTCTTGAATGCACTTTTTACTAGAAGGAGATTCGCAATATTGATCGCTCTCTTCGATCCATACTTCAACGATCGCCTTGTGCGCGTTGAACGCTTTGCGATGCGCCTCTTTGACCCCATCTAACCATTTCGTGGACTGTTTGTATAATTCTTCGTCCAATTTGTTCGAATCACGCAGTCTTTTTAACACTGCATCTGGTTCGGTGGCCAAATCGACTGAGATGCCTATTTCTTTCTTCATTTTGTTTTGTTTGGAATTTTCGTCGTTCGCGCCGTATGCCAAATCCGAGATTGCGAAGCCGCTCATAAACGTAAGAGAAATCAATCCATCCAATCCAGAATCCGCCGGGATTATCGCATCGAATCGTTCCCCAATCTCCTTCGCAGACGTACCACCCCCAAATTTAGTCGCTTGCGGATTGTTCACGAATCCATCGCACGCAGTTAACACGGCAAGTTTAGCTTCGTCTTTCGCGTCGACGTTTACTTTAACTGTTTTGCCGTTCTTTCTGTCTTCGCGAAGCTGTGAAAACATGACATCAAAAACGTCGCACTTCGCGAGTTCTGGATACGGCGACTTATTCATGATTGCATACATCGTCGCTTCCTCGTTTTCTACATCCGTCGATATGTAATGTTCAACGGCTGCATATAAACGCTCCAATCCATACACCGCCGGGTCGGCGACTTCTCCAATCCATCTCTCCAAGTTTAAATCATTGTTATACACCAAGGACGCGTCTGAAATGACCGAAACGCCGGCGTCGACGCCGGCGTCTTTTAAAGCCGTGCTCTGCTTTTCCAACGATTCCATGCTGCTCCCGCACGCGCCAGCGCACTCGCAAGAACCCGCACAAATGCATTTACCTGGACGCGCGAACGCGTATCCTAGTCTTTTGGAAAAGCGAAACGCCGCAAAAGATAAAGACGGGTTCGTGAGCGGTGACGCGGACACGACACCGAGCGATTTTGGGTTACCACCGAGAACTTTTGCTGTTCTTTTCGCGTTCTTATTTTCTTCCTCTTCTTCTTCTTCTTCTTCTTCTTCTTTGATAAGAGTAGCATTGGAAGCGGTCGCGTCGTTGTCGACTTTATCGACATTCGCAACGGCATTCGATACCTTTTTTTCCTTGTTTTTGCTCGCCTTTAAAATTGCATCGTACATCTCGTGCGCTTTATCCCAGTCTTTCTCCTTCTCTTCTTTAGTTGGTACTTGCTCTTCTTCGACGATCTTTTCTTCTTCCGCCGTCTCAGCGGAGGCGGGCGTCTCCTCGACAACGACTTCTTTCTTCTGCTCCACTTGGTTGGTAGCTGTGGCATCATCTGCTGTAAAATCCACAGAAAGCGCGTCGGCTTCTTGCATGGGAGCGTCCTCTTCTTTGACCTGTTCCTCCTCTTTTTCACTGGCATCGCCACCTTTATAAAGCGGATCGTTTGTTTCGGATTTTCCGTCGAATACGTCAACTGGCTTTTGAGGAGGAGTATTTTTCTCTTCCTTCTGCTCTTCGTCTAGCGATGGTAACTCTTCAATCTCTGGTGGTGAGTTCTGTTCTGTTTCTTCCGTCGACGCGTTCTCCTTCATCGCTTCTTCTTTTTCTTCCTCCTCTTTCATTAAAGCGTCGTATTTAGAGAGTTTCTCGTCCGCTTCAATCTCCGAAATGACCGTTCCTCTTTCTTCCTCCGTCTCCATAACCGTACTCGTCGTCGCCGTATCATCATCGGTTTCACCAGATTCCCTGCTCAAATCCATGGATAAAGCGTCCGATTCTTGTGCTTCTCTTTCTTTCTTTTCTTCTTCTTCTTCTTCTTCTTCTTCACGTGGTAGTGTCGTGGTCTCGTCTCTTTCGTGGATTGTCGGAAGCGCACCCTTCTCCTCTTCTTCCTCGGCGTCTTCCTCGGCGTTGTCGTCGATTTTTGGTCCCGTCGTCACGCCCTCCTCCGGGTCCCCACCACCGATGTCTTTGAGCTCTTTCTTTCCCTTTTCTTCTTCTTCTTCTTCTTCTTCTTCTTTGGCTTCATCTGCGGGTGAGGATGCGTGCGCTCGCACCATCGTCGTCTTTTCTTCTTCTCTTTGTGGACGCGCAGCAACGGCATCATCATCATCATCATCACCATCAAAATCATCATCGTCTCGCGCCGCGCTTCGTTCTCTTCTTTCCTTCCGTTCGCCGTCGTTCTTCCGGGGAGTGGTGGTGGTGGTGGTCGTCGTCGTCGTTTTGCTCGTCGCTTCTACTAGGGCGTCTGGTCTCGTCGAGCCGCCGGTGTCGTCTTTGTCGTCGTCGCCAAAAGAAGCGCTGCTCGACGCGACCACCCCGCTTCTTCGAGCGAAAAGAATCGCGCACATCATCCCGACCAACGTCAATGCGATTTTGAGACGCGGACGACATCTTCGATGATGCATTCGTCTTCTCCGCCGCCTCATATCGCTTTTTTTTTGTCCCCCTTCCCTCGACGATATATGTATATATATATGTAAAGAAGAGCTCTCTTTCTCTCTCGGTTGTCGTCGTCGTGCGCGTCGTCTGAAGCGTCAAAGTCTCTTCTTTCCGGGTATATACTTTATACTCTAACGAGAGAGAGAGATTAATTATGTCGATGCGCGATGATCTCTTTTTTTTTTCTTTCTTTCTTCTTCTTCTTCTTCTTCGCTTTTTTTTTTCGATGGAAAAATTTTTGCAAAAAAAAAAGGCGAAAAAAAAGGGAGAAAAAAAAAGGTCCGTCGTCGTCATTCTTTTCTTCGACGACTCCTGTGTACTTTGGTGAAGAAAATGATTATGATGATGATGATGTGATGATGATGATGATGGTGAGCGTAAAGTAGCACGCATCATCGTCGTCGTCGTCGTCGCGAAGAAGAAGACAAAGAAGACGTAAAGAAGACGGGAAGAAGAAGAAGAAGAAAAAGAAGACGATGGGACTGCTCGGCGGCGTGCACCAAAGAAGCCCGTTCTCCCCGAAATCATCATCTGTGTCCTCCAAAATCATCAAAGTGAAACACGGGGACGTTTTTGTCGAGAGCTTTTGGCACTGGGTGGAAACGTTAGGGACGCTGGTGAAACCGAACGCGAATCGACGTCGAGCTCGCAACATCGGGCGAAGAATTCTCGCGCTGATAGTCTCGCTGAATCTGTTCATCTTCGCGGCCAACGTGTTTTGGTTGAAGAGAGACTTGATGAAGACAGAGGACGAGTCCGTGACGAGATGGAGCGTAGAACGAGCGAGAAAATTGGCGTTTAGTAGTAGTAGTACGACGACGAACGCGAACGACGACGAGTCGACGAATACACCACAAAAAAGAACGCAAAGAGCCATTTACGAACGACGCGAAGGCATTCACGATCCAAAGAAACAACAACGAGCGATAATTTCGGTGCGTTCGTTCGATATCGACCCGATTTCCGGAGAGTTTATACCCAAAAAAGAGATTCGGAAACAACCGGAGAAGTATTTCGTGACGCATCCAGTGTTGGTGTCCGGAGTGTGTTCGAAGACGTTACCGAGCGTGAGAGAGTTAGTTGGGAGCATGCACTTTTGGCACCCAGAAGTGATTATCTGGTTATACGAAGTTGGGCCTATGTTAGAGAGCGAGAAAGATGAAGTCGCGCATTGGAGGAACGTGTACGCGAAGAGAGGCGTGGACGCGTTGCAATACGCGCTTTTAGACGAGAGGTTAGATTTAGGATCTGGAGCGATGGGGAAAGTGCAAAGAGAAGTGAGGACGAGGACGAGACAAGGCGTGTTTGAGAGCGGAACGTTGCCGACGTTTGCGTTGGCGGAGATTGAACGGTTGATGTTGACGCAAACGTTTGAGGACGAACCAGATTTCGAGGAAGAGGTGGACGAAAACGGGTTCCCGATTAACGGCGGCGATAAAGTGAGAACGAGAAGCTCGGTTTTGAAACGGAACGTGGGTGAGATTGATATATTGCCAAGTTTAATATGGCACGCCGTGAACGAGAACGGGAACGCGTTGTTCGTGCATCACAACGCGCACTCGAGAGGGTGGATCGATAACATTTTGAAGGCGATGAGCCGAGATAAACGATTTTTCGTTCAGGAAGAAACAACCAGAGGCGGATGCAATCCAAACGTGCAAGGGTATTTTCGTTTCAACAACGCGACGGACGATATTTTAAAAATGCATGTCCAGTGCTCTTTAGGTGGCGCGTGTCCAAGGGCGAACACTTTAGTCGGGGAGGAGAAATTCGCGCTGAGCCCCGGCGAAGTGCCGGAGTTTCATAATTGGTTCGGCACGAGGCCGGATTTGCACGGGTTTACCTGCGTCGATTCCAAAGCGTCTAAAATATCCACGGTGGAAAGTTTAAAACAACTCGCCGACGAAGGCGACGAGGTTGCAAAAATTATGCTCAAAGAACAGTACCACTGTAGAGTTCGTCACAAGAAAGAACCGCCGGAAATTGTCTTTGAAACGAAAGTAAGAGAACAGTCGTTCGGTAACGATATGGCGAAAGATAAGTTCAAAGCCGTGCACGTCGTTTTAGGCGTACCGAGTTCTACTTTGAACACAAAATTGGTCAATTCCGACGCGTTACCGTTGGTGAACGTTTTGCTCCCATCGATACTAGGAACGATCGATAAGAGCGGCAAACGAACGCGATACACGTTGTTGGTTGGATTCGAGCAAGGTGATATCGTCTACGATTCCGCGCCAAAAATGAAGCGTTTGCAAAAACGAATGCAAGTATTGATCGGTGATTACCCGGTGACGATAAAACTCGTGCGTTTTCACGTATCTCTTTCGACGACGTACGTCTGGAACGGTCTTTTCGATCGAGCGATTGACGTCGAGAAGTGCGATTATTTCATGACGGTGCACGACGACTCGGAATTTTATCCCTCGCAAGGGCAATATTGGGCAGATATTCTGATAAATTCGTTGTTAAATAATAACTTGGCGAAGAATTTCGGCGTCGCGAGTCCGGAAGACGTGAGAGACGCGAGAAAAATCACGCACGCGTTCGTCCACAAGACGCACCGAGAAGTCTTCGGCGCTTTGTACCCGGAGCAGCTCTCCAACGAAGAGCACGCGATATGGATTTCCCGAGTGTACGGGTACAAAAACACCTTCCTACATCCAGAAGTGCAAGTGTACAACTCGGGACGGTTTTCCGGCCGTTCGCTTAAATGCGTGACGAGAGAGGAGATCGTAAATCACGAGGTGTACATGTCCGCGGACTTGGTGAAAACGTGGGCGATGGAGAATTTAGGCACGTATTCAGAGCATCTTCACAACGACCTCGAAGGTATCGGCGCGAGCTCAATCGTCGGTAACGCGTAAATGATGGGAGAGAGAAAGACAAAGGAAAAAGATAGCACTAGCTCTAGTAGCAGCAATCGATATTGTAATAGTAGATACTAATAGAAAAGAAAATATACCTAGGAGGCGTCTTCCCAATATGTGTTTGTGTCGTTCCACGACTTTCTCTTCGAGTTGTAACACTGGTGCACGTATTTGAATTCATTCACGTGAAGCCACTTTTCTCGACCTTTCTCGGCGAATGTCGCTATGGTACCGATGAAAACAGTGATAAAACCGAAACCGATGAATACATAAGGGTACCAAAAAGCCACAGATCCTTCTTGATGGTCTGGAACGTAGTCTCCGAGACCGACGGAAGATATCGATACCACAGCAAAATACGCGGCTTCCAGATAGGACCAATCCTGTAAAGATTTGAAATAAAACATACCAACTACAACTGAAATGACCGAAAAGAGTATGCAATGCATTAGTTGAATACCAGTAGATCGTAAACTCGCTTCGCTTCGAACCACTTCCAACAATAAACGAATCTCCTCCAAGTTCAAAACGGACTCTGGCGTTTTTCTCCCTTCCTCTTCCTCCCCGGCTGAAGATACTTCTGCACCCGGCGACGCGTTCTCGTCGTCATTAATGCTCAGCCGTAGTCTTTGACACGTTTCAACAAACTCATCTCTTCTTCAAAACACTTCTTTTTTGTGCCGTTCGTCTTGAGTATAAATTTGATTGATTCTGACGAACACTTCCGTCATCGGCCAAAACGCTTCACCTACGAGGTGGTGATCACACAATCCGAAATAGTGCTCCATTGTGCACTTTTGCGGTATCGTTATATCAATCGGCAACTTTTTCTTCATCTTCCTTAATATCCACACGTGGAATAAATCCATGCTATCTATGATTGGTTCAGCTATGGTTACAATCGTAATTAAAGAAATGGCTAAAAGTGGTATCGTAGTGAGAAGGACGACCAATCGCCCTTCTTTTGTACTCGGTGCCACGTTCCCGTAGCCAATGGTTGTAAACACCGTCACGACAAAGAAAAACGCGCCTTTGAAGTTCCAATGTCTCGTTTCCATCAATTGTTTTTTCTTTTCCAAGTCTTCGCGGTAGTGTATGTATATCTCTGCTATGGGGAAGTAATATTCATTCGTCGTTGAATCTGTTAACGGTAATTCTTTAATCACTCCGCTCGCTTCCGGAGCGTTTATATTCAAACACGATTGATTAAACAATAAGGCAGAAGTACCGCTGCTGAGCACGCTTTCATTCCTGCACGATTCCACCGTCTTTACCGAAGGTAACATCCTTTCTTCTTCTTCTTCTTCTTCTCTTCCTCCCTCGCGCGAAGAAGAAAACACCTTTTGCATCACTTCTTTCGCTCTCACGTAATCCTCCCTCGCTTCCTCTCTCCTCTTCTCCTCTTCTTCTTTCTCTAAATGGACCAGCGTTTGCGCTAACATCGAGCACAGAGAAAACAAAATCGAAAGCGAGACGACTATTTTCGATATCGTCGCTCGGATCGACGTTTTCTTCCTGCGCCGCAAGAGATGCGCGCTCGTTTCTTCTTCTTCTTCTTCTTCTTCTTCTTCTTCCTCCTCCTCCTCCTCGCCACGCCCCAACGCTCCCTTCGCGAACTCGCCTCTTCTTCTCCTCCTCCTCCTCCTCCTCTCCCTCGGGGTGAAAAGACGCCTCATCGTCTCGCACTCCTCGAGAAGAAGAAGAAGTAGTAGCAGAAGAAGAAGAAGAAGAAGAAGAAGAAGAAGACAAAGAAGAAGGCCGACGACGATGAAAGCGACAAGGAGGAGTTTTTTTTTCCAATCGCGTATTTTATTCCATCTCTCTCTCTCTCTTTTTGTTTCTTCTTCGTGTACTATTTAGGGTATCAACTCGTGAACCCTCCTTGTTGTTGTAAAGATATGAAAATTACTTCACAGAATTCTTCGACTCGTTCCAAAAAGGACGCCGCCGACGACGATGACGCCGCCGCCGACGACGGCCCTCTCGAAAAACCACGGTTTGTTGTCAAAATGCCGCGCGCCAATGCGACCACTCTCCTCTTCGCGGCGCGGTGGTCGCGGACGACGACGTGATTGTGTGACCATCGTGACCGCATCATCATCATCATCATCATCATCATCTTCGTGTCACCAAAAAAACGGGGGGGCCGTTTTAAAAACCGAAGGAGAAGGAGTGAAAGAGAACGAGAGAGAGACGAGCGCGACGAGTCCAAGACGACGGGTGCTAAAAAACGCGATGTCCGCCGCGGCAGGGGGGGTTCTTTTCTTCTGCGGGGGGTTTGGAGAAAAAAGAGCGAACGCCGGGGTGATGGGGTCCATCGCCGGGAGAGTGCCTGGCTTTGGCAAAGTAGGTTCGGACGGGTCGATGTGGTACACGCGACCGGAGGCGAAATCGGGAGGGCATGGCATCGGGTGGACGGACATCACGCCGTATTCGCTGAAATTACGAGAAGGATGGGAAGAAGTCGCGGTGAGCATCGCAGATCCAGGAGGCACGGAAATCGATACGAGATTTAAAAACGAAAGCGAAGGGGACGTGAAGATTGTGTTGGCGCCAGTGCTGCGCTTCGCAAACGTCCAAGACGGCGAGAATCCAACCATAGAAGAACTCGTGCCGATAACTAACCTCATCTTGGGTTTCGCGCCGGAAGTGTTGGGGCAACCAGTCAACGAAGAACAAATTAAGAGCATGGAAAAAGACACGAGGAACGGGTTGACGCATTATAACTACGAGATTTCGAACGATGCACATTGGTTGATTTCATCCACCGTGTGGAAAAAAAGAGTGTACTTGTGTACCGTGCACGCGAACGGAAGACAGTGGAGAACGGCGCAGCCAAAGTTGAGAGAGACCATAGAGTCTTTTGTCGTGGTTAAATAATCCACGTACTTGATAAAAATGACCGACCGCCGGAATCGAGCGTAACACTAATAATACTAATCAAATTAATAATAACCCCCGATAAATACGTATAATGTAATGTAATGATATAAATTAACCGACTATTATTAAACGTTCTTTTTGTAATCGCCCATGGTATGCGCCGTCCAACTTATCAACGTCGCGAAAAAACCGTAATCGAACAGCTTCAACAAATTTCTAAACGCAATCGCTACCATCCCGATGTCGTACCACACGATTCTTCCAATCGGTCTCAGCATTTCTTTCGGTAACTGGTCTGGCGTCACCGCAAATTTTTGAAAAAACGCCAACGCGTCCAACTTGTGCGCTTTATCGTAAAAGTTACTCGCCACTGGGCTCGGGTGCACGGCGCACACGTCGATGCCTCTCGATTTCACCTCGCACGCCACGTTCGCGGCGAACGCGGAAATGTAGGATTTCGTCGCCCCGTACAAAGCTGAAAACGGCGTCGGTTGACACGCCGCCGCTGAGGAGGTAAACACGATGCACCCTTTTAACTTTTTCTCCAACATTCTCTTCACGAACACGTGCGTGATTTGCATCGCGCTCGTGCAGTTGCACTCGTGGTTCGTCATCAGCACGTCCAAATTCGTCTTATCGAAAAAACCTGTGAGCATAAACCCGGCGTTGTTAAACATCACTTGTACGTCGATATCTTTCGTCTTGTCTTCGATCTCTTTTAAATACGATCCGTCTCTCGTGCCTAAATTCACCCCGATTTTTCTAAACTCTCGTTCTGGAAACGTCTTCTTGAGCTCGTCGAACGTCTCGTCCAAAATGCTCTCCTTTA